>Ga0075111_1001613_pt1 | contig 10213 bp, 5 predicted proteins | sample AntAceMetag02UKK_FD_69787 | JGI IMG/M metagenome (GOLD analysis project Ga0075111, IMG submission 69787) | Saline lake microbial communities from Ace Lake, Antarctica - Antarctic Ace Lake Metagenome 02UKK | ecosystem: Environmental > Aquatic > Non-marine Saline and Alkaline > Saline | place... | reverse complement strand
CCTTGACCTTTCCTGGAAAATCTATCAAAAAACCAAAGAAAAACAATTGGAAGGCGTTTCGTCGAGCATCGAATTGCAGCAAAATTATAACCAGTATCTTACTTCTGAGAGTACCTATGTGATGTCAATGTTGGCCCTGTTGCAGTCTAAATTAAATCTTGAAAGAATGTTAACAGAAACGGATTAGAGGGGGAAATGATAAAATGATAAAATGTGAGAATGCGTGAATGTTGAGCGAAGCGCCTATCCCGTTCGTACGGGGAAACCCCACCTTTGCGGGGATAGAATGGGGAAAAAGAATAAAATCAATTATGTTGTGCTCATTTAAGCATTTTAGCATTCACTCATTTAAGCATTCATTCTCTGCCTAAGATAATTTTTGCACAAAAAGAAACTCAAAATCACAATGAACAACAAACACACAATGATAATGAAGAATAATATTTTAATGCTTACATTGATCGCACTTGTTGCATGGTCATGTTCGGGTACAATTAACGATACTGCAAAACTGGATGACTTGAAAAAGCAGCGCGCCACTTTGGATAAGCAAATCCAGGATATCGAAAATAAAATCATTGCCGATGGAGGTGCCATGAGCGAGAGCATAAAAATCCCTACTGTAGTGGGACAGAAAATTATAACCGAACCCTTTAATCATTTTATTGAAGTAAGGGGAATTGTGGAGTCGGACAACAACATTTTTGTGCCGGCACTTCGTCCATACGTGGTAAAGAAACTTTATGTTAAAATTGGCGATCAGGTTACTAAAGGACAACTCATGGCACAGCTTGATGACGAAAGCATCAGCCAAACCATCCGTGAAATTAAAAATGGATTGGAGTTGGCCACGACCATGTACAACCGCCAGAAAAACCTTTATGATAAAAATATTGGTACAGAGGTGCAGTATTTGCAGGCAAAAACCGGAATGGAAGATTTACAGATCAAACTTAAAAATGCCGAATCGGAACTGGACAAATCAAAAATATATTCGCCCATTGATGGATTGGTTGATTTTATCGCGATAAAGGAGGGCGAGGCCGCTGCACCAAATGTGGGCGCTATACGGGTATCAAACCTTACAGGGCAAAAGGTGATTGCCAAAATGTCGGAAAATCACATCACCAACATTAGGAAGGGTGACAAGATCAAGGTTAACCTTCCCATTCTCGACGAAACCATCGATGCCAAAATTAGTGCTGTTTCGCAGGTGATAGATCCCAACAACAGGACCTTTGACATTGAAGTTTTGCTTCCCGATGACGAACGTATCAGCCACAACATGCTTGCTGTACTTAACATTAACGATTATACCAACCCAAATGCGTTTATTTTGCCCATCAATGCATTGCAGCGCGACGAAACACGAAAATATGTTTATGTCGCCCAAAAAGAAAACGACCATTGGATTGCTTCTTTGCGTGATGTGGAAACCGGAAAATACAGCAAAGACAAAGTTGAAATCATTCGTGGCCTGAACGGAAATGAAGTTGTGATCATATTTGGCTTTAATAATATTTCGGTGGGTAAGCCGATACAAATCAGCTTTAAGGAGCTTTAAAATATTGAAATTAACGACAAACTCCTTTTGCAACAACTAGAAGTGGAAGTAAACAATTAACTGATGAAAAAAGAAAAAGAATTTGGACTAACCAATATCGCCATCAACAACAGGACAACGGTATATATTTTTACTGTAATACTGATTGTTGCGGGCATTATTGCATACAACTCAACACCTAAGGAAAAGTTTCCTGAGGTCACCTTTCCTTATTTTTCGGTGTCAACAATTTACGTGGGCACTTCACCCGAGGATTTGGTGAACCTGGTTACACATCCGCTCGAAAAGGAAATTAAGGGTGTTAAGGGCATCAAAAAAATCAGTAGTAAATCCTTGCAGGATTTTGCCCTGGTATTTATCGAGTTCGAAACCAACGTGGACGAAAACCAGGCCATGCAGGATCTGAAAGATGCAGTGGATAAAGCCAAACCCAATTTACCGCCTGAGCTGGCACAGTCGCCCAATAGCCTGCCCGAAGTTACCCGTATCGACCTGTCGGAAATTCCCATATTGAATATAAATATTTCGGGAAACCTTGGCCTGGTAAAAATTAAGGAGTATGCCGAAATTTTGCAGGACCGTATCGAAAGCCTTCAGGAAATTACACGTGTTGACATTGTAGGCGCCCTCGACCGCGAAATCCAGGTGAATGTTGACTTGTATAAAATGCAGGCTGCCGGCATTAACTTTTCAATGATCAGCAACGCCATCAGTAACGAGAATATGACCATTACCGCCGGGATGATCGACATGGGCTTGAAGGAAAGGAACATGCGTGTGGTTGGTGAATTTGAGCACCCCGGGGAGTTAAACCAAATCCTTATTAAAGAGGGTGTTTACCTAAGTGATATTGCAGATATTGAAGATGGTTTTATGGAACGCGAAAGTTATTCGCGTATGGATGGACAGGAGGTGATAACCCTGAATGTGGTGAAAAAAAGTGGTAAGAACCTGATTATCGCCATCGATAAAATTAAAGAAATATTGGCTGAATTTGATAAACAGAAACCAAGTAATCTCGAAGTAATAGCTACCGGCGACCAGAGTACCATGACCCGTAATAACGTGAGCGACCTGTTCAATACCATTATCCTTGGATTTTTAGTGGTTACGGTGGTACTGATGTTTTTCATGGGAATAGACAATGCACTGTTTGTTGCTGTGGCCATTCCTTTGTCGATGGTTATCGCGTTTATATTTATTCCATTAATTGGGTTTACCATGAACATGGTGGTGCTCATGGCCTTTATTCTGGTGTTGGGTATCGTAGTGGATAATTCCATTGTGGTGGTCGAAAATATCTACCGGCACTACATGAATACGCCCAACCTGTCGATAAAGAAAGCAACCAAAATTTCGGTGGGCGAAGTGGCCCTGCCTATTTTCACAGGAACCTTAACCACCATTATGCCCTTTGTGCCACTTGCTTTCTGGCCTGGTATCATCGGTAGTTTTATGATGTATATTCCCATAACCCTAATCATAACACTCACGGCTTCGATGCTGGTAGCCTTTGTGATGAACCCTGTTTTTGCCGTTACATTTATGAGTTACCGTGGCGAAGAGAGCCCCAAAAGAAAACTATATTTAAAAGAATCCATATTCCTTATTGTATTGGTAATTCTTGCCGTGATCATGTATGTGACAGATATTTTCTGGGCGGGTAACGCCCTGGCATTTATCGTTATCATCTGGCTTTTCACCAAGTTTGTTTTATTCTTTTTAATCGAAAAGTTTCAAAAATATGTCATTCCATTTATGATTAATGGATACAAAGCATCACTTTCATTTTTGTTAAAAGGTGTGGCTCCGTACATCGTTATTGCAGTGACGGTGATTTTGTTGGTATTCACATTTTTCCTGATGGCTGTGATACCACCCAAAGTGGTATTCTTCCCCGAAGGTGAACCCAATAGTGTATTTGTGTATATTACCATGCCAGCAGGTACTGATATTGAGGTGACCAACAGGGTAACCAAACAGGTTGAAGACAGCGTTTTTGCCATTATTGGCCATAATAATCCAGATATCGAATCTGTCATTACTAATGTGGCCATCAATGCCGGACAAGAAATTTTTGAAAGAACAACACAGTCGAGGCTAGCAAAGGTTTCGGTGAATTTTGTGGAATACAAGTTCCGGGTTGGCGAAGAAAGCACCACTAAAATTATGAACGAAATGCGTAGGCGCATCAAGGGTATTCCGGGGGCCGAAATTATTGTTGATCGTGAAGCGTCCGGCCCTCCCACCGGAAAGCCAATTAACATTGAAATCAGGGGTGAATCCAAATTGCCTTATGCCGATTTGGTTGCTGTTTCTGAAAGGACCAAACAATTCATCAACTCGCTGGGTATTGGAGGTATCGAAGATTTACGTTCGGATGCCGATTTGGACAAACCTGAGGTAATTGTAAAAATCGACAGGATAAAAGCCAATCAATTTGGTATAAGCACGGCATATGTTGGGATGATCATGCGAACAGCGCTGAACGGAAGTACCGCTTCAAAATTCAGGGAAGGCGATGAAGAATACCCTATCAACGTAAGGCTGAAAGAAAAATACAGGCAAGAGATCAGCGACTTGATGAACCTGAATATTCCTGTTCCTGGTGGACCAAATGGCTTACGCGAAATACCCATTTCTTCTATCGCACAAATCGAATACACCTCTTCATTTGGTGGTATCGTACATCAGGAATATAAGCCTACCATCACCTTAGGATCAAATATTTTGACAGGTTACAATGCCAACGAAATCGTTCAGCGAATCTCACAAGAACTCAATAACTTTCCGCTTGATGACGGTTACGAATTTATTTTTACCGGAGAGCAACAAGACCAGGAGGAATCGGCTAACTTCCTGCTACTTGCCTTTGGTATTGCAATCGCAGTGGTTTTCCTCATCCTCGTTTCGCAATTTAATTCACTTTCAAAACCACTCATCATTCTCGCCCAGGTTGTGTTTAGTATGATTGGGGTTTTCTTATTTACCATCCTTACCGGGATGAGTATTTCGATTGTAATGATGGGTATGGGATTGATCGCAGTGATTGGCATCGTAGTAAAAAATGCCATCATCCTTATCGACTATACCGATATTTTGGTCACGCGGGGCATGGATTTCAGGGAGGCTGTAATTACTGGTGGCGCAACTCGTTTAACTCCCGTATTGCTCACTGCAGCATCTACCATTTTTGGGTTGATGCCGCTGGCTATTGGCATGAACATCAACTTTCAAACACTGTTTACCGAACTTGATCCAAATATTTACTTTGGTGGCGATAGCGCGGCCTTCTGGAATTCCCTGGCATGGACTATTATTTCGGGACTGGCTTTTGCTACTTTCCTTACCCTCGTGGTAATACCAGCCATGTATTATGTTTTGTATAGGAAGGGTGTGGAAAAAAGAAGGGAAATAGGGGTATAGGGTGAATAAGGTATATGGAAAGCAGAGGGCGGAGAGCGGAGAGCTTAGAGCAAAGAGCGGAGAGCATAGAGTGATAAATGCAAGTCCGAAGTTTTTTTATCATCTCTATAGAATCTTTATCTTTTCATTTTTGTTATAACTTTTTATACTGATTATCAAACTTCGGACGTTTAGCAGCGGAAGAAAGGAAAAGGGGAAATAGGGGTATATGGTGTATAAGGTATATGGGGAGCAGAGGGTGATAGGATGAGTAGTAACATTAATTGACTCTGACTGGTCTGCGACTCAGTCAGGTCTCTTGAACCTGACAGAGTCCGACGAAGGAGGTTTTGTCAGAGTTAAACTAATTGTATAAATGTATTTTGGTGATATGGCGCAGAGACAAGGCATGCCTTGTCTCTATCGCAATCAAAAATCTGATTAAACCAACATTAAATATTAATTATGATGAAGATTACAAAGAGTATTTCAAAAGTAGTTTTCCCGGTTATTTTACTGGGGGTAGTAATAAGTTCTTGCAATACAGTACCCATTGACGAACCAGACAAGGTTATGCCCCAAACTGAGATGGATTCGATAAGTTACATCATCGGTTGGGATTATGGTAATGGAATTAAAGACCAGGACCTCGGGTCCAATCCAGTCATGATTTATAAAGGACTTGCCGATGCTTTGGGGGGAGGTGATGGTATTTTCTCCGATAGCGTGCGTGATCAGTTGATTGCAGATTTTCAGGTAGTCCTCGAGAAGAAGGAAGAAGAACGCTTTCAGGAAATGCTTCTGGTAAATAAAACTGAAGGGCAACAGTTCCTTGAAAACAATAAGCAACTAGAGGGAGTTACCGAATTACCCGATGGTTTGCAATATAAAATCAATAAAATTGGTTCAGGGCCAAGGCCTTTGGCTACCGACAGTGTTACCATCCACTATAGGGCTATGTACATCGATCGCACTACCTTTGATATGTCCTACGAGCGTGGCCCAACAGGAATTCGCCTCAACCACGTTGTGCAAGGTTTGTCCGAAGGGATTCAACTCATGCAGGAAGGAGCTATTTTCGAGTTTTTTATTCCACCAGCCCTTGCTTACGGCGATGAGAATTATATGGATATGATCCCGGCTGGTTCAACAACCATTTATTTGGTGGAATTGATTAAGGTGCATAAGTAAAGGTTGCCCTTAAAGGAGATGGTTTATAAATCTGCCAGCGCAGCCCCTTAATCCCATTAAGGGGAATCCTCTTCTATGTGTGCGTTGGCGCAAAGGTAGGGGAGTCAGAGGGGTGTGGGAGGGATTAATACTTCAATGCAAACTCTATTTCGTATAAACTTTTAAACATTTCAGGGCATAACCTTGTTTAAATACAATTATCAAATTAACAATCGAAAATTAAATATCAATGAACAACTTCACATATTACAATCCCGTAAAAATTCTTTTTGGCGAAGGAACTATCGCCTCAATCAAAAATGAAATCCCCACAGATGCCAAAGTACTGATGACTTATGGCGGAGGCTCTATTAAAAAAAATGGTGTTTACAATCAGGTAATCGATGCATTAAAAGATTATAAAGTAGTTGAATTTGGCGGCATCGAAGCCAATCCGCAGTATTCCACATTAATGAAAGCGGTTGATATTTGCAGAAAAGAAAGTATTGATTTCATTCTTTCTGTTGGGGGTGGTTCTGTTTTAGATGGGACCAAATTCATCGCGGCAGCTTCAAATTTTGATGGTGAACCCTGGGATATTTTGGAAAAGAATGCAAAAGTAGAAAGCGCACTCCCTTTTGGGGCAATCCTGACATTGCCTGCGACGGGTTCGGAGATGAATGCCTTTGCTGTGGTATCCCGCAAAGATACCGGACAAAAACTGGCATTCGGTTCCCCTCCGCTTACTTACCCACAGTTTTCGGTACTTGACCCGGCAACAACAAAATCACTTTCCGAAAGGCAAAGGGGAAATGGTGTGGTTGATGCCTTCGTGCATGTTACCGAGCAGTACCTCACCTTTCCGCAAAATAGCCCGGTGCAGGACAGGTTTGCCGAGTCACTTTTAAAAACACTTATCGAATTCGGCCCTGCATATGTTTCGGATGTGGAGAATTCAGATGCAACACAAACTGTAATGTGGAGCGCCACCATGGCATTGAACGGGATTATTTCTTCTGGTGTAGTTACCGATTGGTCAACACATGGCATCGGTCATGAATTGACAGCCTTACATGGAATCGATCATGCCCGGACATTGGCTATTGTCTGGCCCGGAATGATGCGGGTGATGAAGACAGAGAAAAAAGAAAAACTGCTTCAGTTTGCCAACCGGGTATGGAAAATTAATGAAGGTATGGAAGATGAAATCATTGAAAAAGCCATTGTTGCCACCGAAGCATTTTTCAATAGTGTTGGTGTTCCATCAAGGTTGAGCGATTACGATGTCGGCCCTGAAGTGATTGCTAAAGTTATAGAAAATTTAAAACGTAATGGCAGTACCAAAATTGGCGAAAAAGGCCTTGTAACGCTTGATAAGGTTGAGGAAATTTTGATGGGTAGGGTGTAATTGATATGAATGTCCAGAAGTTTAATATAAAAAAACCTCCCAGGTTTTGAAAACCTGGGAGGTTTAGTTTTTTACAATCAATCCAATATTACTTTACAACCAGCTTCTTTGTAACATTGGTGTTTTCGGTTTCGATATTCAGGAAGTAAACTCCCTTGCTTTGATTAGATAAATCCAATTCAAAATTCCCATCGGCCACTTTGCTTAATACCGTTTGCCCCATGGCATTCAACACGGTAATATTTACCGCTTGATTAATCATAATATGGAAAACTCCGCTAGATGGATTCGGATGAATATTAACTTCATTCAATTGCTCCGAAATCCCGGTATAATCAATCTGAAGGGTTTCAAGTTTTGAAACACCTTCATTTGCATAGTATCCCTGGTTGGGCATACTTTGGTCGAAAGTAGCCGTTAAAGTGAAGTCCTCATTAGTTGAAGAGCGGTACATCCTGAACGACATCATTTCATCGCTCATCATCCCGTCCTGATCGGTAGAAACACTGTCGTTGCCGCAGGCTACCAGTGCCATATTATCGTACAGGTCTTCAATTTCAAAAAATCCTGTACAAAGTCCTTCCTGGTTAAACACTCCAATTTGATCATTCAATTCAAAATTCTGGATCTGACTTGGCGGAACAGCAATTACGTGTGAATTCCCGGTTGGAAGTGCAACATCCCATCCTTCACGGCTTGTAGCAGATTGGGGGATTTTATAGTTGCCGGCACCAGGTACATTTGCAGGGAAGGTAACGCTTACAGCATTTTCAACATGCACAAGGTAGGCCTTACCTGGTATAAGATCACTCAAGGTTAGAATATCTTCGTTGGGCCAGAAAACACCATATCCGGCAACCTCCTTAACAACTGTCAGGTCATTCATTACCGGGGCAAACAAGCTTTCGCAACTTACCGGATTGTTCGACAATACAGGCATCAGGTTCCAACCTTGCGCCAGGTTGATGGTTTTATCGGCTGCCTCAACACCGGCCATTTGCAAACTAACTTCTTCGATAACCTTAATTTTATAACCTGTTGATGAATTCCAGGTTTCAATGGTATTAATGCTTTGGGCCGGCCACCATGCATTTTGCATATCCTGAACAATTATGATGTCATCAGCAATCATGGCCAGTACATCTTCAATTTGCGCTGACTCGGGCATGATATAGGACGATAAACTTGTCCAGCCTTCAGGAATAACAATATCCTGGCTCATTGTACCGCCTTCAGCATTGATTTCAAAATCATCGATGTACATACCATCTTCGGTAACATATCCGTCACTATAAAAATGGAAACGGATTACAACATAAGGCTCGCCAAGATAATTTTCGAGGGAATAAGTTTTTTGCTGCCAACTGTTTTGGCTATCGTTAAATTCTTCCAATTCGGTCCAGTTGGAGCCGTTGGTTGAAATTTCGAGCCACATATAATCATAGCCTGATTCGAGGTTATATTTTGTCCAGAAAGACAGTTCCGCATCAGTATATCCAGCAAGACTAAAAGAACTCAACGTAGCATAGATTTCCAGATTGTTTCCATAATCACCACCAGGGCTTTCGGTAATCGAATGGGATGGTGAGTGTGATGCTGAAGTTGAAACACCCCAGGTATCTTCAAAGTCCCAATAAGGGGCACCGTTTTCGAAATTGATGGATAAAGGCAGGCCAATAGGAGGCATAGGTGTTACAAGTACTTCATTCGAAGGATCGGATTCATCGCCAGTATCGGAATAAATTGCCGTGATGTAATATTCATATTGTGTTCCGTTGACTACCTCATCATCATGATAAAACAAGCCGGTTGTTGAACCAATCAGATCATTGTCCCTATAGATGTTAAAAATGTCAATATCAAGCATGTTATCCCAACTAAGATCTACCTCACCATCACCAGGAATACCCACAAGATTTTGGGGTGGTGTAAGACGGTTGGCCATGGTTACCACCGATGCAAGAATCGCTTCGGTGAAAATAACTGCTTGTTCTTGGTTGTTGTAGCTAGGGCCAATAATATCGTTACTGGTATGGATATAGGGGCTGTAAGCTCCACCATCCTCGAAAGGGAAAATCCCCATAAAACCGGCATTGTTAAATGAGGTGTGGTCGCTGTCGCCACTAATCAATGTACCGACCTCTACAGGGAAATCAGGAAGATAAATCGAACAAACATCGGTATAAAAAGTAGCCAGTTCCTGCGCCGACTGAGGGTACATAATATCTGTATGGATATAACTGCCTTCCTCGAGGTAACCAATCATATCCATATTAAAATAACCATGGATGTTCATGCCTTCCGAAGCAGATCTGTCGGCGTAAGCTTCACTGCCATACAGGCCATATTCTTCACCGGAAAATGTAAAAGAATAAAACCTATTGCTTTAGTTTTTAGTGTGCTTTATCATGTAAGGAAGAAATTTAGAACGAATTTAAATATGGACATAGTTTTATGTGAGCATAAAAAAAACCTCCCAGGTTTTTAAAACCAGGGAGGTTTAACTTATCGATTAATACATTTTTACTCAATCATCACATAAAGACCTACATTAATTTGATCCCGTACGTACGCATAAGCGTTAACCTAATTGTTATATGATTTGAAAACCAAACACATCCATGAATATTTCCAAGTGATTATTCCTCTTTCGTCGTTTCTCGAAT
>Ga0075111_1001605_pt1 | contig 10252 bp, 16 predicted proteins | sample AntAceMetag02UKK_FD_69787 | JGI IMG/M metagenome (GOLD analysis project Ga0075111, IMG submission 69787) | Saline lake microbial communities from Ace Lake, Antarctica - Antarctic Ace Lake Metagenome 02UKK | ecosystem: Environmental > Aquatic > Non-marine Saline and Alkaline > Saline | place... | reverse complement strand
TCAATGTCCAACGCCGTCACAAGCGTCGTGCTCAACGGCACCACCAACACGCCCACCGCCGGAGAGATCGACCTCGGCACCCTCCTCACCTCCCTGCAAGACAGCGGAGCCGTCGGCGGCACCAACCGCACCGCCACCCTAACCTACGACTTCACCAATAGCTGGTGGAGCACGGAGGTGACAGATGACTAATCGTAACGTAGCACGAGCGTCCCGCTCGTTAATGCAAGCGAGGAATTTGAAAGCAGCACGAGCGTCCCGCTCGTTTTCTTGCGCGCTCAAAATGCAAGCGAGACGCTTGCGCTACGTTCTCATTTCATCGTTCCTTGTTCAATATTCTGCGGTTCGCGCAGCGACCCTCGTGCATCCCCAGCGCGACGACCTCGCCGGGCGCTCGTTCCTCGAAGTCGGAATCCCGCTGGAGACTTACACCAACGGCCTCGTCTTCTACATGGACGCGGCGGCTGGCGACTACAACGCCGGAGCCGCCGACTACTTCATTCCCGACCTCTCCACCAACCGGCACGACGCCATCCAAACCGGAACCGGTTATCAGCCCGCCCGCGTCTACACCAACGGCGCGTGGGCATATCAGTTCGACGGGACGGATGACAAAGTGATCACCGCATCACCGATCATTCCGGCGACAAATGATTTTTTCATCGAAGTGATTGCTGTCCCGAATGCGGCGTCAACCGGCCTAGATGCTCTCTTTTCGCAATACATTTCCCAGCCCGCAGAAGGCCGGTGTTTCGTTTTTCAGGAGGGCAATGCTGTCCGAGTCTTTATCGGCAGCGCCGGAGGCCATGTAGATATTTCAGGGGGAACGTTAAGCACGACCTCTGACAGTGTTATCGCCCTCTCACGATCAAGCAATGTGTTTGAGCTTGCCTTAAATGGTGTGAGCCTTGGAAAGGCTACCAACGAGGTCTCGGTTTTGCAGCGGGCGTTATATATCGGCGAAACTGAGTATGGCACCCAGAATTTCAACGGGAAAATCAAAAGCCTAAAATTATCAACCCCATGAAAACAACCCTCCTCATCCTAATTCTTCCAATGCTTGGAACTTTTGCCAGCGCGGCAGACCTGGCGACGCTGTGCCCGGTATCGATCGACAACGAAACCGCCGCGCTGTTTGGCGACTCCCCGCAGCACATTCTCGGCGCATCGGGCGTGGTCTATAAAGCCTGCTGGAGCGCCCACGAACTTCCAAACTCTGGAACCCACACCAATATAAATGTCCAAGCCTTGGAAAAATTTCTACCGACTTTTCCAACCCTTGGAAAAAGTGTCGCAATCAGCGGCATCACTGACCCTGATGCCTTCCTCGCCGCCATCGGAGCCGTCCGCTGCGACGCCCTCGGCAATGAACTAACAACCGGAGAAACACCATGAAGAAAACCATCGCCCTGCTATTCATCCTCGCCGCCTGCTGCATCCGCTGCTCCGCGCAATCGCTCATCTTCGACAACCAGACGATCCCGGTCCTGCCGGATCAGCTGTCTGTCGCGTCGGTTGAGTTCCAACCCTTGGAAGTCGTCACCAACACCGTGATCGAGTGGTCGGACCCCGTGGATGTCGTCACCACGAATGGACTATTCGACGGCTATAGCGTCGAAACCAACAGCGTCCAGCAGCAGACCTCTGCCGACGTTGTATCGACCAATGCACCCGTATGGATCTGCAACGTCATCTTTGCCCTGCCATCGGGCTACCTGTGGGATCTCAACGGCTTCCCCGTCACCATCCAGCGCTTCAAGACCTCGCTGGCCGTACCGGTCGATCCTGCCGTCGTCGCCGCCGCCTTCGGCCCCGCCGCCGCCGGACTAGAGTACGCGGCCAGCCACGGCGCGTACGCCCCGACGGGACAAATCAAAGATGCCTTCTTAAGCTTCGCCGCCGCAGTCCTGGCGGGGGAATAGTTTCAAAATCAAGAATCGAAAGTGGAATGCTATGACGCCCGAACAAAAAGAATTGATCGTCGAGGGGGAAAGGCTAGAGGCGGACCTTAGCAATGGGCACCGCGGCGATCCTAATACCATGAGTGACGCCATCCGCTACCTCATCCGCACCAACCGCATCCAGCTCCACGCCGAATTCGTCAGCTCGGACGAGTGCAAAGCGCGCATGGCGTCGTGTCCGGGCGCAAAAGGCAAACACGCCATCAACTGGCCGGGAGCCCTCGCGCTCGTCTGCTCCGTCTTCGGCCTCATTTATATGGTTCTCAAAATTGCTGGAAACACAGAATGACCCCGCTGCACAAAGAGATCCTCGACCTCCTCGTTCGGGTGGCCCTGCTGGTTGCCGTGGCCATTGCCAGCGTCTGGATCGCCACCGAGGGAGGTGCAGGATGAAGAATTTAACGCAAAGGCGCAGAGACGCCGAGGAACATCAATACATCCGATACCAGAACGCGCCGCGCAACACGAACGGCATCAAATATCTACTGCTCGACAGCATCACCTATTTTTCCAACCGATACAGCAAATGGATCACCTGCGAACAGGGTATGCCGTCCGACGGCGCGACCGGTGCCAAGGATCTGCGCAACTCGCGCGGATTCTGGATACACGACAAACTCACCCGCCGCGGCACCTTCGACGACGGATCGCCCTGCACCGCCTGGCAAGCCAGCCGCATCCTCTCCGACATCCTCAAAACCGAGGGCCGCTGGTTCCGGTCCCGGAGCTGGCTCGGGGCCACCTTCCTCTTCGGAGGCTGGAAGCTCAAGCGCCTCAACGGATGGGTCAAACTAAAGAAAACGTGTCCTTTTGTCCCCAACGTAGACGCGGTGTCTACACTCAACAACCCCGAACCCTGAACCGAGAACTCTTATGATCCCAGCCGAGTTTTTTATCCCTGAATTTACCAAGCCCGTCCGCCTCTCGGATAACTCCGAGACCACCGGCATCTTCGACAACCAAGCGAAACAGGCTTTCTACATGACCGCCACCGCACCCCAGATCGCGCTCCTCGCCGCCGATGCCGACAAGGTCAGCGAGAAAGATTCCATCTGGATCGCCGACGTGGAATACATCGCCAAAAACCGAGAACACGACGACGAAGGAATCGTCATCCTCTATCTCAAAACCGTGTAAGGGCGGGATTTTTCCCGCCCTCCTAAAAGGATACCCATGAGAAAACAAATCCGCGATACCGTAAAAGATGCCGTCGAAGCGCTCACCGAACTGCGCACCACCGCCGTCGGTCGCCGCCACGAATTCAACACCAATCAGCTCCCCGCCGTAGCCATCTTCACCGACAACGAGGAGAGCGAGCCCGTCACCATCGGACCCCGCACATTCCTCAACACCGTCGACCTGATCATCCGCCTCGATGTCAAACCCTCCAGCCTCACATCGGGAGAAGACGAAACAGACGAGATCCTCGCCGCCATCGATGCCGTCGTGCTCCCTGCCGTCGATGCCATCGATGGAATCCTCGATGTCTATCCCGTCTCCATCGCCACCGAAGGCGACGGCGAAGCCGATGCCGACTACCTGCAAACCACCCGCACCTACGCCGTGGAATACCACAGCGAGGGAAACTTGAAATGTGAAACCTGAAATGGAGATGGGGGAGTTTAGCCACAAAAAGCACAAACAGATTCTCGGCGGGGCGGCTTATAGGCCGCCTTTGCGAATGATGGGTTTGTGACTTTTGTGGTAAAGAAATTCTTTTCAGGTTTCAAATTTCAAGTTTCAGGTTTCGCCAGTTCCGCCTGATCTATTCTCCCCGCCCCCATCCTTTGACTTCTTATAAGAGCCGCCCAATTCGGGCGTTTGTTGAATTCAATTGGAGAAGATTATGGCCAAATATAAAGCAATCGGGAGCGTGATCAAAGCTGTCACCTCCACCGGAACCCCCGCAGCCGTCGGCAACGTCACCGGCTATAGTTTCGAGGGAAACGCCAGCATCATCGACGCCACCGTCCTCGGCGAAGCTGCCAAAACCTACGAAGCCGGCGTCAAAGATTACAGCATCAGCGTCGATTGCCTTTACGATCCGGCCGATGCCGCTCAGGTCGACATGCTCGAAGGCGAGTCGGTAAATTTTGAAATCTTGCCCGAAACCGGCAACAAAATCACCGGCACTGGCTTGGTTGAAACCGTCAGCATCACCGGCGAACTCGACGGCATGATCTCCGCGACGCACTCGATTAAGCCCTCCGGTGGCGTCACCCGCGCCGCCGTAACTTAATCTGCTTTTTCCAAGGGTCGGAACGTTCCGCACGGATTTTTCCAACCCTTGGAAACTGTAGACGCGGTGTCTCGAAGACCCTCGACTCTTCGGGCTCACCGCGTTTGTTCCGCACCGCAAACTTTGGAAAAGGAGCCGCCCATGATCATGCACCTCAAATCGATCCTCGAAAAATTCGCCAACCACACCCCGCTCACCATCAACGGCAAACCGCTCAAAAACTTTGAGGCCGTCCAAGTCGGCAACACCATCGACCTCCGCGAAAAGAAAACAAAGAGCAGCGCAAAACAAAAATCTGCGTAAGCGCTCTGGAGGAAAGGCGATCGCTTTATGAACTCGACGATCTGTAGACAGATGAAGCTCCATGCGGATCGGGCGGGCCACATCATCACAATCGATGATTTTCCAGAGATCGCTGCGATCTCTCGCCATGCGGATGCCTGGCAGAACTCCGTCACGTCGGCGGAAGGTGCCGTGCTGCACTGGCTCCCTGTGGAGGTTGGCGGCATTCTGTTCTATCGCCCAAGCATCGCGGCCATTGCCTTTGTGCAGTCGCTCGACTCAGCGCTCGCCGACGCCATGCTTTCCGACGCGCTCCTGGCGCTGATTATGACGCGCCGCAACCAGCTCGAATTCATCCGCGACAAGCTGATCCCTCTGCGCAAAGCTCGCCGCAGGGCAAAGCGATTCGCCAGAACATGCGCCTTCAGCGTCGAGCAACTCCGTTCCCTCATCTTCTCCTTGATGCCGCAGGGCAACGGCCCCGCCGACCCCGACGCACCGCCGCCGCTAGACGGGTTCAGGCCCCTCCCTTCGCACCTGGTATCTATTCTCTGTGCAGAGGCTCGAATGACCCCCGACCAGCTGATCGATCAGGAGCCGGAATATATCAACACACTAGTCGAAACCGTGTTGGCTCGCAATCCACCAGAAGACGCGCCCGACCCCCACCGCCAGCAATATTTCGCCCTGCAGCGCAAGCTGATCGACCGATGGAAGGCCGCCCATGTCTAAAAAAGATGTCAACATTTTCATCGGCGCGATCGACAAAACAAAGGCCGCATTCAAATCCGTCGCCGGTGGCATGAAAAAAATTCACGCCGGAGCCGGCAGAATGGCCGCCGGCATGAAGCGCGGCTTTGGCGTGGCTCGCCGCGCCATCCTCGGCGTCGGGGTGGCGCTCGCTGGAACCGTTGTCGAAGCCGTCCGCTATAACCAGCAGATGGCCCGCGCCTGGACCATGATGTCGGGAAATAAAGGCCAATTCAAAGCCATGCGCGCCGACGTTAAAGGCTTGTCGCAAGAGTTCGGAATCGCGAAAAGCGAACTGGCCGACGGCCTCTACAACGCACTCTCCGCGGGCGTCCCTGAAAACAACGTCATTGATTTTCTAAAAACCTCCGCCGGTGCCGCCGTTGCGGACGGCTCCGATGTTGCCACCGCTGTCGATGGAATCACCACCGTCCTCAACGCGTTCAACATGAAATCCACCGAGGCTGAGCATGTGGCCGATCTGATGTTTCAAACGGTTAAAGGTGGAAAAACAACCTTCGCCGATCTCTCGTCAAACATCGCCCAGGCCGCCGCCACCGCATCCGCCATGGGCGTCTCCGCAGAGGACGTCATGGGGTCCGTTGCCCATCTCACCAAAAACGGGATGAAGACGGAGACCGTGATGGTCAACCTGCGCAACATCATGCTTTCGCTCAACAAAGCACTCGGGGAGGGGTGGTCGGAATCGATGGGGCTTAGCGATGCTCTAAATAAAGTGTACGACCAAACTGGCGGATCGCAGTTGTCGCTCGAAGCGCTGTTCGGAAAGCGCAACCTCCCGGCTGTTCTGAAAATGGTCGGTGTAAATGCCGCCGCTGCCAAGATGTCCATCGACTCAATGGTCAACTCTGCCGGTGCCAAAAACGAAGCAATGGACAAACAAGACCAATTCCGACACTGGAACAAAGGGTTTCAGGCCGTGCGCGCCGTGGTCGATTCCATTGGTAAAGTTTTGGATGACAAACTTGAGCCGATCGTCGAGCGCATTACTGCAAAACTCACCGCGCTTGCCGGCAACAAAGAACTCTGGGCCGCCTTCGCCGACGGTTACGATAAATATGCCGCGCCCGTCATGGCCCAGCTCGAAGGGCTCCTCGATCCCGCCACCCGCGAAAGATCGGCAACCAACCTCCGTCAAGGTCTCGTCGCCATCGCCCTCGACATGGGCGATGGAATCATGCGCATCCTGAAAATGGGCGCGCCGATGGTTGGAGACGCCATTGGTCGCAGCGTCAAGGGGGCGCTTGCGTGGGGGAATAAAGACGCGGTAACAGACGACCAAAAAAGCCAAGCACAGCTGCGTGCAGGAAAAGAGACATCCGGCCGCGGGTATATAGCATGGCGAGGGCGGTCGAAGGAATTAATAAATGAGGCGGAGGCTAAAAACCGGGATGCCAGATTAAAAGCGGAGGGGTTGCAACTAGCCGGCGGAAAATCCGCCGTATCAAATTTCGGCGAATGGAAAAATGGAATGGCCAGAAGCACCGTTCCAAGCCGGGCGAACCTTTCCGCCGGTATGCCGGGCGTTGCGGGCGGGCAACCAGCCAGTTCAGCCAGCACCATCGCCAACAAAGCCGCAAACGACCTCGCCAAGCGCCAGCTCGACACCCTTGAGCGCATGGAGCGCGGAATCGACACACTGGCATCACAGGAGACTGTTTCATTATGAGCGCAACCGTTGTCAGTGTAAACGAAATCGCCGGGTCCACCGGGCGAACAAACCCGACAGAAACCAATTTCCGCCGCGAGTTCATCGTCAAACTCTCCGCCGCAGATGTCGCCGGTTCAGACCTCGCACTTTATGCCGCCGCCATTCCGTCCGTTTATGACGCCTGGCCCGGCGTCGTCTCCGGCCGCCGTACCCCGTGGGTTCAAGACAAATCAGTGCAGCTCGTATCGACCGACAACCATTTGCTCTGGCGCGTCACGGTCGAATACTCCAACAAAGTCGATCCACGCACGCCCATTCCTGACGACCCGTGGGACGCCGACCCCATCTACTCCGCCGGGGCCGTCGAATACGAAGTCGCCCTCGAACAAGACTATGCCGCAACACCCGTTCAGGTGCGCAACGCCGCCGGCGACCAGTTCGATCCGCTGCCGTCCGTCCCTCACACCAACCGCCTCATCTCCGTCCAGATCAATACCGCAAATTTTAACGAAGCCGACATCGCCGCCATCATCAACACCGTCAACTCCGGCAGCATCACCATCCGAGGCAACAGCTACGCTTCCGAAACCCTCCGTATGCTTCGCTGGCAGGTGATGGGCTCAACCTACATCAACGGAACAGGCGGCGAGGTGGCGTTCTATGTCAACAACATCGACATTGAGGTCTCGACCTTTTCGCACGGCCATAAGCTCAAAATCCTCAACCAAGGCTACAGAGCCAAAGACGACGACGGAAACATCACCCGAATCATGGACGACTCCACGCCCCCACGCCCCGTTCCACAGCCCGCATTGCTCGCCGACAATGGCGCCGAGCTCGACGACGACGGAACCCCCGTATTCCTAGAATTCAACCAATTCCCCTCCTCCAGCTGGTCCGCCATCACGAGCCTCGGAATATGAACCTTTCCAAACAGTCGCTAGATCGCATCGCCAAGGCCGTCAAAACCGTCGAATCATCCAAACGGTCAATTTCAGGCCGACGCGCTGACGTTAAAAACGAAGACATTGTCTCCGCCGCCTTTGAAATCACAGCCGTCTCAGAAGACACCCTCACCTGCGAATTCGTCGCCGAGCTCGACGCCAACGGAAACCCCGTCAAAAAAACAGACGCCGCATCCATAACTATCGCCAAGCCATTCCTGCTGCGCATCTCGCCATTTAACAACCAAACCCGCAACGGCATCACCTACACATTCCCCACCATCGACAAGCGCGTCGCAACCGACGAAACAGACACAGAAATCCAAAAGCTCACACCATCATACATCGCGCGCGTCGGAACCACCCCCGGCGGCATCCTCCTCGCCATACGATCTCACACCGGCCTAACCACCGGAGAGGAACCCAACCAAAAACAGGTCGAATGGTCAGACCTCAACACCGACGGACGCTGCTGGGCTGTCACCGACGAAGAACCGCTAGAACCGGACGATGTACCACTCGGCAGCTACGTGCCACCCGCTTAAAAAAAAAAGGAGCAACCATGAAGAAAAAAACCGCATTCATAATTCATCTTTCATATCTCATCTTTCTGTCTTCCCCCGCCCTCGCGCTAACCGACATCACCGTCGGCACCGACAATATGACCGCGTGGGCCTCAAAAATCCACGCCGGATTCCGCCAAACAGAAGCCAACGCACTCAGCGCCGGCTTCACCCTCTACCTAACCAACGCCGCGCCAACCTGCACAACCAACGCCGCCGCCATCACCAACTGGACTGGATCAACCCTCGCCCAAAACACCACCGTCAACACAGCCAACGGAACCGCCGACATCACCCTCGACGGAATCTACCGCCTCCGCCTCACCGGCAACATCACACCCGACGGAACCAACACCCTCCAGCTCTACGCCGACACCAACGCCATCGCCCAAACCTTGGAAACCTTCACCGGAGAAACCGCCGTCCCTTTTGTAATCGACTGGATCGAACCCCTATCGACCAGCGACCAAATCACCGTCCAAATCTCCGCCACAGAAACCAACAAATCCCCCACGCTCGACACCCTAAAACTCATCGGCGTAAAATACTAATGGAACCCACCCCCTCCAGATCACCCCTCGGCGCATTCGTCAGATCCCCTCTCGGCGTGCGCGGCGGCGGGAAGGTGGAGTTGTATTATCATTTTGAAGCAGGATGGATTGGGTCCGTTGGAAAGAAAACATGGCAAGTTCCGCACGGCTCTGGGATTGGGATGTCTCTTCCAATAAATATGTCAAGCGACGGGAAGAGTTGGAGCCGCGACATTCTAATGGTGACGTATGCGGACGGGATTTACAAGAGGTGGGAGAGAGTCCCAATCTGCGCGGGAACAACGAACAGTTATTGCGTCGCGGCCTATAGTAACGGCAGTCCACCATCAATAGAAATCTTTCACTCAACCGATTTAAAGACGTGGACTCGGACATATTACCTGTCAACCAGTGCAAAAATAACAGCCTTCGCATGGTCCCCGCTTGCGTCTAAATTTGTTGCGATATGCGATGACAATTACGCAATTACGTCTAGCGATGGCGCGAACTGGTCAAGGGATGCTTCGGGCGAACTCCTGCGATACCCTTTTTGGAACCCGATTACTGGGTATTTTTACTCCTGGTATTTTTACTCCTGTTTGAGGCCGACCGCCAATGACGTAACCGCCCCGCCGCTTAGATCAGCAGGCGGGATTACGTGGTCAACCGCGTCTACCATGCCGTCCCCGTTTATAATTTCCGATGGTATCGGGATCGGTGACCATATTGCCACTTACAGTCCATTTTTCCCCTTCTGGTTTGTGGGGCGCCCGCCAAGTGTAAGTGCTACAATCTGGACATCATTTGACGGACTATCATGGACAGCCTCACACACGGCAACTGACGACCTTTCGTTTTGCGCGGGCGGCGGCGGGGTTCTAGTCGCCGGGCATCCGTCTGGAAGCGACACAAAGGTTTATTATTCGAGCGATGGGGGCTCGTCATGGAGCACCACAACGATCACGGGATTCAGAACGGAGAACGCAAGCACCTCCGCCCGATATTATTGCACCTACGCAGGCGGAAAGTTCTGGCTAAGTGGCTTCGGCGGCGGAACCACGCTTTACTCATCAACAGACGGAGCAACATGGAAGAGGCTGGTGCCGGATGAACTTAGTGACGGCAGCAAAATCTCGACCTACCCCTAATCCTTTGACGGCAAAAACTCCCCCCGTGCGGCAGACATTCCTGTCTGCCTCCCCCCGTGCGGCAGACATTCCTGTCTGCCTTTTATCCGTCTCCCCCCGTGCGGCAGACATTCCTGTCTGCCTCTTATGCCTCTTACTTTCAGGAGGCCACGCCACACCCCGC
>Ga0075111_1001604_pt1 | contig 10263 bp, 6 predicted proteins | sample AntAceMetag02UKK_FD_69787 | JGI IMG/M metagenome (GOLD analysis project Ga0075111, IMG submission 69787) | Saline lake microbial communities from Ace Lake, Antarctica - Antarctic Ace Lake Metagenome 02UKK | ecosystem: Environmental > Aquatic > Non-marine Saline and Alkaline > Saline | place... | reverse complement strand
CCGGGGCCGCAGCTTGTTGGCGCAAAACCTTGTGCGTTGGCATGAGAGCACCCTTCTGCCAGGAGCCGCCCACTTCTTCAAAGAACTATGGCTAAAGACTTTTCGACCATGCACTGTAACTTGTTTTTATCACTACAATTTGTACGTATAATCGACCAATGTAGGTGATTATCCAGACAATATGTTCGTATTTCATGAAGGTCTTTACATTCATTTTAGCAAACTTAATAAATGTTTTTCATTCAAAGCCAAGAAATGACAAAAAAAAGTCCCTACAAGAGGCCTTAATAAAGGTTGAGTGGAGGCATTCCCTATCCCCTCACACATCAGCAAAGGAGTAATGCCAATTGTTATTTAAAATGCACCTGTAGGCTTTGGCATACTTAAGCTTAATCTTTGGGATGGTTAAAAACACACCCACACAGTTTACTAAAAAGTTGCCTGACTTAAATTTCCACTGATTTGTAAGAGGAACAATTCCGCGTTTTTTGCCGAATACTTTGCTTGATTTAACGACAGTTGTGCCACCAATAAATTCAATTGGGCCTGCCTAAAAGTAATACTCGAAATCTGTCCCAATTTGTATGTATCCGCACTTCGGTCGAAATTTGTTTGTGCAGTCTCCAGGTTTTTGCCTTGTGCATCTTTTATAAATAAAGCAGTTTGGTAAGCTGTCCATGCATTGCTCAGATTTCGTTCGATATTTAAGCGCTCTTTTTCCAGGGATATAGATTGATTCTCAAGGGCAATCCTTGAATTTTGCTTCCTCATTCGCGTAGAACCCCCATCATAAATATTCCAACTGAGCGAAGCTCCAAGGCTTGGGCCTACTCCGCTTGTTTTGTCCAGGATTGAAGTAACACCCAAATGGTTTTCGCTCCAGCCATAGCTCCCGTTTACACTTAACTTTGGTATTGTATTCGACGATGTTGCCTTAATGTTATGCTCAGCATTTTTAAGTGTGCTTTGCTGTTGAAGAAGCGTTACATTATTTTCGATTGAATGGGCCAATAAGCCTTCCAAATATAAATCCGTAGCATAGCTCAATGATGTATCCACAGCAAATTCGATATTTACATCCCTACCTAAATAAAGGTTCAGGGTCCTTTTTTCGTTGGCCAGCGATTGTGTGTTGGTTAAGTAAGTGATGCTGTCGTTGTTATAATCCACCTCAGCATTTAAAATATCCAACTGTGATCCCTGACCGTATTCAACACTATATTTGGCGCGTTGCAACCGCACCCTCGAAATGTTCATGGTCTCTTTCTGGTTTTCTACATCCTGCGTTAATCGCGCCACCTCATAGTAGGAATTAAAAATATCCAGAATTGTATATTCAACCATCTGACGTGCCTGAAGTTTGGATATGTTGTAGTTTTCCTGAAGTATTTTGTAGGTATTGGATCTGCCAAACCCATCAAAAATGGTGTATTGAAAACCTACGGATGCATTATAGCCTGTAGTTTCGTTGTTCGAAATTGTTTCCTCTTCTCCGGATTTCTGAACAATGGTCCCATTTGAATTTGAATAATTTGCTCCGGCATTCCCTGAAAAAGAAGGTAGATAGTTGCTATTTTGGATACTTGCATTGTTCTCTGCAGCTTCAATATTATTATTTGATATTTGAATATCAAAATTATTTTCCATGGCAATTTTAACGGCTTCATCTTTTTGAAGCAGCTCCTGGCCATTGGCTGAAAACGTAGTGAACAGAATCAGTAAGCAAAGCGAAATTTGAAATATTTTATTAAACATACTTATCAGATTTTAATTCGATAACGGCACCTTCTACTTCTTCTGAACTTGGTTTTTTGCCGGTAGTGTACCAACGCCAAAGTACTTTTAAATCGTTGCTTAATTTGAGCATCAACGGGAGCATAACCAGGGTTAATACCGTAGCCAAAGCAATTCCATAAGCAATGGCAATGGCCATCGGAATTAAGAATTGGGCTTGGCGGCTTGTTTCAAAGATGAGTGGGGACAATCCTGCAATGGTGGTGATGGTGGTTAGGAAAATCGCCCTAAACCGGGATTTACCTGCAGCAACTAAGGCATCATTATATTTCATCCCGGATTTTAGGTAAATATTGAGTTTACTAATCAACACCAAACCATCATTTACAATAATTCCTATCAGGGCGATGATACCCAAAAAGCTTAACACATTAATGGGAAAGCCATGGATCCAATGCCCCCATGCCACACCAATAAGGGAAAAGGGAACCATTAATATCAGTACGATGGGCTGATCGAAGGATCGGAATGTAAAAGCAATAATTACAAAAATCAAGAATAGAATCACAGGCAATACTGCCGCTGCAGAACCTGCGGTTTTTTCAGCTTCCCGGTTTTGACCTTCAAAGATAGCATTAACGCCGGGGTATCTTTCCTTCATTGTTGGAAGCAAATCGGCTTTAATATCAGCCATCATATCGGTAGCACTTGTACTCGGGTCTTTCATATCCGCATCAACCCGGATTTCACGTTTCCCATCCAGGTGATTGATGGAAATCTCTCCACGTTCGATGGAATAATTGGCCACTTCGCGCAAGGGAACCCGATCACCGGAACTATTCACCAGGCGCATGTCGTCCAGTTGCTGGAGCGAACTACGTTCGTCTAAATCGTAACGCACCCAAACTTTTATTTCATCCTGGCCACGTTGAAAGCGTTGTACCTGGTAGCCAAAAAATCCGCTCCTGATTTGGCTTATAACATTGTTTAATGTAAAACCCATGGCATAGGCATGCTCTTTCAAGGTGATTTTTATTTCTTTAATACCTTCTGGATCGTTGTCGGTTATATCCTTTAAAAGTGGGTTTTTCCGCAACTCAGCCTTTAAATATTCTTTGGCAGATTTTAACTCGCTTGTATTACTGCTCATGAGTGCTATCGAAACCGGCTTTCCTCCAAAATTGCCTCCTGAGCCAAATTCCACAGCTTCTGCCTGATCAATATCACCAACCATTTCACTTAAGTCTGTTGAGACTATAAATGAAGGAAAGTTTCTGCTTTCGCCAGGAAGCAAGTTAATAGTTAATGAGGCAGTGGAAGTTCCGGGGCCAATTTTTTTGATAACATTTTGAATCGGGTCCTCAAGGTCATATTCATCTTGAAGTTCCTGGTTGAGGATCCAGGCTTGCGCCTCGATGTTTGAAATGATCGAATCCGTAATTTTTTCGTTTGTCCCCTGGGGCATCTTCAAGGTAACTACCACCCGGTCGCTCGCGATTTGTGGAAAGAATGTGAACCTAATAATACCTCCTCCAATAGCTCCAATGGTAAGTACGAGAATCGAGATGGGTATGGCAAAACCCAGCAAGCTGTTTTTCATGAAAAATTTGAGATAGGGACCGTACAACTTATCACGGTTAAAGTTTATAAAATTATCGGCCCACCGATTAAAGAAATAGGTTTTTTGGTGTGGGGATAAGGCCTTGGAGTGTGCCACATGGGAGGGTAAAATAATGAGTGCTTCAATTAAGGAAACTGATAAAGTTAAAACTACGATAACTGCCACTTCACCAAAAAACTCTCCTATCCTGCCATCCAAAAAGAAAAATGTTGAAAAAGCAATAAGGGTGGTCAGGATGGCCGCTGTGATAGCAGGCATTACTTCCAGCGTCCCGTCGATGGCTGCCTTAATGGGAGGACTTCCTTTTTCGTGATGATGGTAAATATTTTCGGCAATCACTATTCCATCATCCACCAAAATACCGATGACGATAATCATTCCGAAAAGGGACAAAACATTGATGGTAACACCAAAATATCCGGCAAACATAAACATCCCCAAAAAGGAAATTGGAAGCCCAAAAGCCACCCAAAAGGCGAGCCTGGGCTTTAAAAACAAAGCCAAAAAGAAAAATACCAGGGCTGTTCCCTGCATCGCATTTGTGGTTAACAGCTTGGTTCTTTCAATGATGGTTTGCGAAGCATCACGGGTAACGTCCAAACGAACATTGCGATGCGTTTCGTTAAAATCCGAAATATACTCCAGCGTTTTTTCGGCAACCTCAATCAAGTCCTCGCTGTTGGTGGTATTCACCTGAAATTTTACCGAAGGTTTACCATTATAGTAGGAACGATTTGGATTTTCGGACCATTTATCCCGAACATCGGCAACATCTTTCAAATAAATCTTATTGCCATTCTCCAAAGCTTTTACGACCACAAAATCCAATTCTATACCATAGTAAGACCGATTTTTAACGCGGATTAAAAATTCTTCTTCCGGGGTTTTTATGGATCCACCCGAAGAAAGGATATTATTTGCCGAAACTGCATTTGCAACTTCCTGAAAGGTTAAGTTAAAGGTTCGGAGCTGATCTTCATTTACAGCTATTTCAATCTCTTCATCCGGGAAACCAGTCATTTCGATTTGCGAAATACCATCAGTCCCACGAATATCCGCTTCAATCTCACGGCCCATTTCTTTGAGCGTTCGCAGAGATACATTCTCACCACTCAACACAAAGGATACTGCCTCGGTCCTGAAAATCTCTTTAGAAATAATTGGAGGCTCCATGCCTACCGGGAAAGAAGGTACCTTATCCACGGCATTTTTAATATCATCTAAAACTGCGGAAACATCGTAGCCTTTAATAACTTCGATCTGGATGCTGGCAAAATTTTCGCTGGAGGTAGATGTGAAGCGATCTATACCAACCAGGCCTTTTAGGTTATCCTCGATTTTCAGCACTATACCTTCTTCCATTTCGGCAGGCGAAGCTCCGGGGTAATTGATGCTGATATTAATATTTCGGGATTCGTTGAGTGGGAAAAAGGAAGATTTCAAAGAGAGTGCCCCCATTGTCCCCAACAATACAAAACCAACAACGACCACCGAAACTGCGACGGGATATTTTATGAAATGAAGAATTATTTTTCTCATGTGCTAGATTTGTGGTTTTACAATTACCTTCATGCCCGGATATGCACCCGGAATTGGTTTAGCTAACAACCATGAACCATCATCAATGCCCTGCACAATAACCTTTGAGCGTGATTTATGGACCACATTTACATTTCCCAGAAATAAAACAGAATCCGGATCCACCCCATATAGCTTATCATTATCAATCAAAAGATTTCTGGAAACTTCGATGGCATCAACCCTTGCCTTGCCAACAATGTCGGCTTCCAAATACATGCCTTCCTTAAGGTGGGCACCATTAATAGAAACAAAAATCTGGATGGTTTGGGTAGATGGATTTATCTTCCCATTGATTCGGGAAACAGTGCCCTTCCATTCTTGTGAAGTATTTTCAGGATTAATCACCGTAACTTCCGTTCCCACATGTACTGCATCTATCAAATCTTTTCCAATGGCCAACTCCAACTCATACACAGAAGGGTTAATAAACTCACCCAACTTTTGGCCATTTCTAATGAGGGCTCCGGGTGTGACCAGGGCTTCAGTTAAAACTCCATCAAAAGGAGCTTTTAAAATGTATTTACTATAAACGATCTCCAGATTTTTGGTGTTGTAATAGGTAGTGTAGATATTTTTACCGGTGATGAAAAATTTCTCTTTGTCCGACATGGGTTCCGGGAGCGGGGCAACTGCTTTGTTCATATCAAAAGATTTCAGGTATAAATCCCATTTGGCATGGGCTTCAGGATAATCCATTTTCATATCGGGCATCATACTCGTTATGAGATTTTGCAGCACGCTTTTTTGAGCTTGCAGGTTTGCAAAATAATCTTCACTTTTAATCTTAACCAACACTTCTCCTTTTGCAAACCTTGCCCCGGGCTTAAATTCCTTGGGGGTAACTTCCATTAAGCCTTGGACTTCTGCAAAAAGGTCGATTTTGTACTTTGCTGACAAGCGGCCGTTTTCGATAATACTTACCGGGACTACTTCATTTTTGGCCTGTGTAACAAAGGCTGTTGGAATATTCTCGGTAAGTTTTGCTTTGTTTTTCTTTTTACTGTCATTCAATAGTCCTGCTCCGTAAAATGCCCCAACTAAAATAGCCAAAGCCAGTATTTTTGTGATGTATGGTCTCATATTTTTGTTCTGATTTATGTTTTGATCCTAGTTTTTTATCTTTAAGTATATCCGCCTCTCTGCGATGCTGAAATTTCAAAAAATGAAACTTAAACAGCTTCTAAGAACTGAAAATCGAACCACAAGAATAAATTTGAAATAATAACCTTAATAAAGGCTTTTTGTTTAATGTCTTATTAAAATAATTCCCTTTTTCACAATACAGGGATGGTCATCGCTATTTGAAAGTGTATTGCGCTTTGACTTTTTACTAGTGTTAAATCATCCATATTTTGACGCTTGAAAGTGCTGTGCACGTTCCAAGGTCAAGCCTCCGGCTTTCAAGCGTGCGAAGCACCTTGAAAGGTCTATTAACAATACGACAATTTTATCTTGACTTAACACTAGTTTGATACTTTGGATAGTTTGGGGAAAAGTTTATTTGCAACCATCAAACGCAGAATTGGGAATACTTCCTACGAGCTTGTGGATGTGAACTTCTTAGAGGAATGAATTTCTACCGGGGCTTCATGTTGTGCGGAACGTGCCGCAAGAATTTCTATTTGTAGTGTGCTGCCAGTTATTTAGTGAGTCTAGTCTTCATCATCATCCCCATCGTAATTTTCATTTTCTGATAAATATTCTATATCTGAATATTCATCAGCATACTTTTCTTTGATATGTTCTTTAAGGCTGCCATCATCATCATAATCGTTATCATCCTCGATCAATTGAATGGCTTTTTGAACCGACATCCGCACAAGGTAAATTTTTTCGAAAGTTTCAAATCTAAGGGCACTTACACTCTCTCCCTTGCTATTTTTAAATTTAATTAAATGCTGGCTAAATCCATAAGGATAAACCAATTTAATCTGTTCCTTCAATTCGTCGTTTAACTTTTCGTAATCTAAAACAACTCTGAGTTTATTATCCATAAGGCTTTTTTTTATTTAGTATTAATTAGTATTTATTGAGCAGCACTATCATTAATTGTCATTGGGCTTTGCCGTCATTAGCTACGCTGTCATTTGTTGTCATTGGGCTTGCGCCACGGTCCTCGCCGTCGCGAAGCTATGGCAAAGCGGGGTAAAGCTTTAGCACATGCGGTCGCCGTCGTTAGCCATGCTTCCATCAATACGGACAAGTTTTGTTGCAATCTTATCAACAGCACAACCGCAACTCATGACTACCAATGACCATCAATGACTACCAATGACTATTTAATAAAAAACGACTCCAATTTTATCAAATCTATCAACCACCTAAATAGTTACATTGATTATTACCAACCCAGTAAATAAGCAAATATCAGCGGTGCAACAATTGTTGCATCCGATTCGACAATGAATTTTGGTGTGTCGATATCCAGCTTTCCCCAGGTGATTTTCTCGTTTGGAACAGCGCCGGAGTATGATCCATAGCTTGTTGTTGAATCAGATATCTGACAGAAGTAACTCCAAAATGGAGTGTTGGTTCTTTCTAAATCCTGGTAAAGCATGGGCACTACGCAAATGGGGAAATCGCCGGCAATACCACCACCAATTTGGAAAAATCCAATTCCGTTTTCTTGGGTATTTTCGGTGTACCAATCGACAAGAAAGGTCATGTATTCAATACCCGATTTCATGGTTGAAGGCTTAAGTTCCCCTTTGATGCAGTAGGATGCGAAAATATTTCCCATGGTTGAATCTTCCCAGCCGGGCACAACAATGGGCAGGTTCTTTTGTGCTGCAGCAAGCATCCAGCTATTTTTTGGATCGATTTCGTAGTATTGTTCCAACACCCCGGAAAGCAAAAGCTTGTACATAAATTCATGAGGGAAATAGCGTTCACCTTTTGCTTCGGCATCTTTCCAAATTTTAAAAATATGTTCTTGTAACCTTCGGAATGCTTCCTCCTCCGGTATGCAAGTATCTGTAACCCTGTTTAAGCCTTTTTCCAGTAATTCCCATTCCTGCTTCGGCGTAAGGTCGCGGTATTCAGAAACCCTTTTGTAATGCGAATGCGCTACCAGGTTCATCAGGTCTTCTTCGAGGTTGGCGCCGGTGCACGAAATAATTTGCACTTTGTCCTGCCTGATCATTTCGGCGAAGGATTTTCCAAGCTCGGCTGTACTCATTGCACCAGCGAGGGTGACCATCATCTTGTTGCCCGACTTCAATTGTTTTTCGTAGGCAATGGCCGCGTCAACAAGGGCTGCCGAATTAAAATGTTTGTAGTGTTCAAGGATAAAATTACCTATTGGCCCTTTGTTTTTCATTGTTAGCGAATTTATATGAAAGTAATTTATAATACAGTTTTGCTGCTAAAAAATTGGGGGCTTTATAGTTTTTTATTGGAGCAAGTTCGACAATATCAAAACCCAGCACATTTTTCCTTTCAAAGACTTTCTTCAGATAGTTGATAACGGTATTCCAACCTAAGCCACCGGGCTCAGGTGTTCCGGTTGCCGGCATAATCGATGGGTCAAAAACATCTAAATCAACAGTAAGGTAAATGTCATCGCTCATCAGGCCGATTGATTTTTCAACCCAATTGTTGTTACCAAACATATCTTCTGCAAAGAAGCACTTGTCTTTGTTCAAAAATTGCTTTTCGCAACTGTCCATACTGCGGATGCCAACTTGTACTAAATTGGCATTGCGTGAGGCATCGTGCACAGCACAGGCATGGTTATATTTTGAACCGAGGTAACTCATGCGCAGGTCGGCATGTGCATCAAGTTGCAATATTGTAATGTTGGGATATTTTTGATAAAAGGCTTTGATTATCCCGATACTAATTGAATGCTCGCCTCCAAAGAAAGTAAGGAATTTATCGGTTTTAAGAAGCTCTTTTGTATTTTGATAAACCGTCTGGAACACTGCTTCAGGCGAGGATTTTTCATCTATTTGAGGTAAAATATGGATGCCTTTTTTATAAACCTCCAAATCGGTTTCGATATCGTAAAGTTCCATGTTTTCGGCTGCCTCCAGAAAAGCATCAAAAGCATTATCTGCACCCTTGCCCCACGTGCTTGTTCCATCGTATGGTATCGATTGCAGCAATATCGCAGAATCCTCAAATAGCGCGTAGTTTTCTTCTATCCCTCCAAAAGTTTTCATGCTTTATTTATTGTATCCTAAAATCTTAAACATCTCATCGGATGATTGCTCCTCACGATAAACGTAATCGATAAAATTGCCCTTTTCGTCGCGGTCGATAATCACATGTTTGGGCGATGGGATAAGGCAGTGTTTTATACCGCCATAACCACTTATCGAATCCTGGTAAGCACCGGTGTGGAAAAATCCAAGATATAGCGGTTCTTTGTCCTTATTAGAATATTTTGGCAGCAACACTTCCTGGTTCAAATCCTCTGAATTGTAATAGTCAGAATGGTCGCAACTGATGCCACCAATGTTTGCCCGGTGGTATTCGTTGTACCATTTATTGATGGGGAGCAGGATAAACTTTTCGTGTATCGACCAGGCATCAGGAATAGTATTCATCAGGCTGTTGTTGATGATATACCACGACTCAGTATCGTTTTGTTGTTTTTGCTCCAGCACCTTAAAGATAATGGCCCCAGCTTCACCAACAGTATATCTTCCAAATTCGGTATAAATATCCGGTTCTACAACATTTTCTTTGGTGCAGGCATCTTTAATATTTGTGATGATTTCGTTGATCATGTACTCGTAGTTGTACTCAAAACCCAGGTGGTTGCGAATGGGGAAACCGCCGCCAAGATTAAATGAATCGAGGTTTTTACTTTCCTTCTTCAAATCGATATATAGTTTTAGTGCCTTCTGAAATTCCCCCCAGAAATAGAGTGTATCTTTCATGCCTGAATCTACGAAGAAATGGAGCATTTTAAGCTCAACCTTATCATTGTCCTTGATGTGGTTTTTAAAGAAGCTAATCATCTCTGTGGGCCTGATTCCCAACCGTGACGTGTAATAGGCCGACTGTGCTTCCTCGTTGATGGCCATGCGCAGGCCAATTTTTATCGGTCGCTTGCTATCAAGATTTAAGAGCCGGGTAAGTTCATTGATGCTGTCGAGGATAATAATGGAATTTTCAAATCCTGTTTCCTGAAGGAGTATAATTCTTTTCAGGTATTCATCTGTTTTATATCCATTGTGAACAATAATCCTTTTTTTATCAATTTTCTTCTCCTTGTGCAGGTTTAAAATTAAGTCGATATCAAAAGCCGAAGAGGTTTCGAGATTTACCTTGTGTTTTAACGCTTCACCAATTACGTGGTAAAAGTGGTTACACTTTGT
>Ga0075111_1001603_pt1 | contig 10265 bp, 8 predicted proteins | sample AntAceMetag02UKK_FD_69787 | JGI IMG/M metagenome (GOLD analysis project Ga0075111, IMG submission 69787) | Saline lake microbial communities from Ace Lake, Antarctica - Antarctic Ace Lake Metagenome 02UKK | ecosystem: Environmental > Aquatic > Non-marine Saline and Alkaline > Saline | place... | reverse complement strand
GAGAAAAAAATGGCACAAAGAACTGTAGACGCACACAATCATTGGTACCCGAAAGAATACCTTGAGTATCTGATGACCCGAAGCGACGATGAAACCCCTTACATGAGACATGATGGCGGCACGCATTACCGAGGCTATTATAAAGGCGTTGCCTGTTGCCATATTGATCGAGCGGGGCATTATGAATTGGATGCCAGGATCAAAGATCTTGACGCAGCGGGTCTCGACACTCAACTGCTGAGTGTGACCATTCCGGGTCCGGAAACATTGGAGCCTGAAAAGGGGATATACTGGGCCAAGAAGTGTAACGATGCGCTGGTCAAAGCGCAGGAAGATTATCCCGGGCGTTTCTACTTCCTGGCGACGCTTCCCTGGCAGGTTCCCGATGATGCCTGCAAGGAGTTGGAAAGATGTCATGAGATGGGAGCAAAAGGCGTGCAGATGTTCTCTAATTTCGCGGGAGAACCCGTATGGTTGGATAAGTTCCATGGTATCTACGAAATTGCGGACAAATACGAAATGCCCATGTTGGTCCACCCGGCCAATCCGCTTACGGCCTCCGTTATGGACGCGGTGAAGATTCCCTATCAGCTTTGGGGCTATACGCTTGACACCAGTATGGCGGTGGTCAGCATGATTTTTCAGGGACTGTTTGAGAAATTCAAGAAACTGACGCTGGTTCACGGACATCTGGGCGGCATGGTTCCCTATTTTGTGCGCAGATTGGAGGATTCTTATAAGGGGTATGGAAAGGAATGGGGGATCGAACTTTCCGAATCACCGGATATTACCTATAAAACGAGGGTTTACCCAGATACAACATCCTTTTATCTTCCCGCCATGAAGTGCTGTCTGGAATGGGTTGGCGCCGGACAAATGTGCATCGGGACCGACTATGCTCACCGAGTGGGCGATCCTGAAGGCGCCATCAAGGCAGTCAAAGATCTGGGCGATCAGGCCGGTCTGAGCCAGGATGAAATCGATATGATTCTTGGGAAAAACCTGGAAGAAATTTTCCACCTGCCCCCCATGCCGTAGGCCATTTGGGTTGTAAGTATATTGAAGCGCCGTCCCGTTCCGTTTGAGAGCGAGGCGGCGCCTTCTTAAGTTTGTTAAGGCCGATTGTTTATCAGAAACTATGCAAGTATTTGGGAAGCATAAGAAAAGTATAGCCATGGAAATCAAATGTGGCTTAGGAGGAAATGAAAATGAGACTCTTTGAGCCTTTTACCATCAACAACAAATTAAACCTCAACAATCACATCATGATGCCACCGGTTGTGACGCGGCTGGCCACCACCGAAGGGGAAGTGACCGATGCGCTCATCGACCGGTATGTTCTTTATGGTCAGGGGGGCGCCGGAATCGTGGTGACGGAAGCGGTATCCGTAAAAAAACAGAAAAGCGGCCAGTTGTTGCGTTTGAGTGAGGATGAGTTCATCCCGGGAATGAAGCAGTTGACGGAGCGTTTTCACGGGGAAACGGATTCCAAAATTGCACCGCAGATTATTCATTTTTTGAAGATTGCCAGAAGCGGTTACCGCCAGACCGTAAACGATTTGACTCAGGAAGAGGTCCAGGAGATTCCGGAACTCTTTGCCAGGGCCGCCGAAAGGGTCAGAACCGCCGGATTTGATGCTGTGGAACTTCATTATGCCCATGCGTACACCATGGCCTACATGCTCTCACGATATAACCACAGAAAAGATGAATACGGCGGATCCCTGAAAAAACGGATGTTGCTGGCGGAACAAGTGGTGAAAGCGACCCGGAAAGCCGTGGGCGATGATTTTATCCTTGGGGCGCGTATGAATGGCGATGAGTTTGCCCTGGGCGGTAACAGCTTGACCCAGGGAAAAGCCATCGCTTTGCGCCTGGCAGAGTTGGGGATCGATTATATCAGTATTTCAGCAGGAGGGAAGTTCGAGGATGCGGTTCCGGAAGAAGGCGAAGCCCTGGACCCTTACACGGGATACAGCGGTCATCGCTCCATGCCGCCAATGTGGATGCCCGAAAAAGTGAATGTCTACCTGGCTGCTGAAATCAAGAAAACTATTAATGAGGCAGGATTCAACATCCCGGTTATCACCGCCGGTCGCATTCCAACGGCGGAAGTTGCTGAAAGCGTTCTGCAGAACGACGAAGCGGACATGGTAGCTATTGCCCGACCCATTCTGGCGGATCCCTACTGGCCCAAGAAGTCGCAGGAAGGCCGGGAAAAAGAGATTGTCAAGTGCATCTACTGCAACAAATGTCGGGAAGCGGAAGGCGCCTTTGAAGAAGTCACCTGCTTTCAATGGCAGAAAAAGGACGGGAGTACATCGCCGCCGAATCCTTAAGAAGAGGAGATGAAGAAATGGTTTTTGAAGGGTTTACACCCTACGATGCGAGCGCAGCAACGCTTTACAACAAACGGCGATGGTGGCTGGGATTGACGCTGGGGGATATGTTCGATAAGGCCTGCGATCTTTATCCTGAACGGGAAGCGCTGGTGGGACCGGGAAAGCGGTATACCTGGTCTCAACTCCGCGAGCAGGTGGATTGGATGGCTTATAATTTGATCCAGGAGGGGTTTGAGAAAGGGGATACCGTGCTCCTTCAGCTTCCCAACTGGCCGGAATTTGTCATATCCTATTTTGCCCTGCAGAAGGCGGGTCTGGTGATGGTGTTGCTCACCGTCAATCATACGGCCCGGGAAATCGTTCATCTGTCGCAACTGACCCGGCCCAGGGGCTGGATTGTTCCTTCCAAATATAGAAAGACCGATTTTCAGCCTGTTATCCAACAGGTGAAGCGGGAAAACTCAAACCTTGAAAAGGTCATCCTGGTGGGAGGCGATGCTTCTCCGGAAGACTTGAAATTAGAGGATCTGTTGAAATCCAATGCGGCCCTCGCCGTAGTCCAAGCGACGTTGGAACAGGCACGCCCGGATCCCGGGGATGTTTGCCAGATCCTCCCCTCCGGGGGGACCACAGGTCTGCCCAAAGGAGCTCCCAGAACCCACAACGATTATATCTGCAACATAGAATACAAATCCATGGCATGGGACATCAATCCTACGGATACCTGTCTGGTTGTGGCCACCGTGGGGCATAACCTGGGGCTGTTGGTTTGCGTATGTGGCTCGGTGTTTCACGGGGCAAAAATTGTGGTGCAGGATTCCACTTATCCTGAGGATTTCTGCCGTACGGTTCAGGATGAGAAGATCACCTGCACGGGTCTGGTTCCCACCCTTATCAGCCGAATTGTGAAATATGAAAATCTCGCTGATTTTGATCTCGCATCCCTTAAAAAGATTTATGTGGGTGCTGCCAACAGCCCGCCTGACCTGGTGCGGGAGGTGGAGGAAAAAATCGGCGCCCGTTACATCAACGCATTCGGCATGGTGGAAGGGCCTTTATGTCAATCCCGACCGGATGATCCGGTGGAAATTCGGTTCGGCACCATCGGTCATCCTTGTTGTCCTTACGATGATATCGTAACTCTGGACGAAAATGGGAACAAAACGGCTCCCGGCGTTGAAGGGGAGCTGGCTGCAAAAGGGCCGGGGGTGTTTACAGGCTATTTCAACAATCCCCAGGCGAACCAGAAGGAATTTACTCCGGACGGCTATTTCCGCACGGGAGATCTGGCCGCCATCGATAAAAATGGGTACGTTCGCATTACCGGAAGGATCAAGGATATCATCATTCGAGGCGGCGAAAATATAGCGGCACGCGACGTGGAAGACGCTATTTCCACCTATTCAAAAGTTGAATACGTGGCGGCCGTGGGCATGCCGGATGCAGACCTGGGAGAAGTGGTGTGCGCCTACATCAAACCGGCCCGGGGGACGTCCATTACCCACGAAGAAATTGTTGCCCATTTGAGGAAAGTGGAGGCATCCAGGGTTTTTTATCCGGCTCGGATCGAGGTGGTTCAGGAGATGCCACTCACTGCTGCCGGAAAAGCGGACAAGAAAATACTCAAAAAAGATATCGAAGAAAAGCTCAATAACCAGTGATCAGGAGGTCTGAATTATGGGATTGGAAGGAAAAACAGCGATTGTGACAGGCGGTGCTCAAGGTATCGGTAAGGCCATTGCACTCAGACTCGCAAAAGACGGCGCGAATATTGGTATTCTGGATCTTCAGCAGGAGCAGGGCGATCAGACAGCCAAAGAAGCACGGGATCTTGGGGTAAAGGCTGTGCCGCTGGCATGTGACGTTACCGATTACGCGAAGGTCAAAACATGTGTGGCGGCGATTAAGGATGCCTGCGGTTCCATTGACATTTTGATTAACAATGCCGGTATCGATATTGCCAAAGTGTTTGTCAATACGGATGAGTCTATCTGGAACAAAATCATTGATGTCAACTATCGAAGCTTTCTAAACGTCTCTCACGCTTGTATTCCCTACATGATTGAACAGAAAAGCGGAAACATCGTAAGCCTCGGGTCCGATGCGGGACGGATCGGAAATCCCGGCGAGGTCCTCTACTGTGGTACCAAGGCTGCTATCATGGCCAGTTCAAAGGCTTTGGCCAAAGAGCTGGCGCGATATAACATCCGAGTGAACGCCGTCAGCCCCGGGCCGGTGCACACGGAACTCTGGGACAAACTCCATGACGGTGAAAAGGGAAAAAAAGTGACCGAAGCGGTCACCCGGGCCATTCCACTCCGGCGTCTCGGTACCCCCGAAGACGTGGCGGATGTGGTGGCTTTCTTTGTGGGTGAAGACTCCAGGTATTTGACAGGCCAGGTGCTTAGCATTGATGGTGGCCTGACCATGATCGGTTAAAAAAAATATAAGGAGAAAAATATGGATTTCAGTTTACCCGAAAATATTTTGAAACTGAAAGCCGAGGCTCGCGACTGGGTGGAAAATGTCTTGAACCCCATGTCCGGACCTCTGGAAGAAGAAGAGCGTATTCCGGAAGAACTTGTGGAAGAACTTCGAAACGGTCAATTCCGTTTTTTCGGCCTTACCATTCCCAAGGAATACGGTGGCGAAGGGTGGAGCGCCATCGAATGGTTTACGGTCTTGGAAGAACTGTCCAAGGCCTATGCCACGGTAAGGCTCATCGCCCATACCATGAACGGTCTTTTCTGGCGGCCACTACTCTACTTTGGAAATGAAGAACAGAAACAGAAATATCTTCCCAAACTGGCAACGGGCGAAATTTGGTCCGCCAACAGCCTGACTGAACCGGAAGCGGGTACCGGAAAAGACATCAACTCTAAAGCCGCAAAAGATGGTGACGACTACATCCTAAACGGGCAGAAATGGCTGATTACCTTGTTTCCCGGATACACCAAACTCATCTATGCCTTTGCCGCCACCGAGGAAGGGATCACTTCTTTTCTGGTGGATGCTCCATGCAAGGGGTTGGTCCTGAAACGCATGGCAAAAATGATGGGGTGTGTGGGCCCCAGACATCACCACGTCATCTATAAGGATTGTCGGGTGCCTGCATCCAACGTTCTGGGTGAAAAAGGCAAGGGCCTGGACGTGGCGTTCGGAATGCTTCATTTAAGCCGCATATCCATTTCATTTTGTGAGATAGGCCTGGCCCAGAAAATGCTGGATTTGGCCATTGATTACGCCAAGAAGCGAACCACTTTCGGTAAGCTTTTGAGTAAACGCCAGGCCATTCAGAACAACATCGCACAGATGGGAACCGAAATCGAGGCGGCCCGAGCGCTTTCCTACCGGGCGGCCTGGAAATTCGATCAGGGCGAGGATATTGTGAAAGAGGCTGCAATGGCGAAACTCTTTGCCGAACAGGTACTTACCCGCGTATCAGAGTTGGCCCTGAGGATTCATGGGGGTATCGGTTATACCAAGGCATACCCAATGGAAAGACATTTCAGAGATGCCAGATCGTATCATTTTGAAGAGGGAACCGAAGAGATTCAGAAGCTTTTAATCGCGAGGTATCTGCTCAAATAGGTTGCACAGTCAAACAAGCTCTTTAAGTGTTTTCGAGGGGCATCTTTCTCTTTAGGAACGTAGAGTTTAGCGATAGTTTAATGAATCAAAAACCTTTAATTAAGGAGGGCGTTGTTGTGGCAAAAAGAAATCTGGTTACGGTGTTGGCGTTTTGTGTGAGCATTTGTTTGTGCTTTGGTGGGCAGGCTTTTGCAAAAAAGGCTCCTGAAGCCATAAAGGTAAGTGCGGTTCTTTCTGTTACGGGCATGTTTGCCGGACTGGCCAAGCAGGCATCCGATGCCTACGAAATATATGTGGACAAAATCAACAGGGAAGGTGGCGTATTCGTCAAGGAGTTCAATAAGAAAATCCCCATCAAACTCAAGATTTATGATGATGAATCAAATGGGATGAAAACCCAAACCCAGCTTGAGGCCGCTAATTCTTGGGGTGCAGTGGCCAATTTGGGCGGGATCGGTTGCATGTCCTTTGAAATGGGAACACCCATTGCACAAAAGAACAAGATGGTTTGGATAGGTCCCGGTTGCGCAGGCTGGACCCCACATCAGGAAGGAAACGAATGGATGTTCTCGGCCTTTTTCAAAACCCCTTTCTTGGCGCCTTTGGTGTTTGATATGGTTTTGAGTATGCCTGAACCGAGACCCAAAAAGGTGGGAATATTTGAGATTAATCAATTGGATTGCCAAGAGGCGGTCAAAGCCTGGAAGGAAGCTGCCAAAAAGGGCGGGTTTGAGATTGTGTTTCACAAGAAATATTCCCCCGGCACCAAAGATTTCAGTGCGCTTATAAACGGCGCCAAGGCAGCCGGTGTAGAAATACTGCTTGGCTATCCCATACCGCCCGAAGGACCGGCCCTCGTGAAACAAATGAAGGAACTTGATTTCTCTCCAAAACTCGTCTACTGGGTCCGGGCACCGGAGGCCTCCAAATTCGGACCTTCTTTGGGTGCATTGGCTAACTATGTGACGGTGCCGGTTGCTTGGGCAAATCAATTGAAAATTCCAGGGAATGAATATCTTGTTTCAGAATACAAGAAAAAGTATGGAAAATTACCCGATCCCATCGTGGGAACCGCCTACGCTGCTGCCCAGGTCTTTGTGGCAGCCATTGAAAAGGCAGGCACCCTGGACAGAACCGCTATCCGTGATGCCATCAAGGCAACGGACATGGAAACCGTGGCCGGCCGTATTACGTTTTCCGATCAAGGCTGGGCAAAAGACCGTCTCGTCTTGGTGCTGCAGTGGATGGATGGAAAACAGAATATCGTTTTCTACAACAAAAGCGGTGTAAAATACAAAAGCATGATTCCTTTGACCAAGCTGAAGTGGCAACCTGAATGGTCCAAACGATAATAAAGCGGTAGTATATTGTTTGCAGTACTTTTAAAGGGCATTCGCTTGAAAGGGATGCCCTTTAAAAAAAAAGGAACCGAATCCTCGGTTTATTGAGGCAGAAGTCCATGCTTGAAGTGCAGAATATAGATGTTTTTTATGGTGACATCCAGGCCTTGTGGGATGTGAGCCTCAGGGTTTCCGAAGGGGAGATGGTGGCATTGATCGGTGCCAATGGCGCCGGAAAGACTACCATGGTTGAAACCATTTCCGGTCTGCTTAGGTCGAAGGCAGGGGCCATAACATTCAACAACATACGCATAGACAAAAAAGAAAGCCACAAAATTGTGCAGATGGGTATATCCCTGGTCCCTGAAGAAAAAGGAATATTTCCAGGCATGAGCGTTTTGGAAAACCTGGAACTGGGTGCTTTTCCAGCCGAAAGCCGAAAACACAAAGATGAGAGTTACCAATCGGTTTATGGGCTTTTTTCTGTCCTTGAGTCACGATTGCAGCAATCGGCTGGAACGCTGAGTGGGGGGGAAAGGACCATGTTGGCAATCGGCCGCGCTCTGATGGCAAGGCCCAAGCTGTTGGTGCTTGATGAGCCTTCTTTGGGGCTGGCTCCTTTGGTTGTCAAAAACATTTTTAAGGTGATTCAAGAAATCCAGGATTCCAATGTAAGCACTTTGTTGGTTGAACAAAATGTCCGCGCTGCTTTACGAATCGCCGCCCGTGCCTATATCGTTGAAAATGGACGCATTGCAGACCACGGCAAGGCAGAAAAGTTCCTACATGATGAAAAAGTCATCGAGGCGTATCTTGGGGCCGCGTAGTCTAAAAGGATTGATATGACGCTAGCATTTATTACACAAAGCCTTGTAAGCGGTATCAATGTGGGTGCATTGTATGGTTTAACGGCTGTTGGGCTTTCCCTGGTTTTTGGGGTTATGAAGATTCTCAACGTTGCCCATGGGGAATTCATTATGATCGGGGCCTATGCGGGTTTTTGGCTATTTACGCTCTTGGATTGCGACCCTTTTTTGGGGCTCCCGCTGGTTGGAATCGCTCTTTTTTTGCTGGGAATGATCTGTTACAAAGTCCTTTTTTCACATGTGGCCAAGTTCGTGGAAGAGGTTAAATTGAAGAATTCCCTCCTGATTGCATTTGGGTTGTTTCTGATTTTTCCCCAGATCGCGCAGACCCTTTGGACTGGGGACGAGAGGGCTATTTCCCCGGCCTACAGCGGAGAATCCTTCGCTGTCCTGGGGATACGAATCGGGTATGTGCCCCTGGGAGCGCTCCTGGTTGCGGTGGTCGTTATTCTCGGTCTTCATCTGCTCCTCAACAAGACCTATTATGGCAAGGCCGTACGGGCTACCAGCGAAAATTGGAGGGCGGCAAAGCTGATGGGGATCAACGTTGAGCGAACCTGCTATGAGGATAGTCAAGCCATTTTCCAGAAAAATCCTCTTTTTTCCCTCTTGTGGCACTCCAAATTGCGCACCGATGGTAGCAGTTTAGGTCCCCGCGTGAGAATGGGCACGTATGTATAGCTCGTCGGAACGCGGGGACCTAAACTGCGGTTTATTACCCGGAAAGCCCTCAAAAAAGAATTTTGTATTTTTCAAATTGACCCAAATGGAATACCTTTACCCAGCCTGCTATTCGTGGTCGAAAGCCACAAGAGATTTACTCGTTGTAAGGTATCAGGCGCCGTACCCTATATTCGAGGTCCTTTCATAAAGGCCACAAGGTAAGCTACACGGTCGCCTGAATTTAATGGGTTTTTATTCCAAATTGGACAATCTAATCACACGGTTTTTTAAAAAGGCCCTTTTGCAATTCTCGATACTTCTGGCTTTATGGTTACGAGGATACTCAAGCCGCTTTCTGAAAATTCAATTCATAAGGTACGTGGTCAAGAAGCATTCTTCTGATGCGGCCACTGAGGTTTCTGGCAACTGCAACAATGGCTCTTTTACCACCTCGCTTCTCCTTGATCCTCTGATATTTCCCTTTCATTTCCGGGTCTTTTCCAATCAAAGTCCACGACGATTCAACAAGTGTGGTTCTTGCACGGGTATTTCCGGCATGCGTAATATGGCCCATGCGAATATGCTCACCACTGGAATATTGTGAAGGGGTCAATCCAAGGTAGGCAGCAAGCTCATCAGCGGTTTTGAAACGGGTGATGTCTTGAATCTCAACCAGGATCTCCATGGCACTCAGAGTACCGATGCCAGGAATGCTCTCCAGCAATGCTACCCGTTTTGCATACTTCTCTTTCTTAGCCAGTTCAAGAACATCTTCCGTGATTCTTTTCTTTTCGGCACTGAGGTAATTGAAAAGGTCCACCAGGGCCTTCAGCGATCTGTTAAGGGGTTCATAACCGAGATCAAGCTTCAACAGCCAATTCATGAATGGCCCCCTCCAGTGCTGGGTGCTTTTAAAAGGAACGTCTATGCTGTTAAACAGCAGAAGGCTTTTTATCTGGCGCATAACATCTGAACGATGATTAACGATTTGACGCCGGGTCCTTACCAGTTGACGATGAGCCCTCTCCTCTGGAGAAAGGACCCATACTTCCTTAAGCATGCCGCTCTCAAGAAATCGGGCCAGTTTGTAGCTGTCTTTCTTGTCGGTTTTGACCTTACTGCCGCTTTCCGTGGGGATCAGGGAAGGCGGAGTAACAATACACTCAATTCCATCCTCGATAAGCTTGTCGTACAGATCGAATCCTCCGGGGCCGGCTTCATAAGCGATGCGAACATGATTTCCTTCAAACCGAGATATGACTTTCCTAAAAGAATCGTAGTTTGGCCTGGCAAGGGTTATGGCCAGAACGATATCTCCTTCAATGAGGGCCGTCACGCTCCAAGATATTTTGTGCATGTCAATACCGATGCTAACCTTTTTTCCTTTGAAATTGACCTTGTTTTTCTTTACTTTAGAAGCCATGGGAAGTTCCTCCTTTGTTGTGGTTTTTTGAACTTGTTTG
>Ga0075111_1001598_pt1 | contig 10290 bp, 10 predicted proteins | sample AntAceMetag02UKK_FD_69787 | JGI IMG/M metagenome (GOLD analysis project Ga0075111, IMG submission 69787) | Saline lake microbial communities from Ace Lake, Antarctica - Antarctic Ace Lake Metagenome 02UKK | ecosystem: Environmental > Aquatic > Non-marine Saline and Alkaline > Saline | place... | reverse complement strand
CTTGTGAAAGATATTTATCAACTTCTAAAAATGATGCATCCATAATTGAATATGTTAAAGGAATTATTCGAACTGAACTTAAACTTATAAGTAATGTTGATGTTGAAGATAAATATAAAGAAATTTTCTCTAGCGAATATAAAACAGATGATAATTTTAAAACTGCTAATTCAATTTATGAAAAAATGAATAAAAGATTACCTTCTGTGTTCCAAGGGACTAAAAGTACTGCTTTACTTTCTTATGATGTGAGAGAAAAAGAAAAAACTGTTTTTGAAGAAATTCGAGATTTCCAAAATGCAACAACAGAAGGAATGACTCAAGAAGAAATGGGACTTACTGAAAAGATAATTTTAACTCCTGTTAAAAAAGAAAAACCAAATTATATGGCTAGAACGGATACTGCTATGCCACAAATTAATGTTAAAGATTATATTGATACTGATTCTGATTTAGTTCAAAAAGGAAATAGAGAAAGAACTGATAAATTTAAAAAGATGTTGGGACCTAATGCAAAAAATAAACTTATTGAAAAATTCGGTAATGAAAATAAAAGAAAAAGACAGACACTTGCTGAAAAAACTTTAGGTGTTGCTTCAGTAGCTAGCATAGGTGCTGCTTTTTTAAATTATATATTCTAAGCCGCTCTCTTAAATTTCTTTTCTAATTCACCCAATGTTATACTTATCATTGTTGGTCGTCCATGTGGACAAGAATAAGGATCTTTGCAAAACTCTGCTTGTCTTATTAGATGGTTCATTTCTACTGCATTCATTTCTTTTCCTGCTTTAATGGACATTCTACAAGCTTTTCTTGCTATTTTAGTTTCTATTTTATCTTCTTTGATTTTATCTATTGTTTCTAAATCGTAAATTAATTCTTTTATTGTTTCTTTGTCAAATGTTGAGAACATTTTTGGTAGTTCAGTTACTCTGATTGTGTTGTGTCCATACTCTTCTACTTCGAAACCTAATTCTTTTAGTTTGTTTTCATAAGTTTGAAATGTTCTAAACTCATTTATTCCTAATTCTATTGTTAATGGTTGTAGTAATGTTTGTTTTTCTATATTTTCATTATCTATTTGAGTCATTAATTTTTCAAAGTTGATTCTTTCTTGTAATGCGTGTTGATCTATTAATAGAAGTCCTTGTTCGTTTTCTGCTAGGATGTACATTCTGTTTAATTGACCTATAATTCGCATGTTACCTAGAGAACTTTTTACTTCTGGATTTTCTTTGTATTCTTGTTGTTCTTCTTTTGTTTGAAGTACAGTTTGTGAGTCGTTAGCTATATCGTAATTTTGTTTTACTTGCCTGTTTGTTTCGGATAATTCTACTTCTGGAACTAAATTGTTTTCTTTGAATGTTTTTCTGAACGCTACAAATACTTGTTCATAAATTTCCTGTTCATTTTCTAATCTGATTACTTCTTTTGTTGGATGTACGTTTACATCTATCTTTGTGAAGTCTATATCTATATTTAGAATAATTACAGGATGTCTGTCTAGGAATAGTAATGTGTGGTATGCATCATAAATTGCTCTTGATATAGTTTCATTTTTTACATATCTGTGGTTTATGAAGATTGTTTGCATTGAACGGTCTGCTTTTGTTACGTATGGTTTACCAATGTATCCTTGAATATTTGGTTGTTCTATTTTAACCATGTTCTTTGCTATATCTTTTCCATAAATGTCTACAATTTTGTTTAGTAAGTCATTTGTTTTTGGAGTTGTGATAATTTCTTTTTCGTCATGGATTAATTTTATTGAGATATCTTTGTTTGATAATGAATATCTTATTATTATATCTTGAATGTGTGAGAATTCTACCTCTCTTGATTTTAGATAATTTTTTCTTGCTGGAGTGTTGTAGAAAAGATCAGAGACTTCTATTATTGTTCCTTGGTTCATTCCTAATTGTGATTCTTTTAGTAATTTTCCACCCTCAATTTCTAATTGTGTTCCATTTGTTTTTAGAATAAAGTTTGAAACTGCTGAAATACTTGAAAGTGCTTCTCCCCGAAATCCTAATGTGTGTATGTCGAAAAGATCATTTAGTTTACTTGTTGCGTGTTTGTGGTAACTTAATAGTGCATCTTCTTTATCCATCCCTGAACCGTTGTCAGTTACTCTGATGAATGTTTTTCCGCCATCTTTTACTTCTACTATGATATTATCTGCTCCAGCGTCTATTGAGTTTTCTATTAACTCTTTTACTACGGATGAAGGTCTTTCTATTACTTCACCTGCTGCAATCTTGTTGATTGTTTGTTCATCTAGTATCTTTATGTTCATTTTAATTCATTCATTATTTCTTCAATAACTTCTTCTGCAGTTTTATTTTCTGTATTTATTACTTTTCCATAATCAAATTCAGTTGATTTTTTGTAAACTTCTTTTACTGCAATTTCACTGTAAGGTTTTTCACGATGATTATTTCTTTCCATACAAATTTCAAGAGGTGCTTTCAATGTAAATATGAATCCTTCTTTTAATTTATTTTCAATATCTTTTATTACAGATTTCCAATAAAAATTTCCATCTAAAACAATTAAATTTTCATCTTCTGATTCTTTAATTGCTAATTTATTTGCTTTTAAAAAATTATTTTGAGATATGTAACCTTCTTCCATTTTTCTTGTTATTAAATTAGGGTTATCTACTATTGAATCTATTGAAATATACTTTGCGTTTAATTTATTTGCTAATCCTTTTGCAATTGTTGATTTTCCAATTCCTAAAGGACCTCTAATTATTATATATTTCATTCGTCCTCAAATCTTAAATTATCTGTATACGCATCATACTTGTCATAGATTTTTCCATTAAAGAAATCTTTTTCTCCATAACCTAATTTATTTGCTGCATTTACTATTTGTTCTTTTGTTCCTTCTAATTCTAAAAATATAGGAACTTTGAATGCTTCTATGATTTCTACTGTACATCCTTCTAATTTGTAATATTCTCTTTTGTATTCGTAATATTTTGTTTTTTCGAATCCTAATAATTCTAACATTCTTTTGATTTTTGCTTCATCTTTTACGTTAAATTCTATTTCTTCTCTAATTTTTACATTATCTTTAATTTCGCCAGGACCTTTTACTGTAATGAATACATCTGCATCTTCATCTCTTACTCTCACTAATATTTTGTTAAATGTCGTATGAGAATTTGTATAAACAAAGTTTTTTTGAAATACATTCTTTATGAACTCTGCATTATTTTCTTTTAGTGATTCTATAATCTTCTCTTTATCTACTTCTAGTATTTTTACTTCTGTTTCTTGGTTCATTCTTAAGAGAAATCGGTTTTTATTTTTAAATAGTTTGCTTCTTGGATTTATATCAATAAAGGATAAGCTTTATAAATGAAACTGGGGTTTTATCAATTAATAGAGAAGAAATGCAACGGTCATTAAGTGGTCGTCTTTGAAATATAATTTTAAAGGAAAATAGAAAACGTACAAATTTTTTTCTCAGAGGTATTAAAATGAATGAACAATTCAATAAAAACAATAGTAATAAATTTACTAAACCGGAATATAAAAATTCCATTAAGTCATTGAAAGATGGCGATTATTTTGACGGAAACGTTAAGATATTAAGAAAAATTCAACCTGGACCAGTTATCTTTGTAATGAGTGATGGAGAAGGATTAATTGACGGAGTAATTAAGAGTTCTAACTTTGAAGTTGATGATGTTGTAAAAATATCAGGTAAAGTTGAAGAAAGAGCAGACAAATTGCAAGTTGAAATTAAGAGCATTTCTAAATCAGAAATTGATTTTGATAAAATATTAACAGAAAAAAGTAAATCTAAAAGAACTGATTTCAGTATTAAATCTGAAAAGTATGATGCAATGAAAGACAAATTTGTTGAGATTGCTGAACAAATTAGATATGCAATATATGATAATAGACCTATTTTAATTAGACATCACAATGATTCAGATGGAATTAACTCTGGGTTAGCTATTTCAGAAGCATGTAAAATGTTAATGAATGATTTAGGTATTAAACATGAATTTAATCTTTATAGAAGTCCTAGTAAAGCTCCATTTTATGAAGCAATGGATGTTTTCAGAGATTTAGTTTTAATTAAAAGACTAGAAGGTCATGGACAAAAAGAACCACTTGTTTTAGTATTAGATAATGGCTCTACTCCTGAAGATACATTTGGTATGAAAACAATGAAGATGTGGGGATTCGATACAATTGTTATTGATCATCACAACCCAGTTGAGTTTAAAAACGGAAAAAGTTCTGTTTGTCCTTACTTACTAAATCATTTGAATCCATATTTATTTGGATTTGATAGTAATATTAGTGCAGGAATGTTATGTTATGAAGTTGGACGTATGATTTACGAAAAATTCGACAATAATCTTATGCCTGCAATATGTGGAGTTAGTGATCATTGTGAAGGTAATGAAACTGATAAATATATTGAAGCTAGTGGAAAAACTAGAGAAGAACTTGGAAAAATAGGAGTTGCAATTGATTACACCGCTTATCATCTGAAATTTGATGGTGGTAAAGGAGTATTTGAGGAATTATACACTAAACCTGATTTTGTTAATTTACTTAATGACGAAGTTAGAAAAGGTGTAGATACACAATTACAAAGTACTTTACCTTACTTAAGAACTCAAGAAATTAATGGAGTTACTTTATCACATATTGATTTAGAAAAATACACTTTAAGATTTACTTATCCAACACCCGGAAAAGTAATAGGTATGATTCATGATCAAGTTTCTGATGGTAAAGAACACAAACCAATAATTTCTTTAGGATGTCTTTCTGATATGATAATTGTTAGAGCTACACAACCTGTGTTACCTGTTCAAACAATAATTGAAAATCTACAGAAAAAATTCCCTGAGGCTAATGTTGATGGTGGAGGACATGAAATGGCAGGAGCAATTAAATTTGTTCAAGCACATTCAAGTAAACTACTTGAAGATATTAAATTGCAATTAAGAGAATTGAAATTAGATGTTGAGTAAAGTCTTTTGAGCTTTATCTCTTTTTTTTATTTTTTTATAATTATTGTATTTTAAATTATATTTAGTTATTCATTCCATTATCACTTTTTTGAAATGGTCTTCTGCAATTTTACTTGCTGAATCAATTGTAATCTTTTTACATTTCCCTTTTATACATCCTATCATAAAATCTTTTCCATGTTCTTTAGTGATTGTTTTTATCCATTCTTTACTATAAAATAAACTTAAAGCATCTGCAGATTGAATTATTTTTACTTCTATTGGATTATTTTCATTTAAACATTCAATCCCATGTTTCCCTATACAATCTAAAATTAAATCTAGTTTTGGAACATTTAAACTTTTTAATAATGGTTCAGATAATTTTACACTGAATTTTGCATGGCCTTCTGATTGAACACTTCTTCCAACATCATGAAGCAAAGCTGCAATTTCTACAACATCTTTATCTGCATTTTCTTTTTCTGCTAATTCTAATGCAAAGTTTCTTACGGTATTTATATGAACTTCAAAAAAATCATAATTATTTTCAGTTTTAATTTTAGCTTTTTCTCTTGCAAAATTTTCTATTTTATTTCTTATTTCTTCATTCATTTTATATCTAAAAGAGTTTTTTGATTTTTATCTCTTTGTTGTTTTTCTTTTTTTGTTATATCATGCCAACTGATTTCTTTTAACTCTTTTTGGCCTTCTTCTTTTTCTACTTCTTGCTTTTGTATTACTTCTTCTTCTAATGTTTTCATTATATTATCTTCTTTTTCTAATGTTTTCATTAATACTTTTGCTTTGTAGATCACTTCATTGGGTAATCCTGCTATCTTTGCTACTTGGACACCATAAGATTTGTCTGTTCCACCTTCTACTATTTTTCTTAAGAAGGTTATTTGATCGTTATCTTCTTCAACTGAGATGTGATAGTTTTTAATTCCTTTGAATTCTTCACACATTTTATTTAATTGATGATAATGAGTTGCGAATAGTGTTTTTGCTTTGATATTTTTTATTAGATGTTCTGCGATTGCCCAAGCTAAAGAGAAACCATCGTATGTAGAAGTTCCTCTACCTATTTCGTCTAGTATGACAAATGATTTCTTTGTTGCGTTGTTTAAAATGTTTGCAGTTTCTGTCATTTCAACCATGAAAGTGGATTGTCCTTGTGAAAGGTCATCGTAAGCTCCTACTCTTGTAAATATTCTATCTACAATTCCTATGTTCGCTGTTTTTGCAGGTGTGTATGAACCTATTTGGGCAAGTAAAATGATTAATGCGTTTTGTCTTAGGAATGTGGACTTACCTGCCATGTTAGGACCAGTAATTATTTTCATTTTTTCTGATTCATTGAATGTGCAAGAATTGTCTACGAAGTTTGTTTCTATTTTTTCAACTACTGGGTGACGTCCTGCTTTAATTTCTACAACTTCTGATTCTAATATTTTTGGTTTACAGTAATTGTTTTCTAATGAAACTGTTGATAAACTATGTAAACAGTCTAATGAACTTATGTTATTAGCTATAGATTGTATTTCTTCTATGTGTTTACTTGTTTCTTCTAATACTGTTAAAAATAGTTCATATTCCATTGCATGAATTTTATCTTGAGCACCTAGAATCATATTTTCTTTATTTTTTAGTTCTTCAGTGATGTATCTTTCAGAATTTGCTTGTGTTTGTTTTCTTATGTAATGTTCTGGCACTAAAGGAACTTGTGATTTTAATACTTCTATGAAATATCCGAAAATTTTATTATATTTTATTTTTAGACTTTTGATTCCTGTTTTTTGCCTTTCTTCTTCTTCAAATTGTGATAACCATTCTCTTCCATTCATGGAGATGTTTCTTAATTCGTCTAATTCACTGTTGAAACCAGGTTGAATTAAGTTCCCTTCTCTTAATGATAGAGCTGGTTCTTCTTTTAGAGTTTTAGAAATTCTTATTACTAAACTGTTTAATTCGTTTATTGTTGATATTTCTTTTAAGAAATTTGATTTTGCGTCTTTTGTTAGCTCTTTTAGTTTAGGAACGTGTTTTAATGAATTTTTTAAGCTTATTAGATCTCTTGCGTTTGCTGAACCGTATATGATTCTTGCACTGATTCTTTCTATGTCAGAAATTTGAGTTAGAATATCTTTTATTTCTTCTCTTAGTAATGCAGATGTGTTTAATTCTTCTATTGCGTTTAGTCTTTTGTTAATTACGTCTGCGCTTAAAAGTGGTCTTAACATCCATTGCTTTAATTTTCTAGAACCCATTGATGTTACGGTTTTATTTATTACTTCGAATAAAGTTCCTCTTGTTGAAGCATCTTTTATGTTTTTTAGTAATTCTAAGTTTCTTTGTGTTGATGAATCTATAATCATGAAATTGTCTATTGAGTAAGTTTTGATTTTGTTTAAGTGTTTTAATGAATTTAATTGTGTTTCTTGTAAGTAAGAAAGTAGTGAACCAGCTGCTGTTGTTGCTATGCTCTTTTCTTTTAATCCGAATCCGTCTAATGTTTGTGTTTGGAAATGTTCTTTCAGTGTTTTTTCTGCTTTGTCAATCCAGTAGAATCTGTCATCTAAAGTAGTTACGTAATAATTTTCTCTAATTTTCTTTACTAAGTCTGAATCGTAGTAACTTGTTGGTACGATAATTTCTGCTGGTGCATATTTTTCTATTTCTCCTAAAAGTTTGTTAGTTTCTTTGAATTCAGTTGTTACGAATTCACCTGTTGATATGTCAGCTATTGCTATTCCAAAGAATTCTTCTTTGTTTATGGACATTATGAAATTGTTAGAGTCTTTGTTTAGAATATGATCTTCTATTACTGTTCCAGGAGTTACTATTCTTACGACTCCTCTTTTTACTAATCCTTTTGCTTTCTTTGGGTCTTCTAATTGTTCTACCATACAGACTTTGTAGCCTGCTGTGACTAGTTTTCCAAGGTAGTTGTCTAGAGCATGATAAGGAATTCCTGCTAATGGAGCTCGTTTTTCGCCTTTTCCTCTTGCGGTTAGGGTAATATCTAATACTCTTGATACTGTTTTTGCATCTTCGTAAAATGTTTCATAGAAGTCACCCATTCTAAATAGGACTACGCAATCAGGATGCTTATCCTTAATTTCCATATATTGTTTCATTCCTGGTGAAAGTTCCATCTCTTCGTTCTGGAAACCCACTTATTACATAAGCTACGGTCCCATCTTAATTACCCCGTTTTAGGTTGGAATTTATGTCTTATATAGTTTTTGGTAGTTTAGAATTAATATTTGAATTTTCTTTCATAATCCTTGTGTGAAAACCAGTCTAAGATAATACTTACTATGATTGTTTCATCTCTTTCTATTGTATATATTAGTCTCCAAGATTTAGAAATATTTATTTTCCAAAGATTAGTTATTTGAAGTTTTTTATATTCTTTAGGCCAAAGTTTTCTTTTTACCTTTGTTCCTGATTCTGAATTTTCTTTTAATTTATCAATTACTTGATCTATTCTTTTAAATAACTCTTGATGCTCTTTATCATTTAAAGAATAAAAATCATTTTTTAATTTTTCAGAAATAAAATTTACATAATTCATCTAACATTTAACCCCCGAGCAAATAAATCTTTAATTCTCTCAGGGTTATATGTCCAAAAAACAATTCCATCTTTTTTATCAATTACAATCTTATTTGAAGATTCTAAATAATCTAATATTGTTAAGAATGTTTGATACATCATCTTCTTAGGTAGATGTTTCCATAATTGATATTTCCCAAATTCTTGAGAATGTTTTTTTATGGTTTTTTCTACCATCAATACTGAATCCAAAGTTGGACTATGTTTCATCTTATATAAGTATATATAAGAACTATTTTTTAAAGTTTTTGTTTCTGTCATCTTTCGTTTCACTCATTCTGGACTCAAACGCGACTCTTATTGAGTGTAGTCATTTTAACCCTTTCTTTTAGGTTAATTTAATTACTTAAATAAGCTACGCGAGAAGATGTCCAGTGTCTTGTGTGGACTTGCGAGATTCTTGAAACCTTTCCGAATTTCAAGCTTTTATATCGGAATTATTTCAATTCTGAACTTTTTATCTTGAAACCTTTTCGAATTTCAAGCTTTTTATTTCGGAATTATTTTAATCTTAAATAACAAAATTTATATAGGATTTTCATATAACGCATTACTATGGTAATGGACACAATACAAATTAGATTAGGACATGGTTTAGTTGAAAGAATTGATGATTTGGTTGAAACTAAATTATATGGAAGTAGATCTGAAGTTATTAGAGATTCCGTAAGAAGATTAGTTTTAGATAAAATGGCAGGGATTATTTCAGATAAAAAAAACTCTGTTAAGGAAGTTAAAAACATTCGAGGAAAATTATCTAAAGATATAAAAAATTTTAAAGATTTGGAAAAAATTAATAATTTGGCTTAAATACTTGAATGTGTGTTTTTGCAAAAATAATTAAATCTCTATCTCTTGTAACTAATGGCAAAAATAATCTTTTTGCTATTGCTACATGAAGATAATCATAAAAACTCAAATTGAAATTGTTTTCTTTTTCATATTTTCTCGCAAGAAGATAGTCCTCATTTTTTGTTTTTTCTATTTTTGTTAAAAAATTTAATTGTGTGATAATATTATTTAAATTTATTTTGTAAGAAAGTTCTTTTAATGTTATTGTTGAGATTGTTATTTCATTTGATTCAATTAGTTCTTTTGATGATTTGTAAAATAATTTTTCTTTTTTTAGTATGTTTAACCAAATACAAGTATCGACGTAATATTTCATAAAAATATTTAGATTTGTTTGTTTAAATACGCTACGCGAGAAGATGTCCAGTGTCTTGTGTGGACTTGCGAGATTTTCGGAATTATTTCAATTCTGAACTTTTTATCTTGAAACCTTTCCGAATTTCAAGCTTTTATATCGGAATTATTTCAATTCTGAACTTTTTATCTTGAAATTATTTTAATATAAATCTGTTAAAGGATCATTTATTTTAAGGTATTTTCTTTTTCTTATTTTCTTTAATTTTTTTAAATAATTTTCTCTAACTTTGATAACTTTTTCTTTTTTTGGTAAATTTATATGTTCTTTAGATAATATTTTCATTTGTTCTATTGCTATTTTATTTAATTTAATTAATCTATCTTTTGAATTAATTTTTTCTTTTATGAATAAAGCGTTTAAATTTTCTAAATTTAGTAAACAAATTAATTGAGAAAGATTTGCATAATCTCTTAAATTTCCTTCTTTATTTTCTAATTTCCATTCTTTTGCAGTTATTCCAAATAAAGCCATA
>Ga0075111_1001597_pt1 | contig 10290 bp, 7 predicted proteins | sample AntAceMetag02UKK_FD_69787 | JGI IMG/M metagenome (GOLD analysis project Ga0075111, IMG submission 69787) | Saline lake microbial communities from Ace Lake, Antarctica - Antarctic Ace Lake Metagenome 02UKK | ecosystem: Environmental > Aquatic > Non-marine Saline and Alkaline > Saline | place... | reverse complement strand
TAATCAAATTGTAAATATGCTTTCTTTTGAGTTTGTAAAATGGGTGATGCTGGCTTTTGTAATATCCGTGCCTATTTCCTATTACCTGATGAAAAGCTGGTTGGAAAAAAACTTTACCTATCAGGTTGAAATGGAATGGTGGGTATTTGTAATCAGCGGATTGGCCGTTGTAATGTTATCACTGCTAACGGTTAGTTTACAAGCATACCGAGCTGCAAATATGAACCCTGTGGATAGTTTGAAGTATGAGTAGAATCTACTGAACCGCCGTCATCTCCACTTCCAGCAAGGCTCCAAAATGAAGTTCCTGTAACGGAACCACACAGCGCACCGGCGTGTGATTGCAAAAAAAAGCGCTTCTGAGTATGCTATAACCGAGATGTTTTCAACACCTGTGCTGCAATTTACTGAGCCTGTCCATTCGGGTCAACAATTCCCCATGCCATAGGCGTCAATTCCACTGAGCCCAGCCCCGCATTCGCGGATTTGTGCCATTGGCTCGCCTTGCGAAGCGGGCATCTTCGGGTAAATCCGTGCAAATCATAAATCCCAATAAGCAAAAGTTAATCAAGAAAAAAAGATGAATAAATCTGTCCATGAATTGCTTACCGCACCCGGAATTAAAATCCGGGAGAGTAGGGGTGTTTCGGGGCCAATCACCATTTCACTAACTAAATCTATTCAATTACTATTTTTTTGGTAATCACATTATCCGCAGAGAATATTTTTACAAAGTAGATTCCGGGCTCAAATCGGGTTGTGATTAACTTTGTTTTATTCCCGAGGCAAGCTTGACACAGAACCACTTGACCAGTTAAACTGATTAGTTGAATTTTGTTCACCTCGTCTGAGGATTGAATATTAGCCATATTCTTTGCAGGGTTGTGGAAAATTTGCAAGCTATTATCATCTGAAGTCGTGTTACCAATTCTTGTAGCAAAAGAAATAACCGCTATCTCACTTTGAATAAGAATTTTATCCGAATCGTTCTGTACAAATACAACCACAGCTATTTCCTTAAAGTTCCCACCATCAAAGTTAACATCAATCATTGAAAAATCATATATCTAAGTTCGCTGGGTTACTCCGAAAAAACTCGGCAGGAGTCCAGTGCAAGGCAATGTTAACAGGGATATCAGAAAAATTATTGAGCTTATCCAATATAAACGAAAAGGGACATTATAAAATCTGAATCCAATATGATTTCTGATCACAATCTAATAAAACCAATTTTATTTTTTCATTACCAATTACCATTACTGCGAAAAAGGATTTGAGAGTAACCTCTTGCATTGATGTTTTTATCTGCAAATTTGGTTAAAAAGCCCGAACAGCACGTACATTAGTAGTGATTGACTTATTGTAGATGTCTTGCCCACCATTAACGAAGTGTTGTATCCATGCATTATTGATATAAATAAATTCGCTGGAAGTCCAATAGTAGGTATCAACAAAACCACCAATTACAGTTTTTTGCAAATACATCTGGTTCAGTTCATCCATCGATGGCAAAAACCAGTCGCTATATCCATTCAGCACGAGCTCGTCACAAATACGGGCTGCAATGCCTAGTTCATTGCATCCGGTCACTATGGCTGTCGTGTTCGACTGTCCTGCTCCAATGAATTGAGTTGTGCTTGGAATTGACATTTCCTGACAGCCCCATGGTGCTCCAGGTTGATCGCTGGTAGCTGCGATCAACCCATGTTGGCCTGCACCATCAATATAGAAGATTATTCCACCGCCATAATTTTGACCAATAACGTATGATGCAGTAAAACTTAATTCATTCCCATATGCTGTGCCTATGCTATTGGTAGCATAAGCACGTACATAATAAATAGTATTTAGGGTTAGGCCAATAATGTTACTCACAAATACTCCGGTGCCGTTGCCATTAGATGTATGGCTGTCTGATATTGTTGGGATAGTGTTTGTGCTCCAGCATACTCCCCGGGCACTTACGGTATCTCCACCGTTAGATAATACATTTCCTCCACAGCTGGCGGAGGTTGGTGTATTCAATGTAATTGCGGTTGTTGTAACTGTAGGAATTATTGGATTGCCTAATGTTGTAAATGTGATCTCATTTCCATAAGTTGTTCCAACGCTATTTGTTGCATAAGCCCATACATAATAAAAAGTGTTTGGTATAAGATTTGTCAGGTTGCTCATAAATACCCCTGTTCCAGGGCCATTGTTGGTCATACTCTCAGCCATTTTTGGATCTGGAAAAGTACTCCAGCAAACGCCCCTTTCTAATATATTTGTGTTACCATCGAAGGTTATATTTCCGCCGCAAGTGCATGAAGATACTGTAATACTTGTAGCAGGAGCTGTGTTAAGGATTGACAGATTTACAGCATTTGAAAAAGTCCGAATTGCACGAACATTGTAGGTTAAGTACTTAGTGCCGTAGTTCTGGTAACCACAGCTGAAGGCCCGTCTCCAGGCCCTGATGCTATTGTATTCGCTGGAACTCCAATAGTAGTCATTACCAAAACCACCAACCAAATTTTTTTGCAGGTACAACTGATCCAACTCCTCTAACGATGGCAAAAACCAGTCGTTATATCCGTTTAGCACAAGGTCATTACAGATGCGGGCTGCTATGCCTGCCTGGCCGCATCCGTTTACAATAGCCATCATATTGGCTTGACCTGTGCCAATGGCTGTGGATGTGCCAATTAGGGTGTTGTAACAGCCCCATGGCACTCCTGAACTCTGGTCGTTTGTTGCAGCAATCAAACCGCATTGGTTTGCGCTATCAATATAGAAGATTATACCACCTCCAAATATTTCGCCAACATAATGTTCAGCATATGTAAGTGTAGAAAAGTTTACCTCGTTCCCATAAACTGTTCCAAGGCTGTTTGTTGCATATGACCTAACATAATACAAGGTGTTTTTGGTGAGGCCTGTGATATTACTCGCAAAAGCACCGGTTCCGCTACTGTTAATTGATTGGCTGTCAGAGGTTGTGGGATTGGATGAGGTACTCCAGCATAGTCCACGGGCTGTAACTGGTGAACCCCCGGAATTGGTAACGTTACCTCCGCAAGTAGCTGAAGAAAATGAAATTGCTGTAACCGAATCGGTAGAAAGAAGTGGAGCAAATCCGCCCCAAGCCGGTTTTCCACTATTAAATGTAAGGACTTGCCCATTTGAACCTGAAGGAATAATTATCCATGATGCCCCATTCCAGTACAACATATCGCCGGGATTATTTCCGGGAGAAGCAGAACTACTGCTTTGAGCATACAAAGCATAAGGCACAGATAGCAATTGCGAAGATCCCATAAATGAAAAGGATGTTCCTCCCGTAATATCTATCTCAGACTGGATACAATAGTTGTCATTTCCCCACCCTATGGATGGAAAATCACCCAAAACCACTGTGCCATTCCCAATGGCGAGCGTTACCAACCCGTAGTTGTTGGTGTTTTTTTGATGTATCTCCTGATATGCAACTGTATCGCTTGAACATCCTTGCAGAATGGAAATCCGAAAAGACACATTCTGGTTGGCGATTAAATTTCCTAGATAATCGCGTGCTATAACCTGATAGTTGAATTTCTCGGGTACCTGAGCAAATAAATTTCCTATAAAAAGTATTATTGCAATTAAGATGGAAGAGATTTTTTTCATATTGAAAGTATTTATTTAATAACTATTGTTTTAAATTTTATGAGAAAAAACCATACACCACGAATAGTTAAATTATTAAAATGCCCGAATAGCACGCACACTGCCTGAGTAGCTCTTAAGGTAACTCGTTTCAGCACCATAGAGGAATGACCGTATACGAGCCTCTTCGATCCAGTTACCGTCCTCACTGGAACACCAATATTCTCCATCATTAAAGCCACCAATAACTGTCTTTTGTTGGTGCATCATCCCAAGTTCGCCTGATGATGGTAAAAACCAGTCGCTGTATCCGTTTAGCTCAAGGTTATCACAAATTCGTGCTGCAATGCCTGCCTGCCCACATCCGTTTAAAATAGCTGTTGTATTGGTCTGGCCCGTGCCAATGGCTGTGGATGTGCCAATAAAAGTGTCTACACAGCCCCATGCCGCACTGCCTTGGTCATTGGTTGAGGCAATAAGGCCGTGTTGTCCTATGCCATCAAGATAAAAGATTATGCCTCCTTGATAACTTTGACCTATTTCTAATGGAGTAAAACTCACTTCATTTCCATACGCTGTGCCTACGCTATTCAAGGCATAAGCACGAATATAATATAGGGTGGCCAGGGTGATTCCGGTTAAGTTACTAACAAAAATGCCTGTGCCATTTCCATCTGTTGTGTGGCTGTCCAGAATAGTTGGGTTCTGATTTGTGCTCCAGCATATACCCCTGAAAATAACATTTGCTCCGCCATCAGATAAAACATTACCCCCACTTGAAGCGGTGTTTGCAGTAATATTTGTAATTCCAGCTGTTGTAACTGTAGGAATTATCGGACTCAGTAAAGTTGTAAACGTTATCTCATTCCCATATGCAGTTCCAAGGCTGTTGGTTGCATAAGCCCTCATGTAATAATAGGTGTTTTCTGAGAGCTCGGTGAGGTTGCTTACAAACACCCCTGACCCAGAACCATCGATGGTCTTACTGTTTGCCGTTGTCGGATTGGCACTTGTACTCCAGCATACTCCACGGATTGTTACATTAGCGCCACCGTTAGAAGTTACATTTCCTCCGCTTGTGGCGGTGGTTAATGCTATGGGTGTTACAGAAGTTGTCGTAACGATTGGAATCAATGGTGAAGTAGTAAAGGATTGCTGATTCCCATATGAAACTCCGAAACCGTTATTTGCATATGCCCTTATATAGTAAACTGTGTTACCTGTAAGCCCTGTTAGGTTGCTGGTAAAAGTACCAGTACTGCTTCCATCCGTTGTATGGTTATCGGCTATAGAAGGATTTGCGATGGTACTCCAGCAAACTCCCCTGGAATTAATTGCTGCGCCACCACCAGTTGCTACATTTCCCCCGCATGTTGCGGTTGTTTGCGTAACACTTGTTATGGTCGTTGTCGTAACAGTAGGCAGGGTAGCTAATATCACTTCATTCCCATATATTGTGCCACTTAAGTTGATTGCAAAAGCCCTCACATAATAAAGAGTATTTTCTGTAAGGTTTGTTAGGTTACTTACAAACACGCCTGTTCCGCTACCATCTGTTGTGTAATCATTGGCAATGGATGGGTTTGGACTTATACCCCAGCATAAACCACGGAATAGAACTGTGGTTCCTCCGCCTGAAGTTACATCTCCTCCACTTATAGCTGTGGTTTGGGAAATAACAGTGGCTGCAGTAGTATTAACAGATGGTAGTCCTTGATTTATTAAAGTAGTAAACGTCTCCTCATTTCCATAAGTAGTTCCAAGACTATTTGTTGCATAAGCCCTTACATGATACAAGGTATTTGGGTCGAGGCCGTTTAGGTTGCTCACAAATAGCCCTGTTCCGTTATCGTTTATATTGTGGTTGTTTGCGGTTGTCGGATTAGCACTTGTACTCCAGCATACTCCACATGCTGTTATTGGAGAACCACCTACACTGGTAATGTTACCTCCACATGTAGATGAAAAAAATGTAATTTCTGTTACCGGTTCAGTTGTAAGCAGAGGGGCACATCCGCCCCAAACGGGAACTCCAGAGTAGAAAAATAATTGTTGACCATATTGACCTGCTGGAGCAATCTCCCAGGTTGTTCCATTCCAGTACAACATATCGCCGGGATTATTTCCGGGAGAAGTAGAACCACTGCTTTGAGCATACAAAGCATAAGGCACCGATAAAAACTGCGATATTCCCAACAACACATAGGATATTCCTCCTGATGTATCCATTTCGGTTTGGAGATAATAGCTATCATTTCCCCAGTCAATGGTTAAGAAGTTCCCCAAAACCACTGTTCCGGATCCAATAGCAATAGTTGCGAGTCCATATGTATTTGTAGTTATTTGGTGTGTTTCCATGTACACAACTGTTCCACTTGCACTATCCTTCAAAACTGAAATCCGAAACGACACATTCTGGTTGGTAAATAAATTACCTGAACTATCACGGGCTATGGCCTGATAGTTGAATTTCTGCGGTGCCTGAGCGAACAGATTTCCCAATGAAATTATCATTGTGAAAGCAATGAATAAAAAGTTCCTCATAATGATTATTTTTATTTGATAGCAATAATGATAGTAATATGGATCAAAAAAGCAATTTATTTTTAATAAAATTCAAATTATTAGTTTGTCAAGATTGGCTTTTCTTTTAGTATTAATATTGACAGATACATAATTCCACCAACTGCCGGATAGTTTTTTCATTCGATTTTTAAATTGTTTTCTGCCACCTATTTTTCATCAAAATCATATGCTTGGTAGTATCATGTTTAGAAAAATTCTTAAATTTTCAAATAATCAAATTTTCAGCCCAGATAAATGTGCAGTATGGTCACTCTTTTACGCAACGTATCGGAAAGCCAAGCGCCTTATTATTAAAGTAAGGGTAAAGGTGGCAGGAGTTATTGCCGAAGATTAGTTCCCAGCCACCGTGCTCGCTTGTCTGGTTACTACTCCAGTACCTTCCGATTGAGCCTCGGCTGTTAAGCGCACCATCGCTGATGGAAAGCCACCCAGAGGCATGAAGCTTTAAATCTGAATTCCATGTCCCATTCCAATTGTCCCATCCTCCACTTGCATCCACATTGGTCCATTCGGCATATGTTGGGAGACGCCATCCACTGCCAAGTTCAAGAGTACAAGGGTCATTGGCAGCATTCCAATCTGCATATTCGTTGATGGATGTTATCCAAGTAGTATTAGGCGTCCGGGTTGTATCATTATTTTTATATCCTTGCTTACGATTAAACTGCCAGTACCAGCCGGCTGAGGCTTCAGAGTCATCGTTTACAGCGATTGCTTGATGGTCTGAGCCAAGGTTACTGGTAATCCAGCATTTTGCTGGTTCACCAGGAATGTTTGTAACTGTTCCATAAGTAACAGTTTTTGTTACCGGAGCTACGGTTCCTGCCACATGTTCAATTGTGATGGAAGAACCGCAAGTAAAACCAAGCAAAGTTGTAACACTAACTTCGTTTCCATAAGCTGTTCCAAGTCCGTTTGTTGCATAAGCACGTACATAATACAAGATGTTTGTAGTCAAGTCAGTGAGGCTGCTCACAAACATACCTGTTCCACTACCATCTGTTGTGTGGCTATCTGCCGTTGTTGGATTTACGCTTGTACTCCAACAAACACCACGGGCAATTACTGGCGAACCCCCATTGTTGGTAACATTGCCACCGCAGGTAGCTGAAGTATGTGTAACTATTGTTACCGTATCGGTAGTAATAAGTGGGTGACATCCGCCCCAAACTGGTATTCCATCGCAATAGTATAATTGTTGCTCATTTGTACCGGCGGGAACTATGAACCAATCTGTTCCATTCCAGTACAACATATCGCCGGGATTATTTCCGGGTGAAGCAGAACCACTGCTTTTAGCATACAAAGCATAAGGTACCGATAAAAACTGCGATGTACCCAAAAACACATAGGAAGTTCCTCCTGAAGTATCCATCTCGGTCTGGAAATAATAACCATCATTTCCCCAGTCAATGATTGAAAAATTTCCGGAAATTTCTGTCCCGGCCCCAATGGCAAGCGTTGCCAGCCCATATGTATTGGTAGTTTTTTGATGTGTTTCCATGTACACAACTGTACCACTTGCAGAACCCTGCAAAATGGAAATGCGAAACGATACATTCTGGTTTGCAATTAAATTGCCTGAACCATCACGGGCTACCACCTGATAGTTGAATTTCTGTGGTACCTGAGCAAATAGATTTCCCATCAAAATTATCATTGTGATTACGATGGATAGGATTTTTTTCATATCAATTGTTTTTACTTGTTATGAATAGTAATTTCAAATATTTCAATCAAGAGTTCATCTGGTGTAACAGTCTTAAAATTATATTCTTCATTTAACCAATTCAAGTTAACCTCACTTAAAACTGATTTTTCACCGGCATTTATTGCCTTATCACGGGTACAAAAGTAGTCACATTCTAAGGCAATAGAAATCGCAACAGAATCTCCATCAGCCCATTCGGCCATAGCCTTAGATATTTTCGGCCATTCTTCATCCGGCGCTTTATCAATTCCTTTGATCCAAATAGGATCATATTCCTCTCCAATTATTTTTATATGATCAAAGCCTGCACCTTTTGATTCTATTTTCCCGCAAACTTCAAAAAGTTTAGTATGATAATTATTTAAATCGTTTCCAGTTATTTTAAACCTCAGTTTTTCAATTTCAGGATTAATGATACCAGCAATTCTTGGGCACCTGACAATTTTAAAGCCTAATGATATCGCATCATTCAGGTGCTCCGCTAAAATTGGATGATTTCCTGGATGCATAGAATATTCCTTCACTATTTTAGAGGTATTAATAATAGAACCGTTTTGATCCCTTTCAGTACATATTATCTGTGGTTTATATTTTGAAATAAACTCTTTTCTGTTTTTACGTTTTATCGATTCAATAGTAAACATTGTTTCTGCCAGATATGGGACAATGTATCCTTTTTCAATATTTTCTTTAATCTTCCTACAAGCTTCAATTGAAGGATCATTAGGAAATTTATCAGGTGAAGCAACAAGTCTCCACACGTTTGAATCAAATAGAATCTTCATATTGATATTCTTTATTGCATACTACGTTCCACAAATATGGCTCGCAGCCGTTCACTTGCAGAAAGGTTTTTAGTGATACATGTGTTTCCTTTACTAATCATTTTCCCAAATGACCGCTAACCGGCTGTGAGCCGGGTTTTGCTGTTAGCAGCTAATTATATTTCTATTTTCCATTTAGCATATATCATATAACAGTTTGGTTCAGCTTCAACATAAGCATAATCAATTATTGTAATATTTTTTGGGTCGTCATCCCCAAGTCCAGTGTTAAATTGTTTTTGCTGTGTTGCGATATTTTCTTTTAATAATTCTTCAACGTCCGCAACATTAATATTTCTATCTAATTTCCCGATGTAAAAAAAAGTATGTGCCATAATTACATATTGTTTTTCAATTAATTTCAGTTGATAATTTTTTGCTGTCAAATTAAATTGGTCTGCTGCCCAATTGTATTTTTTATATGCACTTGACCTTGATGGTAAGCATAGACCACTTATAATTATTTCTCGTAATTTTAAATAGTGAATTGATGCTGTTCCTTCTCCAGCTCCAACTAAGTCATCGTAATCTGTGAAATAATCTAAATAATATTCTTCATCATTTAATTCTTTGCAATTTTTCTTTGTGTAATTGACTTCCCATTCTTCAAATCCTTTATTTGCTGGGCCAGGAAAAGACTTGATAATTTCAAAAAGGTCTTTATTAAACTTAACTACAGGCAATTTTTCACTTTCCTCAGCTAAGTAAGCATCAATGAACGCTTGTCCAAATAATGTTGTGTCTTTATGATACATATTCCCAACTTTTATTGCTCCTCTACATAAAAATCCATTGCTTATTAAAAGATGTATTGCAAATGCACAATCGGAAAGCATATAAAAAATTCCGCCCTGTTCTTGAATTAGTCTTGAAATTATTAAACTGTCAGATACCTGTATTATTTGGGTATCTGCATTGAGTTGTCGGTCAACTTCAATTTCAAAGTGGTCTTTAGGCTTTATAAAAAAGTCTTTCAAGTCAGTAAGACTTGTCAATATCCTTTTAAATTCTTTTTCATCAGAATTCGACTTAGCAATGGAATTTTTAAATCCCAGAATGTCTATAAATGCTACTACTCTAGTTTCGTATCCCATTATTTGTATGGTCATTTTAATTTGCTGCCAACTTGTTTTTATGACCCCTTCCTATCTTTTAAATGTCCCTTTTTTGGTACATTATGAAGCCAGTTTGACTCATCTTTAGTTTCAGCTTTTTTAGGCTGTCACCGCAAATATGGCTCTCAGCTACCCAACTACAGGAAGGTTTTTAGTGATTCGTATATTTCCTTTTCTCCAGATAGCTATCGGGATCATTTTTCCAGAAGAATGCTAAGCGGCTGTGAGCAACGATTTGCTGTTGGGCTTCGTTTTTTTATGTGTGTTTTTTCTCAGTAATCCAAAAACGATGGTTTTTGTCAAGAAAAACAACATAATAGATATTCTCTTCTAAATAACCAACAATCCGTTCTTTTCCTTTAATTCTAATCGTACTCCATTTAACCCCCTCTGGAACGTGTTTTGGATGACTGAAATCAGAATTAAC
>Ga0075111_1001596_pt1 | contig 10311 bp, 4 predicted proteins | sample AntAceMetag02UKK_FD_69787 | JGI IMG/M metagenome (GOLD analysis project Ga0075111, IMG submission 69787) | Saline lake microbial communities from Ace Lake, Antarctica - Antarctic Ace Lake Metagenome 02UKK | ecosystem: Environmental > Aquatic > Non-marine Saline and Alkaline > Saline | place... | reverse complement strand
AATATTTTACTAAGAGGTTTTGTCCTTGAAATAAATTCATAGAATCATTGATTTTATTGGGGTCAAAGATAATAAATAATATGTACCTATCTACTGACCTCTAACAAACTAAATATAGACTATGATAAATAAACCAAGAAGAAACGAACCCTGCCATTGTGGAAGTGGCAAGAAGTACAAAAAATGCTGTCTGATAAAGGATGAAGCTGCTGAGAAGGAACGCACTGCGCAGCAATATCTGGAACCATTAATGAACGATTGGGACAATTATAGTGATGGTGATTTTGATGAAGATGGGGATAATGATTTTGATGAAGGCAGAGATGTCGATTTTGACTCCAGGGAGATTGTGGATGAAATACCTGAATGGATCAAACAGGACTCAAGGTTGGAAAAACAGATTGAGGACGAAGTGCCTGAAATCTCGAAAGAAGACGAGAAACTGGTTGACGGATGGTGGGATAAGTACAAGAAAATGAATGACCCTGTTCTGGAAAGACAGTTTCTCGAACAATTTATGGAAGCCCATCCCGAATTGGTGATAAACCTAGGCTTGCATCATGAGATGTTGTTCGAATTGACAGCTGCATATCTGAAACTCGGAAAAATTGATGACCATATTCAGTTTATGATGAGAATCCGGAAGGAGTTTCCGGATAGCTACCTGAAAAGTGCTGGTTACTACGATTACGATATTATCACCTGGTTGATATCCAAAAACAGGGCTAACGAGATTTCCGGGTATCTTGATGTCTTTAAAAAATATCCTATCGACTTTGTAGATAAACTGTTTGAGGTCATTGATCTGCTCCAGGCAATGGATTTAAAATCCGATTTAATAGATCTTGTCATGAAGATTTACGAACCGGTCTGCTATTCCGATGAGGTATATGGTGGCCATAGAATTTTAACACCGCTTATTAGCAATATTTATTCGGGCTTTCTGAAACCATACTATTCCGATGATGACCTGGACAATCTCATCGTTGAGCTTGAAGTATTTGCTAATACATTAGCTGAAGGTGTTCTTGAACAATCCTATTGGAAATCCATTTTTGAATTTATTTTCCGGCCTTATTCCATTTGGGAAATCGAAAGGCCGGTTACAAAGAGGAAAATAAATGATTTGCATTTCGGCATGTCGATGAACTACATGCGGTTTTTGAAAGAGAAAACCGGTATTTCATATGTCTCTGCAAATTTCCACAGCATGTTAATCGCTGAATATTTACATTCGTGGCACATGGATACCAAAAAAAGGAACAATGCTTTGTTTGATTTCTCCAAGAATGTAATGGATAGGCAGACAGCCAAACTATCCAAGAAAATGGGGCTATTTATAGATGCAACTAAAGCAATGGGCTTTTTCAACGCCATTTACTATTTTGCAGATTATTTGTTAGCGTGCGGTAATATCGACGAAAACCAAGCTTCAACCATCCAAAAAGATTGTACTGATATGTACACTGAATTGGCCCCTCACCTTAAAGCTGAATACATCGAAATGCTTGTGTTTAAAAATTTCCCGATGTGGGGGTAATCCTGATGTTGGATGTTAGCCACGCCCTTCTCTAAATTTTGAATGCATTTTGAATATCGAATTATCCTAACTTCATGATTCAATATTCGGTTGTCAAGGGTTTAAAGCCCTAACCGAAGGAAAGGGATGGAAACCCTGATTTCTCAACTAATCAGGGTCGCTATCCCTTCGTGCCTCAGGGCTTGCATCCCTTTCCTACACTGATTTGGCCCCTCACCCAAAAGCTGAATACATCGAAACGATTGTGTTTAAGGATTCCCCGATGTGGGGGGTAGGTGAAGAGTTTGCCCAATGGTGTCATGTGCAGTAACAGAATCTGTGTAAGAGAGTCCAAAAATTTATTGTACCTTTACCTGCATAAAAAAAATGAAGCATACGAGAATACAATTATTATGACAAATCTTACAGACGATAAAATTTGGAACTTAATTGTTCGACGAATAGAAGAAGAAAAATGTATCCTGATTTTGGGGCCTGAAGTAATATCAAAAAAAGATACATCAATAAATGACCAATTAAAGGAGCATCTGGATAGGCAGGGCAATGGTGAGTTCAAGTATTATACGGAAGATGAATTTTTTTCATTTACTGAGGATGCTGATAAGGAATATGCCTTTGCTGATGTCCAGGATTTTTACAATGAATTGCAAGTAAATGACATTTATTCAAAAATTGTTGAAATACCCTTTCATCTGATTATTTCATTGTCGCCCGATTTGCTTATAAAGAAAACATTTGAAGAACAAAAAACAGATTGTTTATTTGATTTTTATAATAAGGAAGAAAACCCGCAAGCCATAGGAAAACCAAACAAACAGAAACCTTTGGTTTACAATTTATTTGGAAATATAGAAAAAGAGGGCTCTTTAATATTAACTTATGATGATTTGTTTGAATATCTCTTAGCCATTTTTGGGAAACACGAATTACATCAGGATTTACGCCGTGAAATTAAAAATGCACGAACGATACTATTTATCGGATTTCGATATGAAAAATGGTATTTTAAATTAATTACAAGGCTCCTAAATGTCCATAATGGCAAATTGAATCATGCTCCATTGAAAGACAGAAAATTATTGCCTGATGTAAAAAACTTTTATACCGATGAATTGAAGGTTAATTTCCTGAACTACTGCAGCGAAGATATTATTGATATTTTACATTCTAAATGCGAAGAAAAAAATAGTTTAAGAACTAAAATAAAAAAAACCAACACTATTGATAAACCAGAAATCTATGTTTCCTATGCTTGGGGTGGCGAAAGTGAAAAAGTAACTGAGGACATAATTAACATTTTGACTAAAAATTACAATAATGTAATCAGAGATAAAGAAGCTTTAGGCTATAAGGGCAACATTAAAGATTTTATGCAGCAAATTGGTAGAGGAAAGTATGTGGTAGTTATAATAAGCGACAAATACCTGAAATCGGAAAACTGCATGAATGAAATGCTTGAAATTAAAAACGATGGAAATACTTATGAGCGTATTTTCCCCATTGTTTTAAATGATGCAAAAATTTACGATGAGATTGACCGTATAGATTATTTAAATTATTGGGACGATAAATTAAATGAATTGAAAGAAAAGGTTAAAACCTTAAGGGATCCTGTTGGAAAAGCAAGAGTTCACGAAAAAATAAATCAGTATGCTGATATTAACCGCATAATTGATGAAATAACTGATATGTTGCGAAACATGAATACATTAACACCAGAAATGCACAAAGACAGCAACTTTCAGCCGATGAGTGAAGCAATAAACAAACAAATTGAACAGGACAATGAGTAATGAACAGCAATAATATAACATACCGTTATCCTGGCACCCGGCCATTTACAAAATTCGATGAAAATTTATTCTTTGGCAGAGATGAAGATATTGAAAATCTTTCTCAATTTATTGTACTTGAAAAGCAAGTTGTTTTATATGGTAAATCAGGATTAGGAAAAACTTCATTGCTTAATGCAGGTGTACTTCCAAAATTAGAGCGAAACCAAAACACTGTTATTAATGTTCGTTTTGGTTCACATACGGTTGATAAGGTATATTATACACCAACAGATATTTTACGTCAACAAATTGCAAAAGATATAACATATGATAACTTCCTCTGGTCAAAAGTTTTGCAATTTTCGCCTAAGACCATACAAAACCCTACAAACGAGCAATTAAACATCTTAGAAAACCTTTGGTACTATTGCAAAACCCTGGATATCTCACAAACAAAAAATGATACAATTCTGATCGTATTCGACCAGTTTGAGGAACTTTTCACTTATCAGGAAGAGGAAGTAAAACAACTTAAAGAATCACTTTCGGAATTACTCAACATTAAAGTCCCGCAACATATCAGGGATTTAATGAAAGAAAAAGGGAAGGACTTCCTTAGTCCTACAGAAAAACAGATGTTATATAAGCCCCTTAACATAAAGGTTGTTTTCTCCATCCGCTCCGATAAAATGAGTTCGCTCAACCGCCTGAAAACCCATTTCCCGCAAATTTTGCAAAAAACCTATGAATTAAAACCTTTGAGCAATAGCCAGGCAAAGCATGCAATGCTTGAACCCGCCAAAGTTGAAGGTGATTTTGAATCAGTTAAATTTGAATACAACAAGCAGGCAATAGATAAAATAATTCATAAACTTACCGGTAGTGGCAAACAGGACATCGAAACCACCCAACTGCAAATCGTCTGTCACCGTATCGAAGAAAATATTGTGGCCAAAACAGATGCACTGGGGGATTTATCAAAACAGCCTCCGCCCGATCCAATAATATTAACCGTAAACGACATCCCCGAGTTTAAATATATTTTTAAAGAATATTACCATAGCTCTATTGATAAACTCCCGGAGGACAAGCAGCAAGGTGCAAGGATATTTATCGAAGACGAACTCATAAGGAATGAACAACGGATTTCGCTTGATGAAGGGCATTGCAGGGGTAAGATAAGCAAGGACACTTTAAACAAGCTTGTAAAATCACATCTTTTGCGATGCGAACTTAACTCTTTGGGCAACAATAGCTACGAGCTTAGCCACGATACCCTTGTTGAACCAATCCTTGAAGATAAAGAAGAACGGAAAATAAAAGAAAGGGAGGAAGATGCATTACGCATTAAGAATGAGGAATTGCATAATGCAAAAGTACAAGCGGAAAAAGCACACACCCAGCATGAGTTAGAGCAAAAGCGGAAAATGATTATGATCGTTGGCTCAGTGGCAATGGTAGCAATTATTGCTTTGGTCTTTGCAATAGATTTATACTTTAAAGCCGACAAATCCCAAGCCATGGCTGAGGAGCAGGGAAAGATAGCCATTGAAGCCAACGAAAACTCAAAGAAAATTATTGACGCATTGTATTTTTACAAAAATAAATTTGCACTTGCCAATAATAAAAAGGGTTTATTTGGTTTTATCAATAAACAGGGAGATGCCTTAATAGCATACAAATATGATGAAGCGCTCCCGTTTGACTCATACACAGGACTTTCAAAAGTTAATCGAATTGGGGAGGATTATTTTATAAATACAACAGGCAGGGAATATTTATTGGCAAGCGATAATGGCAAACTTACCGGACTTACACAAGCCCTTGATTTAAGCAATAAAAATTTAACACAAATTCCAATAGAGGTGTTTAACTATCCCCAACTAAGAATATTATTATTAAACGATAATATGCTGAAAGACCTGCCACCGGAAATCGGAAGCCTTACAAATTTGGTTAAACTTTATTTGTCAAAAAATCAATTAACCGGCCTAACACCGGAAATTGGGAGATTGACAAATTTGAATGCCCTTCATTTATCTAGAAATGAATTAGCCGATCTGCCACCGGAAATCTGGAACTTTACAAATTTGTCTGAACTTCATTTGAATAATAATCAATTAACCGGTCTACCACCGGAAATCAGGAACTTAATAAATTTGTCTGAACTTCATTTGAATAATAATCAATTAACCGGTTTACCACCGGAAATTGGGAACTTGACTAATATTTCTGAGCTTCATTTGAATAATAATCAATTAACCAGTTTACCACCGGAAATCAGGAACTTAATAAATTTGTCTGAACTTCATTTGAATAATAATCAATTAACCGTTCTACCACCGGAAATTGGGAAGTTTACAAATTTGTCTGAACTTGATTTAGAGGAAAATCAATTAACCGCTCTGCCAACGGAAATCGGGAAGTTGACGAATTTGAGAGCACTTGAAGTAGGGATAAATCATCTGACTGAATTACCATCTGAAATTATGAACCTAACAAATTTGAGTTACCTTTATTTATCGGTAAATAATTTAAGAAATCTGCCCCTGGAAATCGGGAAGTTGACAAAATTGACATTACTTTTTTTATCTCAAAATGAATTAACCAGTCTACCCCCAGAAATTGGGAAGTTAATAAACTTGGAGGAGCTTTGGTTATTGGATAATCAATTAGCCGCTCTGCCAACGGAAATCGGGAATCTAAAAAATTTGAGATATCTTTGTTTATCAGAAAATAAATTTTCGGCAGATGAGAAAGAAAAAATTAAAAGGCTATTACCAAATTGTGAAATAACCTTTTGAATTGACAATGCCAGTAAAACATTGAGGTATAAAAAGGATTTCTATGATTATCCGGCCAACCAAAACCCAAACTCACTCCCCTTCCCTTCTTCGCTCTTCACATGAATTTTACTGCCGTGCCGTTCAACAAATTCCTTGCAGACTATCAAGCCCAGGCCGGTTCCTTTTTCTCCATCGGTGCCGGGGGTAGTCCATTTGGAGGCAAGGTTAAAGAGGTTGTTGATTTTTTCGGGGTTCATGCCAATGCCGGTATCTTTTACTGAAACTTTGATGCTTTGATTTTTCTGCTTCAACTCCAGTGTTACTTCGCCACCTGATTCAGAATATTTAATGGCATTGTGAAGGAAATTCCGCAAAACCATATTTATCATCTCCCGATCGGCAAATACGCTTAATTCCTTATCAGAAATAAAAACCAGGTCCATGCCCTTTTTCTCGGCATGGAGGCTAAAGAGCTGGATGTTTTCGTTGGCCAGTTGATACAGATCGAATTCTGCCGGCAGGAATTTTATACGGTTGGTTTGAGACCGTGACCACATGAGCAGGTTTTCGAGCAACACATAAATTCGTTTGGCCGAGCGGTGAAAACTATTGATCCCAGTAATTATGTCCTCCTCGTCCATAACGTCGTAACTCTCCGAAAGCAGTTCGCTGATGGAAAGCAAGCTTGTAAAAGGATTTTTCAGGTCGTGGGCAACGATGGAGAAAAACTTGTCCTTGGTGGCGTTGAGTTCTTTCAATTTTTGCTCCGACAGGGTAAGCTGTTCGTTGGCAGTTTGGATAACCTGGTTTTGTCTTTTTAAAATCCGGTTGGTTTTTGCCTTGAGTAAATATACGTAAATAAATACAGCCAAAACCACCACAGCAATGATTTCGAGCAACACAAACCACCACGTGAGCCAAAAGGGCGGGTTGATGATAATTTTCAACTGCGCCAGCGATTCAGACGAAACCCCACTTTTATTGATGGCGCCCACCTTAAAAATATAAGTGCCGGGTTTCATATTGGCATAGGTAACGTAGTTGCGGCTCCCTGAATAATTCCATGCGTCATCCATACCTTCCATTTTGTAGAGGAAGTTGATTTTTTCGGACGGGGGCGAGTTGAGCACCGCGAATTCGAAACCGATGAAACGATGTTTGTAATCAAGTACAATTTCAGTGGTGCTTGAAATGTCATGGGCAACATAAAACTCATCTTCGATTTTGATGACCTTGTTTTTCTCCAAGCGGTCGTCCCCTTGCATATCCGGACCGGCAACCTGTAGCTCCTTGCCAAGGATATCTAATTTAGTGAATACAAGAGTTGCAGGATTAGTATTGCTTTCTGTTTTATATGGATCAACCGCGTTTAAGCCATAAACCCCACCAAAATAAAATTTGCCGCTTTGCCCCTTGTGAAAAGCCCCGCCATTAAATTCGTTGCTTTGCAAACCGTCGGAAACATCAAAGTTCCTCGTGCTGAAATCGGATAAACTAAATTTTGAAATGCCAAGGTTGGTACTGAGCCAAATGTTGTTTTCAGCATCCGGTAGGATTCCATAAATCACTTCGTTGGGCAAACCTTCACCAGCTCCGAAATGCGTAAATTTTTCTGTTAGCGGATCGAAACGGTTGAGGCCGCTGTTGGTCCCAATCCAGAAGGTTCCGTTCGCATCTTCAAAAATCGAAAACACAATGTTGTCCGAAAGGCTCTGCATATCATCAGACTGATGGAGATAGGAAGTAAAGGTTTCATTTTGGATATCCATTTTATTCAGCCCACCACCGTAAGTACCGATCCACAAATTATCCGCTTTATCACGGTAAAGCGACGAATAAACAAAATTGTGGGAGATGCTGTTTGGATCACCAGGATCGTGCAGATAGCGTTTAAACTTTCCGGTTTCAGGATTAAAGTGGTTTAAGCCGTTACGTGTCCCAACCCAGTAAACTCCATCATGATCTTCGTAAATCACCCGCACCGAATTATTTGAAATGGTATTCGGATCATCAGGATCAGATTTGTAATGTGTAAACGTGCCGCTTTCAGGATTGAATTTATCCAGCCCACCACCATCCGTGCCCACCCAGATTATCCCTTTGCTGTCCTGGTAAATCTTCCTTACTGAAGATGCCGCGAGTGATGCCGGATTGTTTTCATCGTGATCGTAAGATGTAAACCTTCCTGTTGTTGGTGAATACACATTCAGCCCCTTGTTGTTGGTACCTATCCAAATATCGCCATCTTTTGCTTCGAAAACCGACCAGATAAAATTACTCGACAGACTATTGTCATTGAGCGGATCGTGGGTTATCAATGCAAATTTATGGGCCAACGGGTCCAAAATGCTGATGCCTGCACCAAAGGTCCCGAACCACATTGTACCTGCACGATCCTGGTAAATACAATTAATGGCATTTTCGGAAAGGCTCTCCGGATCGGAACTATTGTAACTGTATTTGGTGATCCCTTCACTGGTCGGATCAATTTTATACATCCCCAAACCAAAAGTCCCGAACCAAATCGCACCCTCCGCATCTTCAAAAAGTGGCTTGGCTGTATTGATGGACAAACTGTTGGAGGAGTCAAAGGATTTTACCACCGACTTAAATGTGTTGTCGGTGGAATTAAAGCAAAACAACCCTGATGCTGTCCCGAGCCAGATTTTACCTGATTTGCCCGGTAGCACTGTTTCAATAATTTGATTATCAATAGACTTTCCTTCTTCATTGCTCCAAGGGAAATGTTCCTGACTTCCGTTGATGAGATGATATTTCAACAAGCCCTTGTCAGTACCAAGCCACAGGATATCATCTTGAATGGCCATATCGTGAATACTTTCCTCTTCCTGAACTGGAATGGCAAGGGGGATTTTGGAAAAGGTTTCTGTGCCGGCATCCCAAAAAAACAGGCCTTGCTCGCCACCGATCCACAACTTTCCATAATTATCCTGCAATAAAGTATTGATCCTTCCAAACCCTCCTGTAACATCGTTCAGAAAAAATGAAGCCCTTGCAAATTGTCCGGTTTCCTTATCAAAATAGTTTAGCCCATTCAATGTACCCACCCAAATCCGATTGTTGCTATCTTCGCAAATGGCCGTAATGGTATCGTTAACAAGGCTGCTTGGATTCGACGAGTCATGGACAAACTGTTTGAATTGCCCGATGCTTGGGTCAAAACGTGTGAGCCCTCCCCGCGAACCCAACCATAGAATGCCTGAGCTGTCTTCGTAAATAATTTCTGTCCATTTGTGCGAAATGCTGTTTTTATCATATGGGTTAGCACGGTAAATGCTGAAATTATTGCCAGCGTATTTGTTCAGGCCATCTTCGGTACCAAACCACATGAAGCCCTTGCTATCCTGAAAAATACAATACACCGAACTCATCGACAGCCCATCGTTAATTGTGATACGTTTGAATCGAATATGCGAATCCTGTGATCTGGACATTATCGATGATGAGCTGATTATCAAGATAAGGATGAGCCTTAAAATAAATGGCCATTTACTTTTTTGGGGAAGGGCTTTCAATGTTTTCAAAATGTTTTTCACCTCAATTTTTATTTTGGGTGTAATATACTAAACTTGTGAGTAGTAGTAGCATTTAACGTAAAAAAGTATATTGTAAGTATTCCGAATGAGTTTGTTTTTTAACCAGATTAATTCATAAATAAGTAATGAGTCCGGTCTAAAAACTGGATTTTCGCCACTAAAGCACAAAGTCACTAAATCCCACTAAAACTAATGCCTTGATATTCTGCTTCGTGTCCCGCACGTGCGGGATTGTGTTTTAGAGTTTTTGTGGCATTTTATAGCTGGTTAGCCTTTTTAGACTGGACTCAGTAATGTTATCAAATCCATAGCCCCGTCTTTTCCCAAAGGAATGCCTATGGCATAAGGCGGGGATTGAAATACGTGACTTGAGGCCCCCTGAACAGTCTGTGTGAAAACGCAAATTTTGACTTGCCCTGGCATTTATGCCAGGGACTGAAATGATGTGGTATACTATCAGTTTTTATGAATAATTCAGGGTAGAATGAGTTTGTTAAGAATTGCTGATTAATATGTTTCAAAACCAAGCATAAAGGTTGAGGTTTATATTAACGAAAAAGCCCACTTTTCAATCTGAAATATCAATGTCAACAAATATTCAAAAAGGCTTGTCGTTTATTCTTCGGGGAATGATAATTTTGTCCGTTCCTGAT
>Ga0075111_1001582_pt1 | contig 10356 bp, 7 predicted proteins | sample AntAceMetag02UKK_FD_69787 | JGI IMG/M metagenome (GOLD analysis project Ga0075111, IMG submission 69787) | Saline lake microbial communities from Ace Lake, Antarctica - Antarctic Ace Lake Metagenome 02UKK | ecosystem: Environmental > Aquatic > Non-marine Saline and Alkaline > Saline | place... | reverse complement strand
CGGGGCGTTCGGCAGCTATATCGATGTGGGAAATGCCTGCCTGATCGGAATGTTCCCGGAACTTAGCCGGGGGAGATTCACTCAGGTCGGGAATGCCGCCGGGATCGGCGCCAAGCAGATGCTCCTCTCAAAAGTTCGGCGGAAGGGAGCGGAAGATATCGTCCGGAGGATCGACTATATTGAATTGACCGTCTACCCCGATTTCACTCCGATGTATGTCCAAAACCTTTATTTTCCCGTGATTGAAGGAAAAATGAAGACAGAATGATAGACATTTTCACCGCGGAGACGCAGAGAGCGCAGAGAAAAATCAGAAAATAGTTGTGAAGCTAGAACTTGCTCGAAAAGCCTTTTTACCACGAAGGACACGAAGTTCACGAAGGAATTTGAAAACACAGGAAAAATTACATAATTTCCTTGTTTTTTTTCGTTTTCTTCGTGACCTTTGTGGTGAATATTTAATTTTTTGAACACAAAAAGTTGAAAATACCTTTTCGAGTGAGGTCAAACTAAGTTCCAAATTACTATCAAGGGGTTTGTACTATGAAAAATGACACCAAAACCCGCGATGAACTGATCGGAGAGATCTCTCGAATTCGGAGCCTGATTGAAGACCGTCTGGTTCCGGATGACGGAAAAACTGACGATCAACTTAGAAGTGAACTGAGTCTGCTGTGTGACCTAGCGGAGCAGCTACCAGAAACCGCCCCGGAAAAACCGCTGGCAAAAGCGGCACCGGCGGGGGGAGTGGAGTCATACCGGCAGATCTTTGAAGATTCGCCCCTCGCTTTTTCGGAGAATGATATGTCGAAATTGCAGACGTTCTTCAGTAATATCCGGCATACGGGTATCAGCGATTTCCGCGGCTATTTTGAACACCACCCGGAAGCGGTGGCGAAATGCGCCGTCCTGGTAAAGCGGACATATGCCAATCCAGCCACCCTGCGACTTTACGGGGCCGCGGGGATAGAGGATTTTTCCGACGGGCTTATGTCAATCTTTCATGAGGAATCTTACCGGGTCTTCCGGGAGGAATTGATTGTCCTGGCCGAGGGTGAAACAACTTTTGAAGAAGAGACCATCGTATTCACGCTGCAAGGGGAGAGAAGAGATATATACCTGAAGATTATGGTTGTCCCCGGATGTGAAGAGACTCTATCCAGAGTCCTGGCCGTAGTGGTGGATATCACGGACCGGAAACGGGCCGAAACCATGCTGGGGGAGATGGGAGAGACGCTGGCTAAAGCCGGGTTGAGCGAGAAATGAATTAATTCACCACGAATTACACGAATTTATTGTCCCGATACTTAGCATGACTACATTGGAACATCTGGTAGAGATGCTGCAGCGGTTTCGTACAACCGGAATTAAATTATTGTAATAATATACTCTATTTCTTCTCTGCGTTCTCGGCGTCTCCGCGGTTCAAAAAAAGTTAAAATTAATAATGGTAACTAACCAGACAATACGGTCCAACCAGGAACATGATATTGGTGGGAAAGTCCGGGCGCTTCGAAAGGCCCGAAAGCTGACACTGGAAGAACTGGCTATAAAGCTGGAGGTTACCGCCAGCTATCTTTCCCGGTTGGAGCGCAATCACAATCTCCCCTCGCTACCCCTGCTGGAAAAGCTGGCCGGTGTCTTTGATGTGGACATCGGTACTTTCTTTGAAAGAACAATTGCCGAAGCTAAACCGAAGAGAGTCCTCCACGCCGATGAACAGATGGAGATCATCGCCTATCAGGGCCGCCTAGTGATAAAATACTTCGCCCATATTCTTTACCCACACCCATCTCTGGAAGTGATGGAGAACTTATTAAAGAAAGGCGGCCGGGTGGTATTCCCCACCCGGGCGGGGGAGTGTTGCATGATCGTGATCGATGGGGAGATCAACGTGGAAGTGGGACAGGAACGGTACACCCTATCCGAGGGAGACAGCATCTACTATACCACCGATCAGTTCCGCCGGATCACCAACACCGGGAAGAAAGACGCCCGGTATATTTCGATCCTCTATCCGCCGGCGTATATATAGAGAAGTGCCTAAAGTGCCTTAAGTGCACTTAAGTGCCTAAAGTTGTCGCCTCGACTGGCTTGTTTGGGGAGAAATAAATGTCTGGGTAATAAGTATCGGAATAATAACTATCAAAATACTAAACAAGATAGACCCGGCCGCCCCTCGGGACAATTTGCCGAAGAGGCGATGAATTATTCTTTGACTTTAGATACATAGCTGAGCGAGATTCTACGGCCCGGAAAGCCTAGTGAAAGCGAACAACTTTAGGCACTTTAGCGCACTTTAGGCACTTTAGCGCACTTTAGGCACTTCAAACTTCTTTAAGTACTTTAGGCACTTCCAACTTTTAATATGAAGAGTTCAATCGACATCGGCAGCAAGCTGAAACGGTTCCGGGTTGAGCGGGGGCTTACCCTGGAGCAGGTTGCCCGGGAGCTAAATTTCGCGCCCAGTTATCTCTCCCGTCTGGAGCGCAATATCTGCTCTCCGGCCCTGGAGACTCTCTATGATCTGGCCCGATTCTACCGGGTGGAGATCGCCCGGTTCTTCCGGAAGGAGTGGGTGGAAGAGGGCGCCGGAAGGGTCCTGAGAGCCGGTGAGCGCGACTGCTTTGTTAGCCGGAACGGTAAAATCCGGACCTGGCCCTTTGCCCATCTCAAATACCAGGATCCTTCTTTTGAGGTTTATACGGTCGAACAGGCCCCGGGAGTTACTAGGCGGTATCGCCCCTCCGCCGGTGAGGCCTATGTTCTGGTTCAGTCCGGGATGCTGGAATTAGTAATCTCCGGAGAACAATACATTCTCCGTTCCGGGGACAGTATATATTTTTCCCTGGAGGAGCCGCGTGCTTTTGCCACCAAAGGCAAGCGCCGGCTCAAGATGTTAGTGGCTATTTACCGAACCGGGCGAGATTAAGGAATCACAAGATAGAGTTTCCCTGAAAAGCTCGTAAGCTCTGAAATCCTACTCGAAAAATGATCGGAGTTTACCCAGCCAGCGGCGGGGATCATCTCGGGCTAAAAACACCTAAATAGTGTCTGACCGAAAACCCCGATTTTTTGGGGGATGAGTGGTAGCCGCACCTTTTGAGGTACGTTAATTGGTTGTCATAGAAAGCGTTGTATTCTATTGCTTGCGCAGGCTAAAGCCTGCGGATACCAAAAATAGGGGTTTTCGTTCAGACAATAAATACGAAATTCTATTTACCTGGCCAAGCTCGGTATTTCATCCTATTCTTTGTGTGCTGATAAATTCTGGTGGAAGATGCCCCTGATAGCATTGCGAACTAATAGTGTTAAATATGAATAATATAGAAATAATATTTCTCTTGACGTATTATGGCATTAAGGCTATATTGCCCACAATGATCCATCAGTATTGATAAATACGAATATTTATTGAGATAATTTGTTGACTGGTAACAGTAGAAAGTAGTTTCCAGAAGGAGGAAAGTGCTATGTCGAGAGAAGAGATTTTGCAGAGAATTGTTGACGCGATAATTGCCGGGGACACCCCGGCGGTAGAAGCCGCGACACAGGAAGGGTTGGACTCCGGTATCGCGCCCGAAGCCCTGATCAAGATTGGAGATGTCTAAAAAAGCAAAATTACAAATTCCAAGCACCAAATTCCAAATAAATTCCAAATTTCAATGACCGAAATTCCAAACAAATTTCCAGAATCGAGGGTTTTATTCGAAGTCTCCTTGCGAAAACGATGCTATTTTGTGGGGCGCATTCGGAATCTGGGCGGGTTTGTAATTTAGAATTTGTGAATTGGAATTTATTTGGTATTTGGATTTTGGTATTTGGAATTTAGAGGATTTATTCTTATAGAAACGCGTAATACGTACAAAAAGTGATAGTGAAAATTTAAACTTGGAGGCGATACAATGGCATCTTTAAAACGTTTGATTGAAATGTTGGATCGGACCAAGGAAGGACCGATTTGCACGGTGCAGGACTGGGAACGGAAGGTAATTCCGGAGACAGTTAAGAAATATCTGAAAGACTACGAACTGGCGGGGACCTTTAATAAAGAAACCCCGGTCAACCAGGATCTGGAACTGGCCGATCGCTTCTTCGAGGCGGGGCTCGCGCTGGCAGAGGAGATCGGATTGCTCTGTCCGGATACCGAGACGGTTATCCGGGTCAGCAAGGAGGAGATCCTCAAGGCCATCGCCGCCGCTCCCAGTCATCTGGTGATGGGGGAGCGGAGAGAATGGATTGATATGAAGAGCCGTCGGCCGGAGAGTCCCATCCCTCCCGTCTTTGGCGGTCCGCTCTGTATTCAGGTTTCGGAAGATCTCTACGTACCGATAGCGGAAGGGATTCTCAAGGGCAAGCAGGTACGGGTCCACGAAGGCCCATCCCTGGATACTATCTTTGGGAAACCGGTTTATTCCGGAACCCCATTCGAGACTGCGGTCGGCCTGCGGGAGAACCAGCTCCGCCACCAGGCCCAGTTACAGGCTGGCAGGGTGGGAATGCCCAACGCCTGCATCGCCTCCAGCACCACCGAGTTCGGGCAGCTGGGCGCCTATGCCGGCGTGACCAATCCGGCCAATCCGGCTATGGCCATCATACTTCACCCGGCCGAGATGAAAGTCGGCTACGCCAGTTTTCATAAGGCCATAGCCGCGATTGGTTATGACGGATATATCCTGATCGGGACCAACTCCATGATTGGCGGCTACAGCGGTGGGGCGGAGGGGGTGGTTCTCTCCAATATCGCCTTGGTCCTCCTCCAATTTGCTGTTATGCAGGCGGACTGCTCGGACTGCTCGATCTATGATGTCCGGTATGACTCGACCTGCAGCCGGCATGGACTCTGGGCGTTGAGTACTGCCTGTCAGGCGCTGACCCGCAATACGCATCTCCTGCTCCATAAGGTCATCAATCAATCGGCTGGCCCCTGCACCGAAGAGATCCTCTACACTTCGGCCGCCGGACTGCTCACCGGGGGAGTCTCCGGGCTGCCCTTTACGGTCGGCTGCCGTTCAGCCGGTGGGCGGTTTAAGAATTACATCACCCCGGCCGAACACTGGTTCTGCGGGGCGGCTTTTGAGGCCAGCGCCGAGGTAAGTCTGGAGAAGGCCAATGAACTGGTTCTCTACATGCTGACCAAATATGAAGAGACTCTGGCCAGTCCGCCTAAGGGGAAGAGTTTTGTTGACTGTTTCGATGTCAACACCTTGACCCCGACCCCGGAATGGGGTAAGATATATGACGATGTGATTGCGGACCTGCAGGGACGCGGATATCCGGTCAACCCGGTGGTCGCGCCGTAAGAAGGGAATCAGTAATCGGTGATCAGTAGAAAAGCAGGTAATCAGTAAACAGTGATCAGTAATCAGTGGGCTTGGCGAGCGAGGCGTACTGATTACCATCTCTTAACGAGACGTACTGATTACCGATAACTGATCACTGATTACCATTTTTCAGCGAGGCATACTGATCACTGATAACCGATTACTGATTACCATCTTTACACCACAACAGAAGGAGCATCATCATGAAAATGATCTTTGAGAATGCCCGGGTCATCACGGTTGATGAGACCAGGCGCGTGATTGTCGACGGAGCGGTGGCAGTGGATGGCGACAGTATCGTCGCGGTGGGAAAGCGGGAAGAGGTTAAAGAAAAGTTTCCGGATTACCAGCGGTATGACGCGAAAGGCGGCATTATTCTTCCCGGCCTGGTTGATTGTCATGTTCATATGTCGCAGGCTTTGATCCGGGGTTGTGCCGAGAATACCGCTCTGGTGGAATGGCTGAAGCGAGTCTGGCGCTGCCAGGGGAATTTAACCGAGGAAGAAGGGAAACTTACCGCGGAACTCTGTATCCTGGAGATGATCAAGTCCGGGACCACGTCCTTTGTTGAGACGATGATCTCCTCCCGCTACGGGTTCAACGGAATGGCCCAGGCGGTGGTTGACTCCGGAATGCGCGCGGCCCTCTCCAAGACCATTATGGATAATCCCGGTTTTGGTGGAGAGGAGTCAATCATGTATCCCGGCCAGGCCGAAGAGAAAGAACCGACCCTTGCTGAAGCCCTGGCCATGCACGAAAAGTGGGAAGGGGCGGCGGATGGAAGAATTCAGGTCTGGTTCGGTCCGAGGCCGCTGGGCACCGGGACTTCCATCGAGACGATGAAAGAGATCATTGAACTGGGCCGCCGACATGATATGTCGATTGATATTCATTATTGTGAATGTAAGTCCGAGACTATCTACTATAAACGGGAGTTTGCCGGTTACACTCCGGGGCGGCTGACCGGCTGGCTGGAGGATATCGGCTTACTCGGACCGAAGACTTTGCTGATTCATGTCAACTGGCTGGAGCTGGAAGATATCCCGATCCTGGCCCGCACCGGTACTCATGTGGTGCATAATCCCTGCTGCAACACCAAGATTGCAAGTGGCTTCGCCCTGATTCCGGAGATGATCGCCGGTGGTGTTAATGTTTCGCTGGGTTGTGACGGCGGTCCCAGCAACAATACCTACGACATGTTCCGGGATATGCGGTTTGCCGCCTATATTCACCGGGCAAGGCTGCTGGATCCTCTGGTGATGGACAATGAGACGGTACTCGAGGTGGCCACCATCAACGGAGCGAAGGTGATGGGACGGGAAGATGAGTTCGGCAGTCTGGAAGTCGGCAAGAAAGCAGATCTGATTATAATAGATACCGATCAGCCCCATCTCATCCCCAGTACCGATCCGGTCTCAACCTGTGTCTGTGCCGCCAACGGCGGTGATGTCCGGACTGTGGTGATTGACGGTAAGATGATCATGGATGACCGCAAGGTATTGACGATGGATGAGGAAGATATTAAGCGCCGGGCGAAAAAAGCTTCCCGGGAGGTCTTTGAGCGGGCCGGAGTCAAGGTTCAGACCCGCTGGCCGGTTGTGTGAGAGTGGGGAGTGGGGAAGGAGGGTTGACGGTTGTCAGTTGACGGTTGATAGAAAAACAATCAGTGGAAATCTGCGAAATCCGTGGACTGAAAAAGGGGCCTCGGCGAGAGAAAAAGACTGAACATTGAACGTTTAACGCTCAACTTTCAACATCCAACGACAAGGGGCCGAGGTGGGGGAGAAAAAATGAACATCGAACGTCGAACCAGCCTATGCTAAAGCTATGGCGGGCAAAGCGTTCAACGTCCAACTTCGAACGGCAAGGCCGAGGTAGAGGGATAAATCAGAGTCCCCGCAAAATGACCTTTGGTCATCTCAGGGTAAAAATCCGTGGACTGCAAAGGGTGTGAGGTTGGGGGATAAATTCGCGTAGATTCGCGAGATTTGTGGTTTTAATAAAGGGCCGAGGGGAAGGAAGGTTGACGGTTGTCAGTTGACGGTTGACAGAAAAATAATCAGTGGAAATCAGAGAAATCCGTGGAATGAGAAGGGGCCGATGCGGGGAATGAAAAGCGACCCGAAAAATGATCTATGATCATCTCGGGTTAAAAATAACGAACCGCAGAATATACAATATCGACCCGAAAAATGGCTACACTATCTCGGGTTAAAAATTTCGAAGTAAAAAAAGTTGAGAAACTATTTTATGATTTTATTTTGTAACAGTCTGATGTAATATATTGCGATCTGATATCTGCCTGCGAAATTATTAAAAACCAAACAATCTAATCCAGGAGGTGAGAATGATAGACTGAAGATGACGGAATGGGCCGTTACCGGGTTCCACGGAGATGTACCGGGATATTAATTATTCTTTTCCGGAGGACTTTACTCCTGCTGGAAGGAATAGTAATAGGAGATCGGGTTTATCAACAGATAAGGAGACTTAGATGAAAAAGTTCTTGGTTTTGGGAACGGTATTAGTAATGGCAGCAGCGCTGATGACGGTCTGTGGCGCGGTTCAGGCGGCTGACAAAACTCTGGTTGGCTTTGGATATGTCGGTCCTGTCGCGGATGAGGGATGGACCTGGTCGCACGATCAGGGGCGTATCTTCGCCGAGAAAAATTTGGATGGCAAGATAAAGACGGTTTTTGTCGAGACTATGCCCTACTCGGATGAGACAAGTCGCCTGCTGGAACAGTTTATCGCTGATGGCGCCAAGATGGTTGTCACAAATTCGGAATACGCCGATTTCATCAGCAAAGTATCGGATCGCCACCCTGAGATCGCGTTCATGGAATGCAACGGCGGCGATCGTACCGATAACAAAATTTCTTTCTATATCGAGCACTGGGATCCAAGCTATCTGATCGGGATGATGGCCGGACTTATCTCTAAAACCGGCAAGATGGGTTTTATCGGCTCTTATCCGGTTCCGGCGATCTATACCAGCTGCAACTCATTTATAATGGGTGCCCGGGCGATTAATCCCAAAGCCACCCTCAAAGTCGTTTTAATTAATTCCTGGTTCGACCCCTCCAAAGCAAAACAGGCCGCGGAAGCCCTGGTCTCGGACGGCTGCGATTTCCTCTTCGGGATCATGGATGAGGCTGCCTACCTCCAGGTCGCGGAAAAGGAAGGCATCTGGGCCGCGATGTGGAATACTGATATCCGGCGCTTCGGCCCCAACGCTTATGTCTCCTCGGTTATGCTGGACTGGAAGAATTTTTACCGGGATGAGATAGCCAAGGTTCTGAACGGTACCTGGACAGGCAATCGTAATGTTCTACTCCCGATTGGTGAAGGGGTTGATCGCGATTCCTGGGGCAAGAATGTCCCCGAGAAATACCAGTGGATGGTTGACGCGGTCCGCGATCAGATGCTGAAGGGCTGGACTCCGTTTGTCGGGCCGATCAAGGACAAAGACGGCAAAGTCAAGATTCCCGCCGGCGAGAAGCTCACCCCCGGGTATATGTATGACAAGTGGACCTGGTCGGTTGAAGGTGTCATCGGTTTGCCCCAGTAACAGGCTGAAAAAATCTTTGCTGAGAAGAAGCGAAGAAAAAGTTCTTCTCAGCAAAGATTTTTTTGTAATATACCGTTCCGTGATTTTTCCGTTATCCGGATGGAAAATTTCGGAGTGTTGGTAATTGGTTGTCCCGGTGAAACCGGGACAACCGCAACCTTTTAAACCGCAGATTGCCCGAACCCCGGTAAACCCCGATTAATACTTCGGGGCGGAGACGAGTGTAGACTGAGTGGTGGCTAAGTTCCTGTTTCGGAATTTCAATAAGCTGATGGTGTAAGGTTTTTTTAAACGTCTTTTATCTTCAACGTTTTTATTTTTCAACGTCCTTATTTTTTAACGTTAGCGCCGCAGGCGCTACTTCCTTATCTGATGGAATTTAAACCAGCCGATCAAGATAAACTTTCTTCCTCGTCTCCCCGGGTATTGGTGGAGATGCGTAATATCTGGAAACATTTCCCCGGTGTGGTCGCCAACCAGGCGGTTGATCTGAATCTCCTGGAAGGGGAGGTCCACGCTTTGCTGGGAGAAAACGGTGCCGGCAAGTCGACCCTGATGCATGTCCTCGCCGGGATGTATCGTCCGGACGCGGGAACAATCCGGATCGCGGGGGAGGAGATAAAATTAAAGTCTCCGGCCCAGGCGATTGGGGCCGGGGTGGGGATGGTCCACCAGCGTTTTCGCCTGGTGGAGAAGATGACGGCGGCGGAGAATATCCACCTGGGATGGGGAGAGACCCCGAAGATGGTCTCGGCCCGGACTCTGGCGGAACGGACCGAGTGGATCTGCCAACAGTTTGGCCTCTCAGTAGATCCCGATGCCCGGATCTGGCAGCTCTCTACCGGAGAGCAGCAGCGGGTTGAGATTCTGCGGGTTCTGGCCCGGGGCGCCCGGATATTGATTCTGGACGAGCCGACCTCGGTACTGACCCCCAATGAGGCGGTGGAACTCTTCAAGGTAACCAGGAAACTGGCCCAAGCCGGGCGGACGGTGGTCCTGATCACGCATAAGCTGGATGAGGTGATCGCCGCCTCCGATCGGGTTACGGTCATGCGGCGGGGCCGGGTGGTTTCCAGGCGAGAGACCATTTCCTGCGATCAGGCTACTCTGGCCCGTCTCTGTATCGGGGAAGAACTGGTAAGTGAAGCGGTCGGTTCCGACAGGCCTCCCGGGGAAGCTCTGTTGGAGGTGGCCGGTGTGTCCGCCCTCGACAACCGCCGTCTCCCCGCCTTGCGCGAGATCAGTTTCACCATCCGGGCGGGTGAGATTCTGGGAGTGGCCGGGGTAGCCGGCAACGGCCAGAGTGAACTGGCTGAGGTGTTGACCGGCCTCCGTCGCCTGGAGAGTGGTTCGGTGATCCTGGCCGGAAAGGATTTGAGCAAAGCCGATCCGATCAAATGTACCTCGAGCGGTGTCGGTCATATTCCGGAGGACCGGATGGGGATGGGTTTAATCGGGGGC
>Ga0075111_1001579_pt1 | contig 10368 bp, 13 predicted proteins | sample AntAceMetag02UKK_FD_69787 | JGI IMG/M metagenome (GOLD analysis project Ga0075111, IMG submission 69787) | Saline lake microbial communities from Ace Lake, Antarctica - Antarctic Ace Lake Metagenome 02UKK | ecosystem: Environmental > Aquatic > Non-marine Saline and Alkaline > Saline | place... | reverse complement strand
AGGGTTACTCCTGTTGCTGAATCCTCTAATACCATTGTTGCACCAGTGGAACTACCATCTAATAAATTTTTACCTGCAAACTGTGTCGTAGTTGCTATTCTTTGGATAGATTCTACTGCTTTATCTACCGCAGTTTGATCCGCTGCAATTGATGCAGAATCATTTGAACCAGTATTTGCTGCGTGAACCGCTAATGTACGAATACTATTAAGCATTGTATTCATTTCTGTTAACGCTCCTTCAGCGGTTTGTACCATTGAAATCGCATCGTTTGCGTTTGCTATCGCCTGAGTTAATCCACCAATTTGTGCTCTTAGTTTTTCTGAAATCAAAAGACCAGATGGATCATCAGATCCTCTATTTATTCTATAACCTGACGATAACTTTTCTAATGATTTTCCTAATCCAGCATTAGATGCTCCTAGGTTCCTCCATGCGTTTAATGCTGCTATATTTTGATTTATTCTCATTTATTTTCCTCCCTAGAGTTTTAAATTTAATCCTTAATCCATCAATAACGTAAATTGATAAAGTGCAGGTATCACCCCCTCAGTTTTTATAATCTACTTCAATTGGTTTTAAGAAAAACAAATTACTCAGCATTAACTGCAAGCAAAAATTCGTTTCTGTTAAAACCATAAACCAATTTGGTTTTAGTATATTATTCATTTTAGGAAATATTTTTTGAAATTGCCCCCGACATGCGGACCAGCAAACAACTATAATTCCCTTACTATTATTTTACGCTATTTTCTCCCTTCGTCAACTGCCCTTAAGCCATCGCACTGTACTGAATTACCAGTCTGTCATTTCCACCAAAATCACTAATATAGTTATCCAAATTATCGATCATTAAACTTGTAGCTGTCAAAAAAATGTCCGTCTCACTACTTTTAACAAAACTTAAACTACCACCGCCTTCAACATAGGACTGAACATCCGTTATTGCTTCTTTTAAATAGGAATATACCGTTGCGTCTTCTTTCATCTCTCCGTTGGACATAAAATATGCTTGTTTAATCTCGTTACTAAATACTGATAATATTTGAGAATACTTTGTAAACAGCTCATCTCCTTTGGTATCCTGCTCTACTAAATTAAATGCAGAGTTGTGATAATCAACATACACTAACTTATTTAAACGTCCTTCTGATATTACCTGGGACGTTTCTTCAGAAGAAGCGGTGCCAAGGTCTTCAAAAAATAGGCCTGAACTGTGTTTCTTTTCAAAGTTTCGACCAAACACAATTCCATCGATGTTTCTTTTTACAAAGTTTTTGTATTTTTTACTACCCACTTTATTAAATAATTCGAGTAGTTCTTTGGGTTGCGACTCTATATCCAATATTACAGAAGATTTATTTTCACGAGTTTCTATATTTTCCAATTCCATATTAAAATCATCATAGTCAATTGTTCGATACCAGTCTTTTTCAGCACTTTCCGGTGAATATACAGAATCTTCCAAACTTACGACATCCGTTTTGTTTGTATATGAGAATCTATAATTCTGATTAAAATAATCTAGATTAATATTATTAATATTAATTGCTGAACTCATATTCTATCCCTATATTATCCCTTCAATGTTAAAGTCTTTTGGCGCCTCAGCAGCTCGTTTATTCTCTGCTTGAATTTCTTTATAAATCTCTTCTCTAAATACGGGGATATGCTTTGGTGCATCAATCCCAATTTTAACGCTACCATCATTTAGCTCGATCACTTTTATTGTAATGTTATCTGCTATTATAATTAATTGATTAGTTTTTCTCGTTAGTACTAACATTAGGCACTTACTTCCTTCTGTTTATCTTTTACTTTCATTAAATCACCGTATACATAATGCCTTACCGAATATTTATTATTACTTAAAATAACTTGTTTAGCCGTACTCTCTTTAATGTTGATTACAATTGGTGCCAGCAAATTTATCGTCATATTTTCTACCTTTGGCGGAACAGAGACAATCGAAATAACATTTAATTCCTTGTTCGTTGAAATATTAAGAACCGACATTTCTTCTTGGCTAATCCCAAACTCATAATCTTCATAAAACTCAAATGGATTTGCTATTACAAACGCTAACTCGGGATCATCAACTGACTGTAACCAACCCAATAATCCATTTTCCACAATCACCCAGTTCAATTTATCAGCAAAACCAAGCGGACCTGTTACAAATTTAAGAACCTTATCATTTTCTACTTCCATTTCACCAAATCTCATCGTTTTTATATTCATAATTTTCTCCTTATCTAAATATAGTCGAGTAATGAGGGCATTACAACTCTTGCACCGGCCTGTATCGCAGCCTGATATGCCGTCATTTCTTTATTCAACTCTGTCATTACTTCTGCATAATCGACATCTTCTATTGAAGATAATAATTCCTGTTGCTTAAGTTTCATATCTACCATCAAGGATTGTTTCTGCTCAACATTCTGAGCCATAATACCAACTTTACTATAGTTTAATAATATATTATCTCTCCCTGAATCTAAACCGCTTAGCTCATCGTCAATATCTTGATTATTATTAGTCATTTTATTGTATAGTGAGACCATTTTATCAAGTACACCCTTAGAAAAATCATTCTGGCTACCCGCTGTCTGGTTTGTATCATCCACTAAACCAAGCGTTTTTAATAATCCACCAGTAATATCAGCACCAGTATCCGCAATTGTAACTTCACCATCTTCACCAACAAAATTAGAAACTAACTTAAGTTTATAGCCATGATCAGATTCCTTAATATATGCCGTCACTTCAGCGCCAGAAGTATTAATCCTATCCGCAATGTCTTGAAGTGTAATATCGGATGTCCCAGTGCCGACGGTTATATTTACGGCAGTTTTTGTCCCCACGGTAATAGAAAAGGTATTGCTAGTTGGTTCTGGCATCATAACATCATTAGTTGTTCCAATGTCATTAGTTCCTAGAATCTGATGAGTTGTAAAAATATTACAACCCGGCACGCTCACATCAATTGAATTATTCTCGGAAATATCAACACTTAATACATCATCAGTACCATTATATCTAATTAAATCACCCTCTCTAGTAAATGGAGCATTCGTTGTATTGAAACCACCAAAAACATATTTACCATTGTAATTGGAATTTGAAAGGTTAATCACCCCATCAATAATCTCATTAACATTACTTGCTAATAAATCATAATTATCATTACTAGATGCATTTAAATATTGTTTAGCCAGTACTTCAGCATTATTTAACTGAGAGGTAATTTCAGCCAAAACGGAATCGGTTTGCTGCAACATCGGAGCCATAACCTCGAGATTACGACTATATTGATCGCCTTTAGATATTTGCTCATTCACTCTTAACGCTCGGCTCATATCAACCGGATTTTCTGATGGTTTTTGGAATTTTTTACCGGTGCTCAGCTGATTTTGAAGATCGTACACTCGGCCCATACCCTTTTGGATGTTATTTAGCACATGATCTGCTATTAAGTTGTTAGTTATTCTCATCGTTCACCCCCTCAGACAATACTCATTAGTATATCTAATGTATTTTTTATCACTTGAATATATTTTGCAGCCGCACTATAGGCATGTTCTGCTTTTATCATTTCTGACATTTCTTCATCAATCGAAACTCCTGATACACTTTGAATTTGATTATTTAGCTGATTAATTAAACTATCATTTGTATCAAGAAATGTTTGTGCTTCAGCCGTATCAACACCAAGCTGAGAAATAACACTTTGATAGTACGAATCAATTGATGTTGTATTTGAATTCATTAGCAAGGAATTTCGTATTTGTGCTATTGCAACAGCATTTTCGCCATTACCTGCAATATTGTCAGACCTACTAGATGCAGCAATTCTAGATGGATCATACACAAGATCGGACGTCACACTTATGTCTGTTGCTGAACTTCCTGTAAAAAAATTAGATCCTGTTGTCCCATCCGAAGCATAACCCTGTTTATGCTGATTGTTCACATTTGTTATTAATTCAGAGGCTATTTCATCTAAATAATCGATATATTTAGGGACATTCGAATCACGTGCTTCTATCAAACCGTACAGTTCCCCTCCTGTGATAGTAGCTTGCTTCGTAGATTCTTCCCAAACTACATCATAAAATCCACCATTTGTACTATTCTCTTTTACTGATAAATGATTCACATTCTGGTCTGCAACAATAAAAGATCCGCCGACTGCAACCGTACTTGATCCGTATGAATCCTCATAGTACTGAACATTCACAAGTGCTGAGAGTTCAGAAAGAATCTGTGTACGCTTATCTCTTAAATCATTTGCATCGCTGGTAGCTTCTGATACAATTATCTGTCCATTCAAAACACCTAATTGATCCGCATAATCATTTATTTTGTCAACCGTATATTTAATGTCGGTATTATGATTTTTTTGTAAATCCGATAATTGGTCACGGGTAACTTGAAAAGAAGTTGCCATTATATCCGCTTGTGATACTAAATTTGATCTAGCACCTGGGTCACTTGGATCCGGAACTGCTAGAGACTGCCATGAATTCCAGAACGCATCTAAATTAGCCATGATCCCTGTATCGGATGGCTCATTAAAAATCCCCTCAATCATATCATAGCTAACTGCCTGTTGACTCCACGTTCCGTAATCTAGGCTGACATCTCTTTTTTGTGTGTCTAAAAACTCATCTCGGATACGTCTAATTTGACTAACTTTTACTCCTGTACCTAGTGCAACAAATGGATTGTTTTTATTAATAACAGGAATTTCAAGTGGTTGCGTACTTGCCAAATCTACTTTCTGGCGACTATAACCTTCTGTATTTACGTTTGCAACATTATGTCCGATAGCATCTAAGACTGTCTTATGCGTTGCTAATGCTCGCTTTGCTATCTCTAAACCAATTGACACGATTCGCCCCCTTTGCTACGCAACAATATTCATAAAATTTTGCTGACCACCAAGTGTTTTTGTATATCCACGATTACAGTACACTTGCTGGCTATTCTCGCTACTAATTTCAATCATTTTTTTCATCATATGACTAATATACTTAACTGAACTTTCAACAAGTTTCTGGTTCTTATAAATATTCTTTTTTATCTCCACTGCAATATTTTTTAGATTTAAGTGTAATAACGACAGTTCTTTTTTATATTCTTGTGGTGCAACTTCTACCAATTGTCTGATATTGACTGAGTCATTTTGACCAACAACAATTTTAGCGACAATTGTATTAAAATTTTGTTTTGCGGAATTTATTTTGTAATTAAGTCGGTCTTTTTCAGGAGTAATAGACGTAAGCTCACTGATCTTGTTTTGAACAATTATCTGATTTTCACGAATTAGAAGATTATTAAGTTTTGTATAGAGGCTGGACTGCTCACGCAGGTTAGTTAGTAGGTAATCCCAGGTTAATGTCGCCTCTTGTCTCACTTAATAAAATCTCCTTTGCAATATTCGCTGTGTCATATTCATATGTCCCATCAGCTATTTCTTGTTTAATTCTTTCTACTTTTTCAGCATTTACTTCAAATGATTTATCATTTAAAGCTAAGCTTAGGGCTCTATTATTTTCTTCGACAACTTTATCTTCGTTACTAGTCTGTTCGGTTACTGGCTGGTTCTTAGAATCAGCCTTATTAACCTGTAGTTTACGAATTTCATCGAAAGCCCCAGATTCTATAATTCTCATCTTGTTTTCCTTTCTACGGATAACCTTTCCCTAGGTTCTAATAATTATTATCGGTAGAAAAAAACAAAACTTTAATTATATTTCACTATTTTTTTTATATATCTCTCCTACTTGCTTTTGTTGCAGTGTTGCAGTCTGGTCTTTATACATTTTTCTAAACAAATTTTTACTCAAACTTAGACCGCCACTTTCTGCAACATTATCAGCAATTTGTTTATCCAACATGTCATAAAACATATCCATCGAGGAGCTGTTTGGCATAAGCTCTGACTTTGGAATTGTTTTTCTCATTTCTTTTAAAAGTGTGTGCACAAAATAACTGTCCCATTTTTTAATAGCATCTGATTGCTTTTGTTGTTTAATAGCTTCTGGGCTCATATTATTTTCTATTTTCATCAATAACCCCTATATAATCTCTAGCTTCGCTTTTATAGCACCAGCTTGCTTCATGAGTTGCAAAATTATTATAGTATCCACTGGTGATACCCCTATATTATTTAGAACTGATACAACACTTTCAATTGTGTTGTTGTTTGTTTGAAGTGTTTTAAATGGTGCTTGTGTTGCTCTATCTTCTACAGTCACAATTGAACCTTTGATTAAGGTTGTATCTCCACCAGCAAGAATATTCGGCTGCGATACTGCATCTGTATTCTTTATCGATATATTCAAACTCTCATGTGCAATAACTATCGGCGCAATTTTTATCGGCCCACCCATTACGATTGATCCGGTTTTCTCATTAATAATAATTTTAGCAACCATATCTGTATTAATCTTGAGATTATTAATATCTGAGATTAACTGCACTACATTTTTCTTATAGTCACCTGTTATGGAAACAGAAAATTTAGAGGCATTCAATATATTCACATCCAGGTCTTCATATTTAGCCTTTATTTCCTTTCCAATATTTGCAATAGTTGTAAAGTCCTCTTGGTCAAGAATCCATGTCAGTTTATTATTCTTCACTAGCGTTGTATTTACTACCTTCTCAACAATGGCTCCATTTGGAACTCGTCCAGAAGTAGTATGATTTTTCATTCTACTACTCCCCTTATTTGAAACGGAGAAACCACCTACAGATAAAGCCCCCTGTGCTACTGCATAAACAGCTCCGTTTGCCCCCTTTAATGGCGTCAACAACAAGACTCCACCACGTAAGCTTTTTGCTTTGCCAATTGAACTCACCTCAACATCAATCATGTCACCAATGACATTAAATGGTTTTAATCGTGATGTCACCATTACTGCTGCGACATTTTTACCATCTAAGTTATCTGGATCTATCTGTACACCAAAATTACTTAACATATTTGAAATACCCTGAAGTGTTGCTTGATTGCTACTACCATCACCAGATCCGGCTAAACCCACAACTAATCCATATCCGATTAGCTGGTTAACCCGAACATCCTCCAACCTTGACACATCTTTTAATCGTACCGAAATATTAGTATCAAGCCCGAAAGCTGTGTTGACCATAATTAGGCTAAACACCACTGTTATAATTAAAATATTGGTCTTTCTTTTCATTTTTTATCCCTTAAAAAATTGTGTTAAACACCTTGGTAATAAAGCCAGGTTCTGCTGCATTTTGAAACTCACCTTCTTGTCTATATGTAATTCTTGAATCAGCTAAATATGACGAGTAGACTTTATTTCCTTCCATAATAGTCTCTGGTCTTACTATTCCTGAAATTTCTATTATTTGCTTTTCACCATTCAGATTTGTTATCTTATCGCCTTGAACAAATAACTCTCCATTTGGTTTAATTTCTTTAACTCTAACGGTTACCTCTGCTTCAAATTCACCCTCCGATGACTGTTCTCCACTTGCCTTGAATGCACTTTCATTTGGAATGGATGTTTGCTCGCTAATAAACCCAGCGTAACCCGTGCCTGGTCCAACACTTACTTTATTACTGTTACCAATACTATTACCCGTTTTTTGTGATGATTTAACAGATTCGATAACAACAATCGTAATACTATCTCCAATATGTTTAGCATGATGATCATCAAACAAGCCGAGCTTCTCGCCTTTCCATAAAGACTCTCCGAAGCTAAATGTCAGACAAATAAGTAATATCCCCTGTACTAGTCTCATACTATTCTCCTTTAGTTTGCTAAAACTGCTTCGCTTTTACTTAAGATCTGAGCTAACAATACTTTTTTATACTTCGCGTTCATCACTCGAATGGTATCTCCCACGAAACCTTCTTCCAATGCTTTTACTAGCATCGTAACCGATAGATTATCTTTACTTATATGCATACTCATTTCCTTATTTTCAAGGATATCCGGCATTATTTCTGTATTCGCTTTAGTCAGAATATCTCCTTTTTTTAGGAACCTACTCGTTCTTAAATTTCTAAATTCATCCTTGCTGGCAAATGTTTGTTTATTTGCAAGAATTTGATTTGTAATATCTTCTTCTCTTAATTCAACAAATGTCTGTGATATTGGAGTTTTACGATTTATACTTTTTGCCACCACCATAACATCGGCTTTAACTTTTACATTCGTCATATAATTCAGCTTTACGGTTTTGTTTTTACCTATAATCAAAACCTTAACACTTGTCATTCCTACTAATTTTTTTGGTTTTTTAATTTCAACATTATATATTTCATCAGGGAAAATTAACTGTGGTCGTTTCAACACTTGAATCTCAACATTTTTATACTTTTGACTAAGCTCTGCCAATATTACGTTTTTTATTTCTTTATGTACCCGAGAATGATCAATTGTCACGGCCATCACTAGGCTACTAAGTATAAATATTGATATCAATTTTTTCATTATATTATTCCGCTATTACCTTTTCAAATTGTTTGCTAATGCCATCATTTCGTCAGATGATTGAATTGCCTTTGAATTTATTTCATAGGCACGTTGCGCAATAATCATTTTGATCATTTCTTCTGCGATATCCACATTTGAATTTTCTAAATATCCTTGAGAAAGCGAACCTAAGCCAGATAATCCTGGAGTATCAGTCCAGGGTTCACCTGAAGCACCTGTTTGCTTCACTATATTTCGGCCCATATTCTCAAGACCGGTTGGATTTGGAAATGTCGCCAATTGGATTTGACCCACTTCGCTCGTCTCAATTTGGCCAACAAGACCCACGGACACATATCCGTCAGCACTAATAAATACGGATTGAGTCTCTTCTGGTAGCTGTATTGCTGGCGATAAAACAAATCCGTCAGGTGTTACCAAATAACCCTCACTATCTTTTTTAAAGTTACCAGCTCTTGTATAAGCTAAATCTCCATCTGGTAACTCCACTTGAAAAAACCCGTCTCCTTCAATCGCAACATCCAGTTCTCTATTTGTTTGATTCAAATTGCCTTCGGTATAAACCTTTGGCACTCCGACGCTTCGCACGCCTAAACCAACCAGCAATGGAGTTGCTTCGTTCTGTTTCCCCTCTAAACCCATTTGAGATGTATTAATCTTCTGATACATTAAGTCTTCAAAATCGGCCCTACTCTTCTTAAACCCAACGGTATTAACATTGGCTAGGTTATTTGATATAACATCAATATTTAATTGCTGTGCCATCATCCCTGTTGCTGCTATCCACATTGATCTTGACATGAATTCCCCCTCCTTTTAACTACACTCTTCCAATTTGACTTAACAGTTGACCCGTTGCCTGGTCATGCAACTGAACTACTTTCTGAGTTGATTCGTACTGCCTCATTGATTCCAACATGTTCAGCATTTCGATCATTGCACTTAATTCATCTACATTCGATTCTTCAACGTACATTTGCTTAACCATTGCATCTGAAGCAATCTCGCTTTCTGCTGGGTTCGTATTAACAAATAAGCTACTGCCCACTTTCTCTAGTGGATACGGCTTCTTAAACTTAACAATGTCCAATTCATTTATTTCTGATCCAGATTTATCGTATACAACACCGCTTGCACTAACAGTGAAATCACTATCAGTTAAAATGATCGGGCCGTTTTTACCCATCACTACTTGGTTCTCACCCGTTATTAATTTATTTGAAGAATCTAATTTGAATGTCCCTTTTCGGGTATAGGCGACTTCACCATTTTCAAGTTGAAGTTTAAAAAATCCCTCGCCCTCAAGTGCCATATTCAACTTATCATTTGTAAAACGAAAATTACCTGAAGAAAAATCGGTTACTGATCTTACCTCACCCGGAATATCCGGATCATTCATTGCATTAATGTTGCGGGATAATTTGCTCTGGAAAGAACTAATTAAAGTTTGATCCCTCTTAAACCCCACCGTATTAATATTTGCTAAATTATTGGATGTAACCGACATTCGCTGAGTGAATGCATCCATTGCTCTCGCACTTATAACAAGCGATTGCCTCATAATAGCCCCTCTTTTTAAATATTATTGGGAATGTTAGTCATCTGACTAACGTTGGATGCTTCCGACATGCGGTCCAGCTATACCATTTCCCCGTACTACTTATATTTATATCATTTATTTTGGCAATGTCAAGGTTCGGAGGCCAAGTCAGTAGTATATCGTAAAACCCCTCCGTCATCCTCCGGATGCCACCTCCCCTTGACAGACTGTGTCGCAATTAAGCATCTTTGATAAATTTCAAAAAGGTAGATATTCGCCACCGACTAAGGAAGATTGGATCAATTTATAGTATAATAAAAGAAAACCAAAGGAGTTGTGAAT
>Ga0075111_1001573_pt1 | contig 10383 bp, 8 predicted proteins | sample AntAceMetag02UKK_FD_69787 | JGI IMG/M metagenome (GOLD analysis project Ga0075111, IMG submission 69787) | Saline lake microbial communities from Ace Lake, Antarctica - Antarctic Ace Lake Metagenome 02UKK | ecosystem: Environmental > Aquatic > Non-marine Saline and Alkaline > Saline | place... | reverse complement strand
CGTTTATATATTTTTATCTTATTTACTGGTATATATTTATATTAGTAAGTATTACTTACTAACACCAGTAGAGAGTGTTTTTACAATATCTAGTGCATCAGAGAGAGTTTCACAGCGTAGAATTCTTCCCCTCAATTCTACAGTAGTTGATTCAGCTAATAATAGTGTGGAAAAGCCCATCTCTAAAGCCCCTTTGATTCTTTTATCACTAAACCCTACAGGTCTCACTTCACCCGCTAAGGAGAGCTCTCCCATTGATACAAGGGTATGAGGGAGAGGATTACCAGAGACAGCGGAATAGAGGGCAAGAGCAAGAGGGAGTTCAATAGCTACGTCCTTTAATTTAATGCCTCCAGCAACATTCACATATACATCGTATTGAGATAATCCAACCTTCCCATGACGCTCTAGGACCGCCGCAATACGTGAAACAAGAGAAGTATCGATTCTTTCTGAATAGACTCTAGAATAGCCACCATTCTTCACTGGAATGGTCAGGGCTTGTATTTCAACCAAGAAAGTTCTACTCCCTTCAACCATTGTCCCAAAAGCAATTCCTGCAGGAAGAGTTTTCCCATTTCTTTTATTAAGAAAAAACCCTGCAGGATCAGGAACTGGAACAAGACCTTTCTCATTCATCAAAAAGATTCCTATTTCATCTATAGATCCAAATCTATTCTTTGTTGCTCTAATAATTCTTGCTCCACTGTCTGAAAGTTCAAAATAAAGCACCGTATCGACAATATGTTCAATAACTTTTGGGCCAGCAATTTGCCCTTCTTTTGTGATATGACCAACAAAAAATATTGCACATCCATGCTGCTTTGCACTATCAGAAAGCTCCATTGCACACATTCTCATTTGGTTCACAGATCCAGGAGGAGAAGCTATTTCATCACTACTGAGAGTTTGGAGAGAATCTATCACCATAACATCTGGCTTTTCTTTAGCCATAATATCTTGGATAGCGCTAAGATTCGTATCATTGAAAAGAGAAATTGATGAAAGGGGAAGTTCAAGGCGTTCACAACGGGTTTTTACCTGTTGACTAGATTCTTCTCCAGAGACATATATTGCTTTCTTATTATCTAAAGAAGCCACAACCTGGAGCATAAGGGTAGACTTCCCTATTCCAGGCTCTCCCCCGATAAGGATAGATCCTCCATGCATGATAGAGCCCCCAAGGACTCTATCAAACTCTGATATATTAGAAGTAAATTTAAAGCCTTTATCTATAGTAACATCTTGAATAGAGATGAGCTTAGATTCTTTCTGTGTGCTCTTCTCATGACCCTTTTTTTTGGGTGATTGCATTTGCTCAGAAAAAGAATTCCAAGAACCGCAATCTGGGCACCTACCCAACCATTTAGTCGAGGTGTGGCCACATTCTGAACAGACAAAGATAATAGCTTCTTTTTTCATAGTTTACGTTCCTTAAAAATCAAGTAATTCTACTTCGATTATTAGATATGCATTAGGTGGAATTATGCCTGGATACCCTGTTGCACCATAGCCTAATTCAGGTGGAATAATGAGAGTTCTTTTCTCCCCTTTTGTCATGGTAGATAATCCCTCTCCCCATCCAGGGATTACTTGCCCTATATTAAATTGTGCAGGAGTTGCATTTTTTGCAGTACTATCAAAAACCATTCCATCTAGCAATGAAGCGGTATAATGAACTGTCACGAGGGTTCCATTTTCAGGGGTCGTATCTCCTGTTCCTTCAGAAAGAATTACATAACGTAACCCACTATCTGTTGTTATAGCATTAGGGTATTTTGAATCTAATTCTTTAAGCACCTCTTTCCGTGATTCAGCAATCTTTGCCTTTTCTCTTTGAGAAGACTGCGCTACGGCCTCATTAAAACTAGCTTTAGTTACTGTAAATTTCTTAGCATCATCCCCTACACGGATAATACGAACCTCGTTCATTACATCACCTTGAGCTATAGCATCAACTACATCCTGCCCTTCTACAACATTACCAAAAACAGTATGTTTTCCATCTAACCAAGGAGTTGCAACATGAGTGATAAAGAACTGACTTCCATTTGTTCCAGGCCCTGAATTTGCCATAGAGAGGGTACCTGGTGCAGAATGTTTTAATGAATTATCTATTTCATCAGGGAACTTATAACCAGGCCCTCCGGTACCATTTCCTAAAGGATCTCCTGTTTGAACCATAAAATCTTTGATTACACGGTGGAATGTGAGTCCATCATAAAAAGGTGTTCCAGGGCTTTTTTCATTCAAAGACCCTTCAGTTAATCCTATAAAGTTAGCAACAGTCATAGGCGTTTTTTCATATTCTAACGACACAATAATATCTCCTTTGTTTGTGGAAATACGTGCATAGATTCCATCAGGATATGCTTCTGTGGTTGAAGCTTCTTCTTTCTCTGTTGATTTCACTTCTTCGTTTATAATTTTTTCAGCAGGTACTTCTTTATTTCCAGCAGCAAAAGCAGACGAAAGAATAACTGCAGAAAAGATAATTAGTGATAGTAATATTTTCTTTATATTCATAATATTTTCCTTTATATTCTCTGTAACATTACGTAATGTTTTCTCTTTTTGATTGTAATACAACAAGAGTCCTTAGAGTATATTGTTCACTGTAAGGACTCTTAATATATATTCCATGCATAACTATGTATATCCTATTTAAGCAATATTCCTTAAACAAGATTTATCTTTACCTAAAAATCGAGCAATTCCACATCAAAGATAAGATAAGAATTAGGAGGAATTACACCAGGATATCCTTGTGCGCCATACCCTAATTCTGGTGGAATAATGAGAGTTCTTTTCTCTCCTTTCTTCATAGTAACAAGAGCTTCATTCCATCCTTCAATAACTTGTCCAACTGCAAAGGTAGCGGGAGTTCCTCTTTGAACCGAACTATCAAAAACTCGTCCATCAAGAAGGGTTCCTGTATAATGAACAGTAACATCTTTTCCACTTTTAGGGTGTGTATCACCTGCACCTTCAACTAAGACTACATAGCGTAATCCACTATTGGTAGTAATTGCATTAGGCCATCTGTTTTCTAATTCTTGAGTTAATTCTTTATTCAAATCAGCTAAACGGGCTTTTTCTTTCCCTTCTGCTTTAGTCACAGATGCAGCAAAGCTCTCTTTAGTAACAATAAAATTCTTAGCGTTTTCTCCTACTCTAAGTATTTCCACCTTTTTCATTACATCATCTTGAGCAATACTATTTATAACATCTTGGCCTTCAACGATATGCCCAAATACAGTATGTTTTCCATCTAACCAAGGAGTGGCTACATGAGTAATAAAGAACTGGCTGCCATTGGTACCGGGTCCAGCATTAGCCATAGAGAGGGTACCGGGGGCAACATGCTTTAAAGAACTATCTATTTCATCTGGGAACTTATATCCAGGTCCACCCGTTCCTTTTCCTTCAGGACAGCCAGCTTGTACCATAAAATCATTAATGACTCTGTGAAAAGTAAGTCCATCATAAAAAGGAGTACCTGGGTTTTTAATATTTAAAGATCCTTCTGCGAGACCTACAAAGTTAGAAACTGTCATAGGTGTTTTTTCATATTCGAGAGAGAGCAACAACTCTCCTTTTGAAGTGGTTATCTTTGCGTACACTCCATCTTTTACTTCTTGTGCCATAATTATTTCCTTATTATTGGTTTTTATAATTCTATCGTTTCTTCACTGCTTCCCAATAATGCATACAATCTTTCTAATTCTTGCATACTATGGTAACTAATCTCTACTTTACCTTTTTGAAGGGTTCCTTTCAACTCCACCTTAGTTTTGCACGCTTCTATAAATCTTTGTTCTATAGCAATCAGGTCTGCGGACTTATTTTTGTGAGAAAGATCTTTATTGGGTTTACCAGCTCTCTTTCCTGCATTTAAATCACTAGCAAGTTTTTCTGATTTTCTGACAGACATTCCTTCACTTAGAATTTTTTCATATAAGTATTCCTGATCAGAAGGATTAATAACTGAAAGGAGTGTCCTTGCATGGCCTGCGGTAAATTCTCCATTCAATAAAGAATCTTGCATTTCCCTAGGAAGTTGAAGCAATCTAATAGAGTTTGTAATAGTAGAACGTTTTTTACCTACTCTATTAGCAAGCTCTTCTTGGCGTATATGAGACTGCTCAAGAAGATAAACGTACGCTCTTGCTTCTTCAATAGGATTTAAATTTTCTCTTTGTATATTCTCAATCAAAGAAACTTCTAATCGCTGTAAATCACTAAATTTCTTTACAATAACGGGTATTTTCTCTAGTCCAACTATTAAGGCAGCTCTATATCGTCTTTCTCCGGTAATAATAGCAAACTCATCATCACTTATCTTTTCGACAATAAGAGGTTGAATAATTCCTTGTATTCGAATTGATTCAGCTAATTCTTCAAGAGTCTCTTGAACAAATTGTTTTCTCGGTTGATTCGGATTTGGATGAATTCTATTAATTTCTAACATAATATATTCACCACTTTCAGGACTTGTTCCTCCTGAACTAAACACACTATCAAAAGAATAATCGTCCATTAAAGAACTAATTCCTTTTCCTAATCCATGTTTCTTTACATTACTAGACACGATATATTACCTCCTTTGCTAACTCTTCATACGCTAAAGCTCCAGCACACGAGCTATCGTAAAGATTAATAGGAAGTCCATGACTCGGAGCTTCTGAGAGGCGCACATTTCTAGGAATCTTTGTCATAAACACTTTTTCAGGCCAATATGCTGTAATATCATCAACAACATCATTAGAAAGTCTTGTTCTAGAACTGTACATTGTAAAAACAATTCCCAAGACTTCAAGATGTGGGTTCAATTGTTTTTTCACCGTTTGTATCGTTCTCATTAGTAGATTTAATCCTTCCATTGCAAAATATTCACATTGTAGAGGGATAATAATGTGTTGAGCCCAACACATTGCATTGATAGTAACTAATCCAAGAGAAGGGGGACAATCTATAAGAATATAATCCCATTCATCTTCAATTTCACTTAAAGTATTTTTTAAGAAAAATTCCCTTGCGAGTTCGTTTACTAACTCAACACTTAATCCTGCCAGATTTATTCCACCAGGGATCACAAACAACCCTTCTATAGCTGTAGTCTGATAAGCCTCACTAGGGATGCATTTACCAACAACTACATCATAACTACTAGGCAATCTTGTGTTAGCCGAAACAGCACTTGAAAGATTTCCTTGTGAGTCAAGATCAATAAGAAGAACTCTCTTATTTTCCAAAGCTAAATAAGCTCCAAGATTAACAGTGGTAGTAGTTTTTCCTACCCCACCTTTTTGATTTAAAAAAATTATTTTTTTTGCTGCCATGTTTTGAGTATATCTAATGTTCGCCTTGTTGTCATCAACGAAATTTTGGTATTGACCATCAGATATCTTAATAGTACATTTATATTAGATATGTTAGGAGGATTAATTCCATGATTGATAAAGTTAAAGCAGCACTTGAAGATATTAGACCCGATCTACAGAATGATGGCGGAGATATAGAATTCGTCAGTATGAACGGTAACGATGTAGTTGTTCGTTTAGTTGGTTCTTGTGCAGGATGCCCAATGAGTCAAATGACTCTAAAGAATGGGGTAGAGAGATACATCAGAAGTGTTGTAGATCCTAACCTTGTTATTGTAAACGAAGACCAACTCTAAACAAGTTAGGTTTCACGTGAAACATTCGAGCCACCCTTTATAGAGTGGCTCTTATTTTTGTCATTCTTCCTCTCTATGTTTCACGTGAAACATAAGCACATTAATTTTAAGAATAGACATATCAACTCATATAGAGTAATTTATGTTTCACGTGAAACATGAGGCCACCTTTTCAGGTGGCCTCACAATTATATCAATATATCATTTAGTCTAGTTGTTCTTCAGTTCCATCTTCTTCATCAACAATATCTTCTTCTTGGAACGCTTCTGTTACCGCAATAGCTTGAATCGTATCACCCTTCTTAAGACGAGCAATAACCACACCAGAAGCATATGCTCCCTGGATAGAAATCGTTGCAACTGGAATTCTCACTGACTGACCCATAGTGGTCATAACCACAATATCATTATCATCGTTTACAGACATAGCCTTTACTATATGGCCAGTCTTTTCTCTGAAGGTATAAATCTTCTGCCCCATTGTCCCACGACCATGAGATCTAAATGAATCAAAAAGGATTTGTTTTCCTTGACCCTTCTCTGTGATTAATAAGATTCTATGTTCATCGTCAACCTTAAGGAGTCCTACGACCTCATCATCATTTAACAATCTAATCCCTCTGACACCACGAGAAGATCGCCCCATTGATCTAACAGAGCTACCTACAAAGCGTAAACCCTTACCTTGTTTGGTAATAATCATGCAATCATCGTCTTCTTGTATTAAGATACAATTAACTAGCACATCACCCTCATCAAGGATAATAGCAGCAATACCTCGTTTTTTGGCATTTCTAAAGAGGGGAAGATTAACTTGTTTAGCAACTCCATCTCTTGTCACCATAAAGAGATACATATCATCATCAAAGTCTTTAAATGGAGTAAATGAGGTTATTTCTTCTTCATTTTCTAATGGTAAAATCTTTCGTAAATTTTCGCCCTTTGAAGTTTTAGAACCTTGTTCTATTTCGTGTACTTTAATCCAATATGCTTTCCCTAAGTTAGAGACAGCTAAAACATGGTCATGAGTAGAAGCAACAAAAATGTGTTCAACGAGATCTTCATCGCGTAATGTAGCAGCTCTTACGCCTCTACCACCTCTTCCCTGGCTCCTATACTCTTCAACAGGGAGTCGTTTAACAAACCCTTTTGAGGTCATGATAACAACAACATATTCTTCTTTAATAAAATCTTCATCAACCATCCCTGTTAGTTCGTAGTTAGAGATTTCAGTTCTTCGTTTGTCGCCATATTTTTGTTCTATTTCAATAATGTCTGTTTTTACTACTTGTAATATTTTAGCTTCATCACTTAATAAATCTTTATAGTATATAATTTTAGTATCCAATTCCGCCAATTCATCTAATATTTTAGAAGTTTCTAACTGACTTAATCGACCAAGTTTCATGTCAATAATAGCTTGACCTTGTAGTTTAGAAAGGCCAAAACGGACCATAAGCTGTTCAACAGCCCCAGCATTATCAGAAGATTCTTTAATGATTGCGATTACTTCGTCAATGTTATCAAGTCCAATTTTAAGACCCAATAAGATGTGTGCTCTCTCTTCTGCTTTACGAAGATCATATCGAGTACGTCGTTCTATAACGATAGCTCGGTGTTCAACATAATGCCTAATCATTTCCACAAGTCCTAGTTGAACAGGTCTACCATGAACAAGGGCTAAGTTATTTACATTAAAGTTTGTTTGTAATGGAGTCTTTAGAAAGAGCTTATTGACAACAACATTAGGAACAGCGCTCTTTTTCAACTCAATGACAAGCCTAATCCCATCTCTATCAGATTCATCGCGTACTTCACTAATCCCTGTTATTGTTACTTTCTTTGCTTCTGCAATCTTTTTTACCAACTCAGCTTTATTAACCTGATAGGGGAGTTCTGAGAATATTATCTGTGTTCTTCCTGATTTAGTTATTTCAACTTCATAACGACCACGAATAACAACCTTCCCTCTCCCTGTTTCAAAAGCACTCAAAATTCCAGCTCTACCACAAATAATTCCATTAGTAGGAAAATCTGGCCCTTTAATGTACTCCATAATTTCCAATGTAGTAATGTTTGGATTATCAATATATGCAGCAATTCCCTGACACACCTCAGTGAGATTGTGTGGAGCCATATTAGTTGCCATACCGACTGCAATACCACTACTTCCATTTGCTAAAAGAAATGGGATAACACCAGGAAGAACTGTAGGTTCTGTGAGTGAATCATCATAGTTTGGGCCAAAATCAACAGTTTCTTTATGGATATCCAGGAGCATTTCTTCACCAATTCTGCTCAGTTTAGCTTCGGTGTAACGCATTGCAGCTGCAGGGTCACCATCAATTGATCCAAAGTTACCCTGTGGATTAACCGCTGGGTATCTAAGAGAGAAGTCTTGTGCAAGCCTTACAAGGGCCTCATACACAGAAGAATCTCCATGAGGATGGTATTTACCTAGTACATCACCAACAATTCTTGCTGCTTTCTTGTACGATGTATTAGCCTTTAATCCCATCTCAAACATATCAAAGAGAATTCTTCTATGGACAGGTTTTAATCCATCTCGCACATCTGGTAGGGCACGAGAAACAATAACAGACATTGCGTAGTTCAAATAAGAGGTTTTCATCTCATCAGATACGTTAGTTTCAATAATATTAGATGTCTCTAGCATAATTTCATTCCTTTTCTATACATCGAGGTTGGAAACGTACATAGCGTTCTCTTCAATAAACTTCTTACGGGGTTCAACTTCTTCCCCCATGAGCATGCTAAACACTCCATCAGCTTCTACAACATCTTCTAGAGTGACTCTAGTAAGAGTTCTGGTATCTGGGTTCATTGTAGTTTCCCAAAGCTGATCTGGGTTCATTTCTCCCAAACCTTTATATCGTTGAATAGGAATTTTTGAAATATCCCCCTCTTTTACATTCTCTTCTAAAATTCTCTTTCGAGCTTCTTCATCAAAAGCGTAGTAAAACTTTTTCCCGATTGTAATCTTATATAAAGGAGGCATTGCAAAATAAACATACCCGGCTTCAATTAAATCTCTCATATAGCGGAAAAAGAAGGTAAGAAGTAATGTTCTAATGTGAGATCCATCAACATCCGCATCTGCCATGATAATCACTTTATGATAGCGAACCTTTTCTCTATCAAAATGAACGCCAAGACCTGCACCTAAAGAGGCAATAACTGGATGTAATTTTTCATTACCAAGAACTTTTTCTTCTCTTGCCTTCTCTACATTAAGCATCTTTCCCCATAAAGGAAGAATGGCTTGGTTTGACCTATCTCGACCCTGTTTTGCACTACCACCTGCCGAGTCTCCCTCAACAATGAATATTTCACATTTTGCAGGATCTTTTTCAGCACAGTCAGCAAGTTTACCAGGAAGACCAGCACCTTCACTCGTTTTACGAATTCGCATTCTTGCATCTCGAGCAGCAAATCGTGCTTTAGCCGCTAAAATTGATTTATCGAGAATTGCTTCAATTACAGATGGATACTCATCAAAATAGTTGTTAAGCTTTTCATATAAAAGGGAAGAAACAATACCTTGAACACTAGGGTTTCCTAATTTCATCTTAGTTTGCCCCTCAAATTGAGGATTAGTTATTTTCACAGAAATAACAGCAGTAAGGCCTTCTCTTAAGTCTTCTCCAGCAAGAGGTTCACCAAACTTCTTATTAAGTTTTGATTTCTTCAGCTGTTCATTCATCACTCTTGTTAATCCAGACCTAAATCCAGCTAAGTGAGTTCCACCTTCACGTGTATTAATATTATTAACAAAAGTAAACAAGACTTCATCGTATCGGTCATTGTATTGCAATGCGACTTCTACTTTTACATCATCTTTTTCACTATCAAAATAGACAGGTTCTGGGTGGACAGCTTTCTTTGATTCATTCAAATAGGTAATAAATGATTTTATTCCCCCCTCAAAATGAAACTCATGCTCTCTTACTTCTTCTGCTCTCTCATCCCGAATAGCAATTCGAATACCTTTATTAAGGAAAGCGAGTTCTCTAAACCTTTCAGTCAAAACACGATAACTATATTCTTTTGCATCTAAAATTGTATTATCTACTTTAAAACGAACTACAGTCCCTGTATTTTCAGTTTCACCTATAACAGTTACTGGAGCTACAGGAATCCCACGTTGATAACGTTGATAAAAAACAGAAGGGGAACGATATACAGTAACCTCTAACCACTCAGATAAAGCGTTTACAACAGAGACACCAACGCCGTGGAGCCCTCCAGAGACTTTATATGTGTCATTATCAAACTTTCCCCCAGCGTGAAGCTGAGTGAGCACTATTTCAAGGGAACTAAGTTTCTCAGTAGGATGCTCTTCTGTTGGAATACCTCTTCCATTATCTTCGACTCTGATAATATTATCTTTCTCTATGATAATACTAATATAATCACAATACCCTGCCATAGATTCGTCAATACTATTATCAACGACTTCATAGACAAGGTGATGCAAACCATCTGGGCCTGTGGAACCTATATACATTCCTGGTCGTTTTCTTACAGCTTCTAATCCTTTGAGAACTTGAATATTATTAGCTGTATAACTACTCAGGTTTTTTCCATTTAATGTTGGGTCATGATGAATCGCGGTACCTTCTGGCACCCCTTCTAAAACTCCATTTTCCATTTATTTATATCCTTGTATGATAAAAAATTGA
>Ga0075111_1001571_pt1 | contig 10388 bp, 9 predicted proteins | sample AntAceMetag02UKK_FD_69787 | JGI IMG/M metagenome (GOLD analysis project Ga0075111, IMG submission 69787) | Saline lake microbial communities from Ace Lake, Antarctica - Antarctic Ace Lake Metagenome 02UKK | ecosystem: Environmental > Aquatic > Non-marine Saline and Alkaline > Saline | place... | reverse complement strand
ATTTGTGATATCATTGGAGAATGTGATGAAGTTGATAAAGCAGTTTCTGCCTTACAGCTATCAGGAATTATTGTAGAAGAGGAGAACACATACGTATGAATCAGATGATAACCCTTGTTCTTGACGCTACAGGACAAACTCTCATGATGGTAGGAGCTTCCGCCTTTTTCTCTCTCATTCTAGGATTGCCTTTAGGAATTCTTTTATGTATTACAGGGAATATTGAACAAGGGGGAATAATTCCAAAACCTCTATTAAATAATATATTAGGAAGAATTGTGAATGTTTTAAGAAGTTTTCCCTTTATTATACTCATGATTCTTTTATTTCCTTTATCACGAATAATTGTCGGAACAAGTATTGGTACTATTGCAACCATTGTTCCTTTATCAATAGCTGCGGCTCCCTTTGTGGCCCGTATCATTGAAACTGCATTGAAGGAGGTGGATCCGGGCGTTATTCAAGCCGCCCGTGCTATGGGATCTTCCACCTGGCAAATTATATACAAAGTACTACTTCCTGAAGCAATGCCATCGTTAGTTTCTGGAGTAACTTTAACTATCATCAATTTAATTGGGTATTCAGCAATGGCTGGAGCAATTGGTGGTGGAGGGCTTGGAGACCTTGCAATTCGATACGGATACCAACGATTTAGGGGAGACATTATGGCAGTCTCTGTTATTATCATATTAGTACTCGTAGAAGTCGTGCAAGTAGTAGGAAATAAATTGAGTGCCCATATGATGGGTAAGCGATAAAAAAAAGGAAGTTCTCAAAGAAATTGAGAATTACGTAGGAGATACAAATATTATGAAAAAAACTATTGCTATAACACTTATTGTGTTGGTATGCCTAACAGGTCTTTTTGCTGGTGGTGCAAAAGAAGCTTCTGGGTCAACTATATTGAGAGTTGGTGCAACACCAGAACCTCACGCTGCTTTTTTAAACTTGGTAATTGAAGAATTACAAGCAGAAGGCGTTACCTTAGAGGTAATTGAATTTACTGATTATGTGACACCAAACAAAGCTCTTGAAGAGGGTCAGATTGATGCAAACTTCTTCCAACACATTCCATACCTTGAATCTTTCAATACAGAACAAGGATACCATTTGGTAAATGCTGGTGGAATTCACATTGAACCAATTGCCCTTTATTCAAAAAACTACAAATCAGTTGATTCTTTACCTGCTGGTGGTTCAGTTGCAATTCCTAATGACCCCACTAATGGCGGTAGAGCACTACTTTTATTACAGAGTGTTGGTCTTATTACATTAAAAGCAGATGCCGGTATCTCTGCGACTCCTCTAGATATTGAAAGCAATCCTCATAATCTTAAATTTAAAGAAATTGAAGCAGCCTCTCTTCCAAGAGTACTTGCTGATGTAGATGCTGCTGTAATTAATGGTAACTATGCAATTGCTGCTGGATTAAAAGCGAATGTTGATGGCCTTGCTGTTGAAGGTGCTGATTCTCCATACGTAAACGTAGTTGCTGTAAAAGAAGGTAATGAAAACAATAAAGCAGTAAAGGCATTAGTAAAAGCTTTACAAAGTGACACAATTAAAAATTATGTTGCGTCTACTTATCCTAATGGAGAAGTTGTCGTAGTTTTTTAATTGATTGAACGCTTCAACAATAGGGAGACATACATTCTGGTAAGGTCAATTATATGAATCGTGAAAACATCATATCAATAGCTGCCTTAACAGTGGTTGTAGTCTCCCTTTATGTATTTATTGAGGGTGTTGACGAATTGCAAAACTAGTAAGAGTCACTATTACAGGTCGAACTACTTTAATTGCACTATCAAATAGCTTACAATTGGACAACATTCTAGTGATTGTCTGATTATTATTGAAAAAAGTAACATCTGAATGTAACTGTTTTTAGAATACTTTCTGATGAGACAAAAAAAGTTGAGAGTATTCAACGAACATTTTAGTCAGTAGAATCAGTACATATACGTGACCAAGATGAGAAAAGAGGAGAGAAAACCATGGACCTAAAAGGAAGAAGTCTACTTACATTAAAAGATTTCAGCAAAGAAGAAATTATCTATTTACTTGATGTAGCATCTACATTGAAAGTGAAAAAACTAACTAAACAAAAAGAACATCTTTTAGAGAACAAAAACATAGTCCTTATTTTCGATAAACCTTCTACAAGAACTCGTTGTGCTTTTGAAGTGGCAGCATTTGATGAAGGAGGGCAAGTTACCTATTTAACTAACTCTCAAATGGGGAAAAAAGAATCTATTGAGGATACTGCAAAAGTTCTTGGTCGCTATTATGATGGATTGCAATATCGTGGAAGTAGCCAGGAATTAGTAGAGCAACTCGCCCATTTTTCAGGCATCCCCGTCTATAATGGACTGACAGACGAAGATCATCCAACTCAAGTTTTAGCAGATTTTATGACCATTAGAGAACACTCTAACAAACCTCTTGATCAAATAAAAATGGTGTATGTGGGAGATGGGAGAAATAACATGGCCTTTGCCCTCATGATAGGAGCTGCAAAAGTAGGGATGCATATTGTTATCTCAACTCCTAAAGAACTCTCTCCACCTGAATCTTTTATACATTCCTTACAAAAAGATTTGAAAAGGTCAAAAGGAGCAATAGAAGTTATTACAGATCCTCATGAAGCTGTCAAAGGTGCTGATGTAATTTACACTGATGTATGGGTATCAATGGGTGAAGAGGATAAAATGGAAGAGAGGATCGCACTCCTATCCCCTTATAAAGTGGATAGTGCCCTCATGAAGAGCACTGGGAATGATGAAGTCCTATTCCTTCACTGTCTTCCTGCCTTTCACGACATAGAAACTTCTGTTGCTAAAATGGTAAAAGAAAAGTACGGCTTAGATGAAATGGAAGTGAGCGATGAAGTCTTTAGAGGAAAACATTCGGTTGTCTTTGATGAAGCAGAGAACAGAATGCATACTATTAAAGCGGTATTGGTTGCAACAATGAGCGATGTCTTTTAAAAAGTATCTTGATAAATAAATGTTTTATAAAAACTGATGGCAGATGAGAGGTTTCCAATTGAAAATCTCTCATTTGTATTATGCATCCTACTTAGCTCTGAGTTATTCATCAAAGCTGGAGTGAACCTGTACACAGAGTCACACACCCCTTCATAGTGAAGAGCATCAGAACCCCCTGTCATCACATATGGGGTGATGATAGTACCTGGGAAAATTGAGGAGATAGTAGTCTGTAGATGCTTAAAGCTCTCCTTCTCTGTGCTACTTACCGTGGATCTTTTATTTTCATGTACTATCTCATATGAAACAGATGTTGTTTTTATTCTTTTTTTATAATGATTAATAACATCACTAGCACTTTTGTTTGGCAGTAGACGAATATTTAATATAGCATTCGCCTCATTACTAATAATGTTAGCAGCCTCACTCCCTTTTGTCATAGTTACAGCACACGTTGATCTAATGAGAGCATTCATTGTGGTGTTCTTCTTAAAAATAGAAAATATTATTGGTTTAAATAACCATGTATTAAGTAAGATATATGCAAATGAAAAAGGAGAATGAAGCCCTAAATTATAGAGCATCTTTTTGATAGGAGCTATTAACACAGGCTTAAGAGGGTGGTATTCAATATAGGCTATATGCTTTGCAAGAACTCCAACAGACGTTGGGTTTTTTGGAGTCGAAGAGTGCCCCCCTTCAACAAGGGAAGAAATTTTTACATGAGCATTCCCTTTTTCACAGACACCAACTGCAGCAATAGGCTCTTTAATTGCTTTGAAAAACCCTTCTACTACAGCGCCCCCTTCATCAAGAACAACACTAAAGGTGAGTCCATCTTGCTTCATCTTCTTGGCAAGTAGTGCCGCACCTTTATCCCCTCTGGTTTCTTCATCACACCCAAGTGCAATATACCAATCTCTCTTTGGAACAAACCCCTCTTCTAATAATTGTTCAACTGCCTCAAGTATTGCAATTAGGGATCCTTTATCATCAAAACTTCCCCTTCCATACACAAATCCATCTTCTATATGAGATGAAAAAGGGGGATGATTCCATCCCTCAGTAGGTGCAGGAACAACATCCTGGTGGGCTGTTATGAGGGCGGGAAGGAGAGACTTGTTTTTTCCTTTATAAAGAAACACAAGATTGTCTGTATCTGTATAAAGCTGATCAAGGGATGAATGAACTGTCGGGTAGGTAGTTTTCAGAAATTGATGGAATTCGTTAAAAGAGGAATCCACCGTTGCCACTGTTTCATAGGTAATGGCCTTTGAAAGATTCTTCACAGAAGAGTCAATATTTTTAGGAGAAGAAACAGCATAAACAGACCTTAATCCTTTCAATGCGGTTGAACGAATATAGAGAGTTCTTACAAGGGCAATACTTAATAATAACAACACAATGACAAAAAATGAAATAATTATACCTATAATCAAGACATACTCCCTTTAAGTAGTGCAACTTAACTTGGCGATTTATACATTTACATGCTATATTGTATCATATAGTAGATAAATTTTAGATAGTAGGAATAGAATTATGCCCAAAAGAATTAACCATGAAGAGAGAAAAGAAAAGATTTTACAAACAGCCCTAAAGATATTTGCACGAGAAGGGTATAAAGATTCAAACTTGACTCTCATTGCAACAGAGTGTGGAATTTCTCGACCTACTATTTACCAATATTTCAAAGATAAAGAACAAATCTATTATTATGCTGTAAAATTAGTGACAGGAAGAATGTTTACTAAATATGCTGATTATGCATGGAGCACAACAGACCCTATCCTCTTACGAATTCAAACTATCTGTAACGACATTATCGACATATCGAAAAAACATACTGGAGAACTCACCTCATTAATGGACGTTATGCTTCAACTGAAGAAAGAGGGGACAGACTTTTCTGATATCATCTTAAAAAGAACAGCGAAATTACACATATTATTCAAACGATTATTACGAATTGGCATTGTAAACAAAGAAATCGTAAAGTGTGATATTTCAAGAATCACTCAACACCTAGTTATCCTCCTCGAATCTTTTTGTTTTCAACTTGCATTTCTCGATAATTTCGATATTACAGGATCAAAACAACTTGTTGCTAATTATCTAGAATCAATAAGGCTCGTAGACTCACACCACTTCATCGTCTCTTAATAAAATATTTGCCCAATTCTTGTCCTATGAGTATCTTATATAGTGGTACGTAGGTAGGATGTAAACATATGAATATTGAAAACATGACAATTAAACTAAAAGAAGCGATCTCTTCTGCTGATGGGATTGCTTCTCAACACGGAAATCCAACTATTGAAGTAGAACACCTCTTTGTGGCTCTTTTAACCCAAAAAGAGGGAGTAGTAGCTCCATTGTTTGATTCTTTAAAGATTTCTAGAGATCTTATATTAAAAGAAGCGACAACTCTTATTGAGAAACTTCCTAAAACATATGGAGGGGCAAGGGGAACAATATCATATGCACTTAATGATCTATTTACCTCTTCTGATCAAGAGAGAGTCAGCTTTAAAGATGACTTTCTTAGTGCAGAACATATCCTTTTAGCAATGGTCGAATCAAAAACCAAGATTGGAGAGTTACTAAAAAGACACAATGTAAAACGAGATGGAATTCTTGATGCCTTAAAATCAGTGAGGGGGAATAACCGTGTTACTGATGAAAACCCTGAAGCACGTTACCAATCATTAGAGAAGTATTGCAAGGATATGACTGTTCTTGCTGCGAACCAAAAATTAGATCCTGTTATTGGCCGTGATGAAGAAATTAGACGTGTAATGCAGGTCCTTTCTCGAAGAACAAAAAACAACCCAGTTCTCATTGGAGAACCAGGAGTCGGTAAAACAGCTATTGTTGAAGGACTTGCTCAACGTATCGTTGCAAAAGATGTGCCGGACTCTCTGTTGAAAAAGAAATTACTTTCACTCGATTTAGGAGCGCTCATTGCCGGTGCTAAATTCAGAGGAGAGTTTGAAGAGCGCCTAAAAGCAGTAATATCTGAAGTAGTAGCATCTAATGGAGAAATTATCCTCTTTATTGATGAACTTCATACCCTCGTTGGGGCCGGGGCAGCGATGGGGTCTACAGATGCTTCTAACTTGCTAAAACCAGCCCTTGCTCGCGGTGAGCTACGAGCAATTGGGGCAACAACATTAGATGAATATAGAAAGTATATTGAAGTAGATAAGGCACTAGAGAGAAGGTTTCAACCTGTATATACAAAAGAGCCAACAATAGAAGATACCATTGCGATACTCAGAGGCTTAAAAGAGCGGTATGAAGTACACCATGGAGTACGAATTAAAGATGAAGCAATTATTGCAGCGGCGACCCTATCAGATCGCTATATTACAAGTAGATTCCTCCCTGACAAAGCAATTGACTTAGTTGATGAAGCTGCGAGCCAATTAAAAATGGAAATTGAGAGCCAGCCTTTTGAAATAGATCAAGTGGAACGCAGGATCTTACAACTCACCATAGAAGAGCAAGCTCTCACTAGAGAAACAGATCCAGCTTCTATAAAACGGCGTGAAAAGATAAAAAATGAACTCAATGAAATTCGCTCATCTAGAGATGCGTTGCAATTACAATGGAAAAATGAGAAAGGGGCAATTCAAGCAATTAGAGATAATAAAGCGACCCTTGAACAGCTCAAGCAAGAAGAAGTGAAAAGTGAAAGAAGTGGAAACCTCAACCGAGCGGCTGAGTTACGTCACGGAATTATTCCTTCGTTAGTAAAAGAAATAGAGAGTATGAGTGAATCGTTAGCTAAAGTTCAACAAGGGACTCACTTGCTACGAGAAGAAGTAACTGAAGATGACATTGCAGCAATAGTCTCGAAATGGACAGGAATCCCTGTAACAAAAATGCTCCAATCTGAAATGGAAAAATATATTAATCTAGAAACTATTCTTCATCACCAAGTAATTGGACAAGATGATGCTATTACCGCTGTGAGTAATGCAATACGAAGAAATAAAACTGGAATAGGGGATGAAATGAGACCTTTAGGTTCATTCCTTTTTGCAGGTCCTACAGGAGTTGGAAAAACTGAACTTGCTAAAGTCCTAGCAACATTCCTCTTTGATGATGTAAAAGCACTCACTCGAATAGATATGAGTGAATACATGGAAAAATACTCAGTAAGTAGATTAATTGGAGCCCCTCCAGGATATGTTGGGTATGATCAAGGGGGACAACTTACAGAAGTTGTAAGGAGAAGACCTTATTCTGTTATCCTTTTTGATGAAATAGAAAAAGCACATCCTGATGTCTTTAATATTCTCTTGCAAGTTCTCGATGATGGTCGTCTTACTGATGGACAAGGAAGAATAGTAGACTTTACAAATACTATTATTATTATGACAAGTAACCTTGGTAGTGAGTACTTAAAAGGAAGTGAAACTTTTGAAGAAGACAGAAAAGATGTTGAAAGGGTAATAAAGAGTGCCTTTAGACCTGAGTTTATTAATAGAATTGATGATATTATTATATTTCATCATCTCGATAAAACTCATCTTAAAAGTATTGTTGCTCTCCAGCTTAATCTTCTTTCAAAGCGTCTTGCCCTTAAAAATATTACTCTCCATTACACAGATGATGTCCTTAACTTCATAAGTGATGCAGGGTATACCCCCTCCTTTGGTGCGCGTCCGATAAAAAGAGCAATTCAGAATATCATAGAAAATGAGATAGCAAAGAAACTCCTCAGTGGGGAATTTGTATCTGATAATCATATGTATATTACTGTAGCGGATGGTGCGTTAGTTTTCTCTAAAACGAGATAACGCTTCAAATGCTTCAGGAGTGTCGATATCAGTGACCCAAGACGGGTCACTGCTTTGTATATTGTTAATATTTTTATCGTGTAAAAATCCTCTCATAGAACTCATCACATCTTCCTCTTTAGCTAAGGCTACTAAATGGGGACCTATAAGCATTGGGTGCCCTGGTGTGTTATTGCAAAACACCCTAACTCCATCATAATCCTTGAGATGGTGGATAAGAATTTGATAATGAGATGGCAATATGAGAGGGGCATCACTTAAGGCAATAGCACAAGAAGATGTGTGAGTTATTGACTCTAGTCCAACACGTGTTGAACTAAATTGTCCCATTTCATAATTTGGGTTATGAACAATATGAAGAGATGGGTGGTCAATGAGATTATACTCCTTTAATAGAGAGAGAACCTCTTTTTCATAGCAGCCAGTTACAAGGACAACGTGAGTACTTGCTTCAAGTGCAGATGAAAGAGAGTGAATAATAAGAGGCTTCCCTTTATAGAGAAGGGAGAGTTTATTCATCCCCATTCGTTTCGCCTCTCCTGCCCCAAGTAGTAAGACTTCCATAAAAACTTCCTTATCTCGTGATAAGAAGAGTAACATAATTGTCAAAGCATTGCCATTATGTTTATACTCACACCTATGATTGCTACATATATTAATGGAATTGCCATTCTTTTAGGCGGTGTATTGGGTTTACTTATCGGATCAAAGTTAAGTGAGCAATTTAAAGAAGTTGTATTTGCTTCGGCAGGACTCGTCACCCTTGTTATTGGGGTGAAGATGGCATTAGAAACAGGCAGTTTTCTCATTCTCCTTTTTTCAATGGTGCTAGGTGGCCTCCTTGGCTATATAGTAGGCATCGAAAAGGGGATATTGAAGGCTGGCTCTTGGATCGAAAAATTATCATCAAGAAAAAAAAGTAAAGAAGAAAGAGGTCCCTCAGGGAGCTTGTTTGCTGTAGGATTTCTAAATTCTTCAGTACTCTTTTGTTCTGGTGCTATGGCGATTGTCGGGTCTATCTCTGCGGGAACAGTGGGCGATTATAACCTCATTTTTATTAAATCTGTGATGGACGGGTCGATGGCAATTATTTTTGCTGCCGCATATGGTCCAGGAGTTCTTGCATCAGCACTCTCTGTGTTGGTTTACCAAGGATTTTTTACCCTCATGGGGGCAACTATTTCTCCACTGTTGAAAGAGAGTGGCCTTAATGAATTATCTGCTGTTGGCGGAATTCTTCTTATTATGATAGCGTTTAATCTTATTGGAATAAAACAGTTTAAAACAGGAAACTTTCTTCCTGCCCTCATTCTTGCACCGGTTTTTGCCTATTTAGGAGCCCTTATTATTGCCGCTCTCCCTTTTTTAGCATAGAAAAGGGCTGGATTACCCAGCCCTCTAAGATAATTAAACAATAGTATTATCGTTTTCGTGCACTTTTCATCGTTGAAGTAGCAGACTCATCTCTATCGATAGGATAGCGTTTCACTTTCCATATGTCATTTGCGTATTCAAGGATAGTTCTATCACTACTAAATTTTCCTGAATATGCAATATTTAAAATAGCTTTTCGTGCCCACTCATCTTTATCAGTTGCATACATAGTTGTTGCCTTTTGATGAGCGTCATTGTAGTCTCTTAAATCAGCAAAGTTGAAGTAACGGTCTCCTTCATCAAGAAGAGCTCTTCGTAAGGGTTCAAATATTCCTTTTTCCATTACGTTAAAGTAATCTGAGAGGAAAAGATCTATAGCCTTTTTGATTTCAGCATCTTTTTGAATCCAAGAGTATGGGTCGTATGAGTACTTCAGGTCTTCAATTTCATCAGCACTATGACCAAAGATGAACATATTCTCTTTTCCAACCTCTTCTGCCATTTCTACGTTTGCTCCGTCCATTGTTCCAATAGTAAGGGCCCCGTTACACATGAACTTCATATTACCAGTACCAGAAGCTTCAAATCCCGCGGTAGATATTTGTTCAGAAAGATCTGTTGCAGGGATAAGAGACTCAGCCATTGTTACGCGATAATTGGGAAGAAAGTGGATGTTTATAAGCTTGTTTACTGAAGAGTCGTTGTTTATTACTTTAGCAATTGCATTAACAAGCTTAATCGTTAACTTCGCATTAACATACCCAGGAGCGGCTTTTCCTCCAAAGATGAAAGATGTTGGGGAGAATGATTCAATTTTCCCCTCTTTTATTCGTTGGTAAAGCATGATGATGTGAAAGACATTCAGCAACTGTCGTTTGTATTCATGTATTCTTTTCACTTGTACATCAAACATTGATTCAGGGTTTAAGATAATTCCACAATCTTTTTTTATAAAATTGACAGCACTAACTTTAGCCTGATGTTTTATCTTAAGGAAGTCCCCTCTGAAATTACTATCTTCTGCAAAAGGAGCTAATTTTTTGATGGTACTAAAATCTGTGATCCACCCATCTCCAATTACTTCACTTATTTTTGAAGCAAGTAAAGGGTTTGAATCTAATAGCCATCTTCGTTGAGTAATCCCATTAGTTTTGTTATTAAAACGATCAGGAAACACTATTGCAAATTCAGGAAACATTCTTTCAGTTAAGAGCCT
>Ga0075111_1001566_pt1 | contig 10399 bp, 7 predicted proteins | sample AntAceMetag02UKK_FD_69787 | JGI IMG/M metagenome (GOLD analysis project Ga0075111, IMG submission 69787) | Saline lake microbial communities from Ace Lake, Antarctica - Antarctic Ace Lake Metagenome 02UKK | ecosystem: Environmental > Aquatic > Non-marine Saline and Alkaline > Saline | place... | reverse complement strand
GTATTAGAAGCCGAAAGAGAAGTTCGTGATATTAAAAATATTATTATAGATAAAAATAAAACAATTAAAGATGCACTTAAGCAAATCGATAAAGGTGCAGAGAGAAATGTGTTCGTTGTAGAAGAAGATAACACACTTGTTGGAACAATATCTGATGGCGATATTAGACGTTGGATATTATCTAATGGCAAACTGTCTGATAGCTTGATGAAAGTATGCAATACGTCCCCTAAATACCTTTACGAGGGAAGCGGGTTGTCTGTGGCTAGAGTTATGATGATAGAGAATTCAGTAGATGTTCTTCCGATACTTGATGAAGAAAAAAGAATGATAGATGTCATCAAGTGGAAAGATTTATTTTCTAATAATGGCAAAAAACAATTCCAACAGATAGATCTCCCAGTTGTAATAATGGCAGGAGGCATGGGTACAAGGCTTAAGCCCTTTACTGATATTTTGCCTAAGCCACTTATTCCAATGGGCGATAAGGCAATGATTGAGCTTATTATGGACGAGTATGCCAAGTTTGGCATGACAGACTTCCATGTATCTATTAACCACAAAGGCAAAATGATTCAAGCATATTTTCAAGAGCATCAAAGCAACTATACTTTTGATTATATAAAGGAAGATACTCCACTTGGAACAGCAGGTGCTCTTAAGTTTCTTGAAGGCAAGATAGACACGCCTCTTTTTGTGTCAAATTGTGATGTCCTTATAAAGAGTGACTATTCAAAGATATATAATTTTCATAAAGAAGGCGGATACGCTCTTACTTTAGTTGCAGCACTTCAGCACCATACCATCCCCTATGGAGTATGCGAGATAAAAGAAGGTGGCAAGCTAGCTGATTTGCAAGAGAAGCCGGAGTTCGATTATTTAGCGAACGCAGGCATGTATATATTACAGCCAGAAGTTTTAAAGTTTATTCCAGAAGGAGAGTTTTTTCATATTACTCATCTGATGGAAAAACTAAAAGAAGAAGGCCTCGAAGTTGGCGTGTATCCTGTCTCAGAGAGTTCGTGGATAGATGTTGGTCAGTGGAAAGAATACGCTAAGTCTCAAGATTTTTTAAACCACCTTTAGAAAACTTTTCATACATTAGAAAAATATAATGCTTTTTTATTAAAGATCGGGCGATTTATACCGAAAATAATAAAGTACGACTATGATTTGATATTAAGAGGGGGGGGATAATTTCTTAATTTTCAAGGTAAAAAGGTAAAAAGAGTGACAACAAGGATGTCTGTCACAAAGTTAAAAAATCAAGGAGGACAAAATTATGGGTATGCAAATTAATCACAATATAGCTGCATTAAACGCTTGGAGAAATCTAGGTATAGCTAACGCAGGGATGGGAAGTTCAGTTGAAAAACTATCTTCAGGTCTAAGAATCAATAGAGGAGCAGACGATCCTGCTGGTTTATTGATTTCAGAAAAGCTAAGGTCTCAGATCTCTGGTCTAGACCAAGCAATGAGCAACGCATCAGACGCGGTGTCCATGGTACAAACTGCTGAGGGTGCTCTTACAGAAATGAACAGTATCTTAAATAGTATTAGATCTCTAGCAATCCACGCATCAAACGATGGTGCTGTTGATGCAGATTCAGTCGGTGCTGACCAAGATGCAGTTGATAGAGCAATTACTGCTATGCAGAGAATTGCTGAAACCACAAAATATGCTGGTAAGTTCCTATTAAAAGGAGACGATACAGAGAGCACATTAGTTGCAAATACTGTATCAGGTGTTGTTGTTGGCGGCACTGGCCTTTCAGCTGTAAACACTTCTGGTCTTACAGGTACTCTAGACCTAGTAGTTACAACAGCAAGAGCTAAAGCAACAGGTACAATTTCGATTACTTCTTTAGGATCAGGAACAGGAATGATTTTTGCTGATGGAACTACATCGCATACGTTTGCTGGTACAGCGGTATCTGCTTTAGCAGACATGACAGAATTAGTTGAAGATTTAAATTCAATTTTCGCTACTGGGACATTTGCTGTAGCTACTGGTGCCTCTGCATCAGCAGGTACAATTACATTTACTGCAGATGATTTCGGTACAACTCTTACTTATGCATTAGATTCTTCAGCTACGGTTGGTGCTTCTATTGCGGGTGCTGATTTAGTGGCAACAATCGGTGGGGCGAGTGCTGATGTTAGTGGATTCGTTCTTACAGGAACTGGAGTTAATGTATCTGGATTAACAGTAACTCTTGCTTCTGGGACTAATGCTACTGGAACTACAGCATTAGCTAGAATTGCAACTGGTGATCTTTCACTACAATTCTCACTATCTGAAGATGCTTCATCAGAAGGTATCGTAACTTACGGTATGTCTAGTATGCAAGCTGGTCAGATTGGGTTTGATTCTACATTAGGAAATAGTAATGGTCTTAATGATGTTAGCTCTACTGAAAGCGGAAGTTATCTTCTTGCAGATAATGCTGCTAACGCGGTATCTATTATCGACCAAGCGATTACCGATGTATCAACAGAAAGAGCAAATTTGGGTGCATTCCAGAAGTTTACATTAGAAACAACTATTAACAACTTAGGTGTTACTAAAGAAAACCTAACAGCATCTGAATCTCGTATTAGAGACGTGGATATGGCATCAGAAATGATGGAATTCACTAAGAATCAAATTCTTGTACAAGCAGGTACAGCGATGTTAGCTCAAGCTAACCAATTGCCAACAACTGTATTACAGTTATTAGGATAAGGAAGTCACGGATGACGTTGAAGAATTGGTTAGTCCGCCTTAGGCGGGCTAACTACCTTCGAAAGAGGTGGTAGAAATGAACATTAACACGGACGTTAATAGTTATAGCCTTCAAACTGTGACGCAGGGCACATCAGGCAAGAGCAAACCAGCTCCTGCTGAGAAGCCAGTTGCTGACGCAGCCTCTTCTGCAAAGAAGGAAGCTGTTCAAGAATTGACAGTAGTAGATAACACTGTTCTTATGGAGTCCATTCAGGATATAACAGTAGAAGCTGAACAAGAGATGCGGGATAATTTAGAGAAGCAGATAAATGCTACTTTAAAGAATCTTAATTACGGTATCAGCCTCGATGTTGATGATAGGACTAATAGAATGGTAGCTAGGATAACAGATAAAGAGAGTGGGCAGGTTGTTAAAGAGATCCCTCCTCAAGAAATGTTAGATTTAGCCGCCAAACTAAAAGAGGCAGTGGAGGGTATGTTATACGAAGCAATAGGTTAATTCTATTGTGAAAGAAGAGGGCTATCCTCGTGGCGTACAATATAACAACTTCCGCATAGAAATATGCGGAGGTTGTTTCAGATATACATTAAAGTTTTCCAAAAAAATACCGATAATCTAATAATGGACAAAGTGTAAAAAAACGCTACTATTAATAATGTATACTAATGACAGGGGAAATTATGAGTGGAAGTATAAATGGAATATCTTCGGGAATGGACACAGATGCAATTATCGATGCGATGATGGGTGTCAAACGTCAGCAAGTTGAGAGGCTGCAATTAAAAAAAGAGACAGAGCTATCAAAGAAAGACGCTTGGACAACTATTCAGTCTAATCTTATTACTTTGCAACTTTCAGCCTATACATTATCAAGAGAAACAACCTTTAATGCTAAGAGCGCGAGCGTATCAGATGCTACGGTTCTTTCTGCAACAGCAGGCAGAAGTGCGGTAGAAGGAGACTATAGCTTCTATGTTCAACAGCTAGCAGCAAAACACCAATTAACAACTAATGGTTTTTATGATTATGACAAAACCACTGTCGGTTCTGGTTCAATTAGTTTTGAAACAGCAGCAGCAAAAGTAGTAAAAGATGTAAATCTTAGTTCGCTTAACGGTGGACAGGGAGTAGATAGGGGAATAATAAAGATAACTGATAGAGATGGGAATAGCTCTAATATAGATTTAACCAAGGCTATGTCTATTCAGGATGTAATTGATAAAATAAATAAAAACACAACAATAAACGTAACAGCTACAGTTGCAAATGATGGACTAGGATTTGATTTAGCTGATGGCACAGGAGGTAGTGGCACTTTTTCAGTCTCAGAGGTTGATGGAAGCACTGCTTCGGATTTAGGAATTCTACAAAGTGAAGCATCAGATATTCTTTATGGCAGTAATGTATATTATTTAACATCATCAAGCAGCTTGGAGTTATTAAACGATGGGCTAGGCGTTGATAAAGGAACTTTTAATATTAATGATACAAGTGTGGATATAAGTTCGGCAATGACTATCGGAGATGTAGTCTCTGCTATTAACGATGCAGGAACAGGAGCAACGGCTTCTCTTAGAGCAGATGGATTAGGCATCACATTGTCTGGAACAGTTACTTCTGTAACAGAAGATACCGGCAGTGCAGCTGCTGGTTTAGGATTATTTGGCATGACAGAAACAGGAGATGGTTCAGATGTTCTAGCAGGAATGAACTCTGTGTTATTGAAGAACTTAAATGGTGGCGCTGGTATAAGCGGTGCTACTATATTGATTAATGGTCAAACAGTTGATTTAAGCAGTGCTAGTACATTACAAGAGGCTATCAAGCTTATAAATGATGAATTTGGCTCTACAGCAGTTTCTGCAAGCTATAATTCCTTAGAAAATGGCATAAAACTTTCTTCTTCAGCTCCAATAACAGTAGCAGAAGGGGATGGTACAATAGCTGCAGATCTCGGACTAGCTATTGGCGTTTCTACTGGAAATTCAGTAACAGGGGCAGATTTGGATTTGCAATACATAGGAGCAAACACAAGACTTTCTTCTTTAAACTTTGGTTCAGGCATTCGTTCTGGAGATATTACTATTACAAACAAGGATGGCGAAGAATTTACTTTTGATGTGAGTGAAGCAGATACTATAGGAGATGTGCTAGCTGCTATTAACGCAGATTCTGCCACCTCCAATATTACAGCTACCATCAATGCGAAAGGCGATGGTTTGTTAATAACAGATACAACAGGAGGCTCAGGAAATTTAATTGTCGCAGAGGATGGTTCTGGCCATTTTGCTGAGGACTTAGGAATAAAGGGATCAGTTACAGGTGCAACTATTGATGGTTCTTTTGAGCAATCTATAATAATAGCGAATACAGATTCCTTAGAAGATATTAGGGATGCTGTTAACGATCTAGATATGGGAGTAAAGGCTTCAATAATTAATGATGGTTCAAAAATGCCATATAGGTTAGTTTTCAGCTCAGAAAATAGTGGAGAAATAGGCGAATTTATTTACGATACGGATATAAGCGTACTATCTATGAATGTTTCTGCGCAGGCGAGAGATGCTATCCTTGTATTAGGAGAACCAGGTAGCGATAATGCTGTATATAGTAGTAGTTCTTCAAATAAGGTAAATGATTTTATTCAAGGTGTTGAGTTAAATTTAGCAGACACTTCGGATTCAGTAATTAATATAAAAGTTGATAGTAATTATGATGATGTAGTAGAAGCTGCTAATGATTTTGTAGAAAAATATAATACATTAATGGACAAAATGGGTGATCAGCTATCATATGATGCTTCGTTAGGTGAGGGCGGACCGTTGTTTGGCGATACAAATTTGTTTATGTTGCAACAAGATGTTTTCCAAATGGTAACAAGAAGTGTAGATGGCGGAAGCGGCAATGTTACATCAATGATGCAAGTTGGGTTTACATTGGATACTTCAGGCGCCTTAGGAATAAATGAATCAGAACTAAGGGCTTCCTTAGCAGATGATATGGAATCTGTTGTAGAGTTTTTCACATTACGAGGAGATACGGCAACAAGTGCTGCTGTGACTGTTTCAGGAACTGATTCCGGATGGAATGTTGCTGGCTTAACAGATGGTAATGATAACACTTCGGATTATGCTTCCGGATCAACTGGCTGGCAGTATGCAAATGGTGGTAGTGTTGAATTGGATTTTGGAAAGAACACATTGCTTAGTAGGCTTGAGATATTAGGTGTTGGCAGTAGTGAAAGTGATAGACTGAAAAGCTTTAATGTTGAGTATTGGAATAGATCGAAAAGTGCATGGACAACATATAGCTCGGTATCTAACAATCAAAGTAAGAATATAAGCATGTATTTCCCAACAGGGATAACAACATCTAAGGTAAGATTAAGTAATCTTCAGGGTTATGGTGGTAGTTCAAAGATTCTTGAAGTAAATGTATTACAGAATCAGGGGTTTGCATCATATATAGATTTAGCTTTGTCTAAGATGACAGACGGTGGAACTGGCACTGCATATAGTGCGCAAGATACAATAGAAGATAATGTAGTATTGTATGACGAACAAATAGCAAGCTTAGAAGCAAGACTAGATATCGAGGAAGATAGGTTACGTGCTGCTTTTGTTAAAATGGAACAGGCATTGAACCAATTAAGCAGTATGAGTAGTTGGCTGTCATCACAGTCAAGTTCCTTAAGCGCTAACTGGCGATCATTATAGAAATAATAAATAGGGGGTGACAAGTATGTATGGGGTTAAATTAAGCAATTATAAAGAGAATGAAGTGCTTGGCGCTGCACCGGAAAAATTAGTATTAATGCTCTATGAAGGAGCAGTTAATTTTTTAAAAAGATTAGATGATATGGATTATAGTAAAAATATAGAGACTAAAAGTTATAATATCAATAAAGCGTATGACATTCTTTCATCTCTTAGCGGGTCACTTGATATGCAGTATAAGGAAATATCAGACCCATTATTTAGCTTGTATACTTATATGCAAAAGCTATTAGTGCAGGCAAATATGGATAATGACCCAACAAAAGTTGCGCAAGTCATCAAGATGATTGCTGAATTAAAAGATAGCTGGCAGCAGGCAATATGTAAAGTAGCTACAGAGAAAGTAAGTTCTCAGACAGAAGTATTTGCAGACCCTGATCAACTTGAAAAAAGTAGCTTTTCAATGGTAGGCTAATATTTAATGAAACTATCCGATAAGTTTGAAGATTTGCAGAGTGTATCAGTAAAAATACTAAGAGAGTCAGGTTCTTCTGAGACGATAGTATTATTTTCCGAAAAATTAGCAATTTTCTTTGAAGCGTTGATGCTTGAGATATCCCAGAGCGGGAGACTAGAAGTAGAAATTTGTATTGGTATACTTAAAGATATTCAGATAAAAATGCAGGCAGAAGACTGGATTGGTTTAAACGAAATAGTTATGGTTTCCTTGCAGGATTTATTAGACGAAAGGGTCTTTGTAGCATAGATGTCTGATTTTAATTCCAAAGAACAATATACTTTTAAAAGAAATATTAAAGCAATAAAGCAAACCCAACCAGCTATGGTTTCTTTAATTGAGAGATCAAAGAGAGATGAAAATCTTATTGTTGAAGAAAATGATAATAAGGAGAATATATTTTCATATAAAATTGACGAGGGAGTAATCCGATTATCAGCAACAAATGCGCCAGATAAATACGCTAAAAGAATTGTAGAGGAAGACTTTCGTTCTCGAGAGGTATCTTCAGAGAAAAGCACTGTTGGCGTAGTATTTGCGTTAGATCCATATATTATTCAGGCAACGGCAGCTTTTTATGATTGGTATCGATATCTCTTTTTTGTGTTTCCAAATTTAGATTTTTTATATACTGTTCTGCACTATATGGATTTTAGAGATCAGATTGCTGAGGGGACCTTTGGTCCGCTTTCTAGTGATAGCAATGAAGCAGTTATTAAGACCTTGTCCGCTAGTCTTACACAAACAGAGTATCAGTATAATGGGTTGCAGTTATTTACATATTTCCCGTATGCACTTATTAATAAAGAGTTATTACAGGGATGCCTTAGGCAGATAGATGAAGACATGTTGATGATGTCAACTAACATTGCCACAATGATGAGTCGTAGCGAGATGATGGTAAGGAATGAGATCCTTAATATGCGTTATTTGCATAAACACCCTAGTGTTTCAGTGCTAAAAGATAAAGTTAAGGGCAAACCAATTATCTCCGTATCAGCTGGACCATCGCTTGCTAAGAATATTAAATTCCTTAAAAAGATTCAAAATGAAGTATATATTATTGCAGTAGCCAGAGTGGCGAGAAAGCTAATTCAGGAAGGAATTATGCCTGACTTGCTCACAGTTATTGATATGTCCGAGCTAACAGACGAATATTTTAAGCTAGAAGATATTGTCGATTTGTCTAAAATCCCAGTAGTTATGGAATTTACTACTACCTATAAAGTTATGGAAGAGCATGATGCAAAATATATTTTCTCGTTGAATGGGCTTCGCAGCAAGAAGTATTTAATAAGATATTTTGCTAAATTAGGGTTAGATCCGACATTAGATAGTGCTTTGAATGTTGGCGGAACAGTTGCTATTACGTCTTTGTTTGCTGCAAAGCGTTTAGGAGCTAAGGAAGTTATTTTATTAGGGCAAGATCTTGCATTTGGTGACACAACACATGTGGATGATCATTCAACGAATAAGAAGATAAATGAGGTTAGGAAAATTGAAGGGCAAGAGTACTTCGTTTCAGGGGAGCAAGATGGGCATAAGACATTTACGCAGGCAGTAAAAATAAAGGGATATTTTGGGGGTGATGTTTATACCACCCAATCTTTTCAGACATTCAAAATTCATTTTGAAAATGCCCAAAAACAAGACTCTAGTATTGGGATTATTAATGCTACCGAGGGTGGGGCATATATTGAAGGGTTAGAGCATATTTCACTAGAAGAGGCTTACAATAAGTATATAAAAAATAACAAGTTAGAGAATAAGCAGGATATTGTTTTATATGATGATTCGGATATTAAAATATCAGAGGCTAAAGATATTGTGTCCAGCGTAAAAGAGACAGTAGATAAATATAGTGAAATAATTTCCGCATGTAATGAGATTAGAGATGACCTAGCAGCCTTGCTTAAGATGATGTATAACAGTGGTGAGATTGTGAAAATAAAAGAAAAAGAGCTCAATATTAGACTTGCAACCTTGTTAGAGGATTATAACGAAGAGCTTTCTGCTGTTATTGAAAGCGGTGTAAGTGGAGGGATGTTTTATTTTAAACTTTTGCAAAATGTAAATAATAGAAAATTTTCAGACAAGAGAAAAGATAAAGATGAAATAGACCGTGTTGATATGTTTTTACATGCAACAGTTGAAGCATTAAAAATGCACATGGAAGAACTTGAGGTAGTTGCCAGCTATTATGCGGACTTGAAAGAAGCATCCGAATAACTAATCATTTGTTTTTGCTACAGCAATATCCTATAATTACCATAATATGTTAGAGATTAAAGATTTAGTAGTTTCCATTGTGGGCAAAGTTATAATTAATGGCATTAGCTTGTCTATTCCAGAAGGTGAGACTCATGTAATGTTTGGGCCTAATGGTTGCGGGAAATCTTCTCTTATGATGACTATTCTGGGGTATCCTCAATACAAGGTTGAGAGTGGGCAGATTATATTCAAAGGTCAAGATATTACAAATATTCCGATAGATGAAAGAGCAAGAGCTGGTATTGGTGTAATGTTTCAGCATCCACCGGCAATAAAAGGTGTTAATCTAAAGTCTTTTTTAAAGAAGATTAATTCTGATAATTATGAAGCTCATAAAAATTATATAGAGAAGTTACACTTGGAAGAGCTAGTTGGTAGAGATATTAATGATGGATTTTCAGGAGGAGAAAGAAAACGTAGTGAGCTTTTGCAGCTTATGATACAACTTCCTGATTTTATTATGTTTGACGAACCAGAGTCTGGTGTCGACATTGAGAACATGAAGATTGTTGGAGCAGTAGCTAGGTCGCTAGTAAAAGAAGGTCATTTAAAGAAGAGAAAAAGAAGTTCTTTGATAATCACACATACAGGATATATCTTAGATTATTTATCAGCGGATAAGGGATATATGATGCTTGATGGGAAGCTAGTTTGCAAAGGCAATCCTCAGGATATGTTTAAGATGATCCAAAAAAGTGGTTTCAAGGCATGTGCTGAGTGTAAGGTTTGACATGAAAGAAAATATAAAAAAAATAGTCGATGAGAGTGGCATTGTTGTAGAAAATAATACTACTCATCATAAAGATGTAGGGCTTTCAGGTGTGGAGTATTTGCCACTTAAAGCTGCTATGAAAAAGTATCCTCAATATAAAGAAAAATTATGGGGATTAGTTGATAAAGATAAAAACGGCATTACTAAAGAGGTTTTTGCAGAAGGGGATGTTAACGGCATATTCATCTTAGCAAAGAAGGGTTCTGTAAATATAGTCCCGTTAAAGACTTGTTTTCTTATTAATAAAAACGATTTAGATCAGAAGCTTCACAATCTTTTTGTTGTTGAAGAGGGCGCAGAGTTACATATTGTTACGGGTTGTGCGGTTGAAAGTACGTCTAAGAAGAACTTTCACAAGGCAGTTACTGAGATGTATGTAGAAAAAGGAGCTAAG
>Ga0075111_1001564_pt1 | contig 10411 bp, 4 predicted proteins | sample AntAceMetag02UKK_FD_69787 | JGI IMG/M metagenome (GOLD analysis project Ga0075111, IMG submission 69787) | Saline lake microbial communities from Ace Lake, Antarctica - Antarctic Ace Lake Metagenome 02UKK | ecosystem: Environmental > Aquatic > Non-marine Saline and Alkaline > Saline | place... | reverse complement strand
TTATTAAATATCAGGCTGTTAAAATGGATTGAACAAAATTTGCCCGCCTATTGGACCAAGATAGAACCAAGCCCAAAAAAACCACTTCATATTGCGGACTTTTGGCAAGTCGTAATGTTCTGAGCCCAGTACCGTTTAATCCAGATTATGGCTATAAACCTGTACCCTCGGATGATTTAAATTCAGTGAATGTTTGTATGCTGTTCGAGTTTTATTTAATCTTGAATCAAAAAAATTCTCAACTTGAGGCCATAAAACCTGGGAATGAAATGCAATATCAAGCAACTCATTTATTTGCTCTGTTTCAACGTAAATTTCTTTTTCTTTGATGATGTTATGCAAATCATTTTTACTATAAGCGATATTTGCCTCAAGAGCACTGATGAATTTTTTCCATTTGACTGTAGGAAACAATTTTATCCCTTCATCAGAACTGTTTTCATCAACGCAATATGCTTTTGCAGGTTCTGAAAAGCTATCAATTCTAACTAATTGCCTGGCTTCAGCAACATATGCTAAATGCCTGAAGGTTGGAAAGCCATATCCTTCTTCATCAAATTCAGGGTCTTTTATTTTCATATATTCTTTAATTGATTGAAGGTTATTATTACTTTTATCATTTCGGGCATCTTCAACACTTCTTTTAAATTCGACCAAAATTTTTGATGCCTGCTTATCCATTGCTCCCGGTTTCAATGAAGAAACCCAGTCTTCATAAAAAACCAAATCTTCACTGACGACCCCTAACCGATGTCCCATTGTGGCTTTGATTCCTATAACGGCTACTTTTTTCCCATACGCTTTAATTTTACTGACAATATGCTCAAATCCACCATCGCCAGAAGCAATTACAAATGTTGAAATATTCCTGTTTTGAATCAATAATTCTATACAATCACATGCCAGCTTAATATCTGCACTTCCCTTAATAATTTCAGTCCCACCAGCATCTCCTTTCTCACCATATCTTCTTGTCTGGACAAATACCGGCTCAATGTCCTGGCAAGAGAACCGCTCCATGTCACCTTCATGTTGGTAATCCGCCCAATTGGCATAAGCCCGGGCAACATGGATCTGGCCATACCTTCGAGCTATTTTTTTTATTGCAATGATGTCTGGCAAACTTTGAAGATGATTCACGGTACTGTATTTAATATTCTCCCAGTCAATAAATAATGCCACCGGTTTGTTGCCCATCTCTTTTCTCCTCAAGATTAATTTTAAAACAAGATTGAGATACTCCAATATAGCTTGGCCTGCTTAGTTTTTCAGTTTTGGTTCACAGGTTATAAAAGTATATGCATCTCACAAACTGGGCAGTTTAAAAAAATTCTGGATTTATCCTTATTCATGTCATAATTATTTTATTTCGATTATATCTTTTTCTACAATGTAGGTACGCCCGTCACGGTTGGCATTACGACAAGCTGTCCTTAAAACGGTTTCTAAATCCCGAAAGTTACCTTTATCAAAATCAATGTTTGAAATTTTTTCTAATGCATTTTTGCCTATTTCTTTTATTTTCTTGCCGGGGTTAAATGCCGGCAAATTCAACATGGCATCAATGATCAATTCCAATTTATCTTTCCTCTCATTCAAGGAAGGAACCTCAATAACAAAATTAAACCGCCTGAACAGGTCATTCCTAAAATAATTTTCATCACCGGGATTGTTTTCAGTCCATTTATCTATGGGAAGGTTGGTGGCGGCCACAACAAGGGCCGGGCAGAACACAGGACTTCCAAACCATCCCCTCGGGGTAACCTGGTAGTCATCAAGATAAGCCAGAAGCTTTGCTTGTATTTGTGGACTTGCATCGCCAATCTCATCAAAAAAGACAACCCCTCCCAGGCTTTCAAGCAGAAAACCTCTACCTCCCAAAGGTGATGATCCTGTATAGGTTCCAGCACACCATCCAAACATATCATATTCAAACACATCTTCCCGTTTAAGGTATTCCGGGATGGGGATACGTCTGAAAGGACGAGATTGGTCATTCGGCGTTCCCTGGCTCATGTGCCAGGCAAGGTAACGTGCAATCAATGTTTTACCGACACCCGAAGGTCCCAACAAAAGAACTTTCGGTAAACGGTTCCTGTTTACAAAAAAATTATTTTCTATCAGGGCTTTTTTTATCAGGCTGGAAATATTATTAACATCCTCATTTTGGTTAAAAGATTCTTCATCCATTTCCAAAGGAAATCTCAGAAGTTTATCAATCAGCGTCAAAACCATTTTTCGACCTTCGTTGGTTTCCTGACCCATCTCTTCATGAAAAGCGGCTTTGCAGTCATCAAGCAAGTCAAGTACGTCAGCCATCCTGCCGGATGGCGGGATGGTTAGAAATGCCGGATCATAACCAGCCATTTGTGCAAAAGGATTTTCCGGGTTATGTACAATCCATTGCCCTGCCTTCAGGCCGGTTTTCTCTTTTTCTATCACTGGGCTAAACCAGTCATCAGTCCCTTTTATAATCCACTCTTCCCAATTTACTGGTCTGTTCCCAGAAATAAAAAAAAACCGGTAGTTTATTTCTTTTTCTTCAATCAAACCGCATCGCCAGGACAGCACTGATGCCGGATCAATGGGCAGTGCATCCCACAGAAGGATTGTTTTCACCGGTGTTTTTTTCCCAATCCATGGTTTTGGACAATTGGAGATATAATTTGTAAAGTCTTGATTTCCTATTATTTTAATAAATACAACTTTGTATGCTTTTGATAATTTGTCCGCTGCTTGATATAATGCATCGTTTTTCCAGCCTTGCTTATCGTATGGATATAAATAAGTGTTGTCTATTTTCTTTTTTTTCAATGGCTTTTTCCAATTTTATCACAAATTTCATTGAATACATTTTCAATCATCTGGTTGCCGAGGTTCACTTTGTTGATTAAAATTCGTAATCGCTGTTCAGGATCAAGGTCCTCTATCCTTTTCATTTTTGCATTTTTCAAATCTTCCCTGGTAAAATCTTTATAAAGCAATCCTTGCTGCAGGAATATTTGGTTATTCGCATATGCCGGTTTACATTTTTCCACAACCCAGGCCATGCGAAACTCTGGTAAAAATATGGATTCAAATGGCATGTTAAACGTATCCCATAGCAACCAAATTTTATTTTTGACCCTGGAAATAATGGTCTTTTCAATATCATACCCAGGAAGTCTGTTATTGAGAATGTCCGCCAATCCACTTTGAAGGACGCATGGGTATTGAATAAGATCTGCATCCTCTATGACATATGTTTCAGGAGATGGGGCCGATAAAAAAGCCTGCCGGGTTGCTTCAAACCATAAAGCAATTTCTTCAATAACCCTTTTCAATTTTATAATGTAGTCGAATGTGCCGGTGTTGGACTGTCTGAAATTAAAAAACCAATCCGGTTCTTCAAAACGGCACCGAAAACCTGTAGAGGAGCTTCCTGTAATTGCAATCACATACGCCGTGGACGGTTCAAATATGACACTTTCTTGAAAATCAATTTTGTTAGTGGGATATCCTGTGTAGTCATATAATTGGCTTTCATACTCCTTTGGGGTCTCATCCTCGTCTGAGAGATCCAGGTCCGAGTCCAAGTCAAGCAACTCTTCTGGAATCGATTCTTCTTCTTCATTTTCGCTATTTAAATTTTCATCTTGAGAGTTCTTCAAGTATTCATGCAACTCCATTGGGGCCAATTCATAAACAGCTTGGCGCAACCGGACCATGTCAGAAGTTTTTGCCGATACTTTTGAGGCCCCTTGTTTTCTTTGTTTTGTTTGAGATGCATTTTTTTGTATCTGTTTGTTATTTGAATGGATTTTTTTTTGTCCCATAATTTATCCTTCAGCGCTCCACAACCACTGGTGACTGACTCATCATGACTTTTACAAAAGGTGATAAGAATTCTTCATTTTTATTATTCTTTATGGCTGCAAGAAGAGCTTTCCACTGCCCGGGACCTATTAATGATGACAAAGGCGAACATGTGCTTTGCCAGGCGCTTGAAAGGCTCTTTTTCTCGCTCATGTATATAATCAACCAGATTAGTTGGATATGTCGATCTTCAATGTTTTTGTAACCGTTTTCTCTTTTTATCCGCTCCACAAACAATGTTGCATCTATTTCATCCAAAAACCAATTGTAAGGAGCTTTTTTTTCATATCCCGGGACTGGGTCCTTTCCATCCAGTAAGGATACAACCTCATCTATGGAAAGCTGTTTCTCTGCGGTATGGAAACTTTGCATTGAAAGCTGGGTTCCCCTTTCTCCGAAAGACTGTGCAGCAACCAGACCTGCCGGGAACCCTTTGGGAACGGATGCTAAACCAGGGAGTTTTCCGTAACACGAAGAACAAATGGTTTGTTTCTCTTTCCAACGGCAGTCAGCCAGCATCACTCCGCCAGTCCTGTCTGCCCCACAGTCCCCTTTTGTGACAACCCAATTCCAGCCTGCAAGAACAAGTTGCCGTGTTAAATGTCCTGCACGACCGGTACCAAGCTTTTTATCCAGCATTGAACTTCGCGAATTCATCGAAGCCATAAATGATGATGCACTTGTCATACCACCCACAAGGGACTCTTTGATAAAATAATCGTTTGTGTTTTTATTAAACCCCGTATGGCCGGGATCAAGGTAGCCTCTTGAGCCTATCAACTGCCTTACTTGTTTTGTTCCCCGGGCACCACTGACAGCGAGAGCTGCCAAACCAAAACCAGGCGCGTCTGAGGGACCTTGAATAATTTTATATAATTTATTCAAGACTTTGTCTCCTAATCCTGTAGTTTTATCTGACAGGATTACGGCATTTGTTTCATTTTCGCATTCACGGATGAAAGCATTCGTCTCATTATCCAACAAGTCTTTTAGAATTTCCAACTCAAGAATCCCAAAAGATAAACCTTCTTCTGTAACCTGTTTGAAAGCCAACTGCATCCATTCCGTTACGATTCCAGGAGCTTCATGGGGATGCTTATGGCATAAATGGGTTAGAAGTCTTTCTCCATGTTTTTTTCTCCATACACCTTGTTCTTCCAATATTTCCAGGCATTGATCGCATACGAGCGGTTTAAAAACACATTTCAATGATTTCCTTGCATTTGAATCCATGGATATATAAAAATGCCCTGCTACAAAATCTTGATCAAAATTTGCAAGAATCTGGTTATTGGCATAAGAAAACAAATTCCACTGTTTTGTCGGTTTCATATTATCAGCTTCATTCTGCTCATCGCTGCCTAATGGCATATGAACTGCCATTTCATCCCCATCAAAATCCGCTCCAAAGCCTTTGCAGACAAGAGGATTAATTTTCAACACCAACCCCTCTTCTGGTGGCAGGACAATTGGTCTAAAACCCATCATACTGTAACGATGCAAGGATGGTTGCCGGTTCAAAACCAATGTCAATCCGGGATGTTCTTCAAGGTAACGTTCTAATACTATTTTGACAGCCTCTAAATGGTCATCATTCAACCGTTTATCCGGCCAGACCGAATTTAACCAGAAATTTTTATTAAGAATCATTTCTTCAATTTCTTGGTCCACGCCCTCAAATGACCGATCTTCGTTGAACAATGCCTTGATAAGGCGGTCAACCGCCTCATTTTTCATAAACTCATCAAGTATGTGCGGCTCCTTTACGATATCCCCGCCTAAAAACTGCATGAGAATTCCCGGTGGAATCCCACATTCATCCCAGGCCATATCCGGATCGGGAACAATTACAAGACGACCTGACATATCAACCCTTCGTCCCAACCCGTTTCTTCTCAGCATTCCAAGTTTGCCGGACAGGCGGTCGTAAATTAATTTAAAAATCTCCCCAACAGTTTTCCTGATTTTCTCTTGAGTATATTCATTAAATTTTTCAGTTGATAGTCTGGCAATTTTCAAATATTTTTCTGTCAAAACATCATTTTGAGGTAAACTGCTTGATGAACTCTTGCTGACTCCCCTGTAGCGATATTTTAAAGGTAAAACAGGAATAAATCTTATTTCTGGAGGATTGTCTGTTTTGCTGAATTTCAGCAATGATTGTTTTAATAACCTTTTGTCGGAAACCTCTTTCCCAGGATAACTCATTCCCTTGGGGAGCTTTATGTACCCCCAAGAATCTGGATTCCAGTCTTTAAGGTCTAAATCACCAAAGATTTTTTCATCGCAAAGTCCTTCTCGGACACCAATCGGCACTGGTTTCAAAGCTTCAAAATCAAGGAGTTGGGTTTTATGGGTAGGGCAAGTAATCCATAATTGCCCGATTGTTGCAATAGATATTGGTTTTTCAGCAGTATCGTTTTGTTTGTAAGCAAAATATTCATTTCTTCCGAGATGAAAATTGATCTGTATTGATCTTTTCAAGCGTTTATATGAAATACTGATACGCTTTTTTCTTTTTTCTTTTTGTAACGGTTCTATAGAGACTGAGATTTCTCCTTCTATTGCTTTTCCAGGGTAAGGGGGAACGCCTTTATCTGGAGATAGGCTGAACCGAAACCCTTGAGAAGCTAAAAGGTCATCCACTTTGGCATTGCTTTTGCCTGCCCGCGCTGTCTTCCCAGTAACAAGTATGGTGCCATTGATACGGTAACCACAATCTGTTTTGCCACAATAGCAGATGCCTTCTGCTCCAACTTCCCATGTTACAGGTTTAAGGACTTGTTTCCCTCTTTTTTCTATTGTTTCTGGAGATGTCCAGCAAAGTTTTCCGCTCTTAAAATCAATCCCCATGGCAAACAAATGATCTATGACTGACTGGAACGTCTGTCCATGAGGAATCTTTTTACTGGGATAACCTGGATCTGATTTGCAGCCCAGCACCCCTTGCAGCATTTTGTTCGCCTGGTAAGCTGCCAATGCCCAGATTTCCATCTCGCCCAAACGCTGCCCCCCCCTCCTTCGCCTGCCGCCCACGGGTTGGCCTGTTACCAGATTATAAAGATATGATTTGCCTTTTGCGCCGGCTCCACCTCGGACTTGACATTTATTTTCAGCAGTATGTTTTAATCGGACCATATGCTGAAATCCAACCGTAACCGGGGCTTTTATTTTTTCTCCATTGGGTAATATAAGTTGTAAGCGGCCATTTTCGTCAAACAAAGGAGAATCGTCATTTTTATTTAACTCCTGAAAAGTTTTCCGGAGAGAATTGGTATTAAACCGGGAAAAAGCTTTGCTGATAATTTCCTGATTCCCTGTCCTATCCCTTTTTATGCGTTGCTCGAGTCCTGTAGTTGTTTCCAGCAATTGACCAAGATTCATTCTGGAAATAACGCCATGGGGGTTTAACAAAAGGTCAACTGCCCGGCCTTGCAATTCTTTAGGAAGACGTTTGTCGACAGGGAAACATGGCATGGCTTCCGAGGGAATAATTTTGGATATAACGCCTTTATTCCCATACCTTCCCATAATTTTATCACCAACTTTAAGTTTGGAGTACTTACAGATTTTCCAGGCCAAGGAACCTCCAAACAATTTAGAAGAGGGGGGATAATATATCATTTCTACCAAGTCACCGGAGACTTTTGTCAAGCAGTTAATTGGGACAACTTTTTGTGATTCAATATCCTTTAAAAAAGCTACCGGATTATGGGGTTGAATCCAACCTGGCTTTCTAAGTCCTTGTTCATCATAAAAGATGCTTTTAAATGCTTCTTCAAACTTATTCTCAAAAACAGGCTCAACCAATTCAACACCTGGCTTCAGCCATTTAAAAAAAGATTCTTCAATTTTCCAATCCAATATACCTTGGTCCGCTAAGCGGCTGTTTGCAACGATTGCGTCTTCCATGTTCCAACCATACCAAGGCATATATGCAACTAACAAATCAACACCCAGTTCTCTTTTGAACTCCTCATTGAGAATTTGGTTTTTTACCAAATCAGAAATTGCTTCAGTTACAGTATTTTCATATCCAGTTTTTATTTTGGGAGATTCAGCACCATCAATAATGACCGCCTGTTTAAGGTTCTTTGCCCCCATCATGGCTCTGGCCCCATCATTATATTGATAAAATGGTACAAGAGATGCTGCATAGCCCAAACCATCATCGTCATTGGATTCATCTAAAACGATTTTTCCTAAAATATCGGTCTTAACGCCCCGCGCAAGGTGGAGTGTAATCCCTACTTTTAGTGATTCGGGAGATTCAACAGGGCAAACAATTCTTTGAAAACTGGGATGGGACTGCCTGAATACTGCAGGGAGTCGTTCAAGAACATCTTTTTTATAATTATAACGTTGAAAGGACATCAACTTTGAAAGAGCTTCTATTTTATTAATTGGAGAAAAAGAATGAAGCCAGCCTGTTTGGATAAGATTTGAAATCCCGATCAAACACTCATCCATTTTCAAAAGAAAATTCCATAGATCTTGAGCTTTTTGCTTTGAGGCAACAGTACCAGCTTTGCTTTTATTTTTTATTCCATAGAAATACCTGTAAGAGTGAATCACAACCCTTTCAAAAAATGTTTCAATTAGGTGTGCACTATAAGTATAAAGCCTTTGCCAGGAGAGGTCCTGCTCATCCAACCCAACGTCAGTGCCACTGGTTATAACATCTGTTAAATGTTTTTTTACAATCTGAGCCCTTTGTTTGTATGAGCGTTTCGAGACTGGTACAATAGAATAAGGGAATTCATTCTTGAGTTTTTCAAAAAACAGGTTATCCCCATGGATATCAGAACCACTGTTCCAGAAAGGAAGTAGGTAATTCCCATTTGGAAGGCGAAATTTATTAGATGGGGTTGAAGAAGCAGAATCAAACTGAATCTCAATATACTTGAGGCATGGGAAGTCTACCCGGTATGTGGTTTTGGTTGAATGTTCTCCTTGTTTGTAAGAATGATGGATTAGTTTTCTTCCTCCACACTGCCCCGTTAATCTTGGATGCCATACCCATTTTCCGGCTTTATTATTTTGGGAAGTTGCGGATCGGATTATAAAAACACCTGACAACGGATATGGAATTTTTAATTTCAAGGTTTTTGGGTGAGCAGACCAAATGACTTCCAGCATTGCATATAATGTATAATTTGAATTCATGCAAAAGTTAGCTTCAGCATCATTTGGGCAAGTTAGTTTTACGCTCAGAGACTCACCCTTATCAACAAATAACTCTTGCATAAACAAATGTTCAAGATGTTTTTTTAGAAACGCTTCTATATCATTATGAGACAACAAGTACGGGGGATTTGAATTTTTCATAAGACTTGATATGCTCTGTTATTGATTGTTTTTAAATTCCTTATAATGGTCCTATGCAATTTTGCTAAATTGTGCAACTTCTTTTCCAAATCTTATATTATGTATAAACTTGCTTTCAGGATTAATAAAATTCAGTGTGACGTTAAGGGTTGTGTCGACCTGAAAGGTCGATTTCCGATGGAAACACGCTACCGCAAAGTGCTCTTTGCCTTATGTGCGGAGATCTTGCAAACAGAGAAGCGCAGGCCCCCCCCATTTTAGGTCAGGCCAAAGGTTAAGAATAGTATAATTAGTCTTGACACTTAATGTGAGTTTCAAACTTTAGTAGCGAGGATAATTTAAGAACAAATATTTTAACAGCTAAATTTTTTCAACCTGTGCGGTTATCGGCACCAAAAATAAGGATTGAAATACCGTGTCCGTGGGCGCACCTTTACATAGGACAGGATTAAGGACCTCTACCTTTCTATTTCATAAGGTGCAAGTTTGTCCAGATTCTTTTTGATTGTGCTCCTGAAGGGCATCATGATTTCAGCAAAATAGCGCTTGGCCGCTTCATAAACACGCCCTTCATCAATAACGAAAAGATCGGCACTGGCAATATGGGAACCAAAAAAATCCTCTGGTATTTTCAACAGATCAATCAGCATTCCCTTGCCTCAGGGTATTTTTCAAGAACCTTCAGGATGGTTCCTGATAAGCGAGTCAAATAAACGGCTGTCCCAATCCACTGACCCCATCCAGTAAATATGCTCTTTAATCTTTCGTGCCCTCATGTCGAATCTCTTTTGTGTTGTAAGGTTATATTACGACCTTTTTTTAACAAATCTGCATACTGTTGGCTTGTAAGATCTTTAAAAATATCTGATTTATTCCTGAGTGATCCTCACCCAAAAAAACTGAAGACCGACTTAAACCACTATACATATCCCTTGGCCCATGCTGCCTGGGTTAAAAACAGGCAAAACAAGAAGAGTACCCGAATCCATATGGGGTTCATGGTAAAAATTAAATTTCCCGGCTGATGATCCGCAGGCCGTCCAGGGTAAGGGATTGATCCACGGTTTCAATGGTCAGGGAAACGCCGGCAATAAGGGGAGCCAGGCCGCCGGTGGCAATGATGGTGGGCTCGGCGTTCATCTCCGTTTTCATCCGTGCCACCATGCCGTCCACCATGGCGGCATTTCCGTAAATGATGCCGGATTTGATGCTTTCAATGGTGTCATCC
>Ga0075111_1001560_pt1 | contig 10425 bp, 7 predicted proteins | sample AntAceMetag02UKK_FD_69787 | JGI IMG/M metagenome (GOLD analysis project Ga0075111, IMG submission 69787) | Saline lake microbial communities from Ace Lake, Antarctica - Antarctic Ace Lake Metagenome 02UKK | ecosystem: Environmental > Aquatic > Non-marine Saline and Alkaline > Saline | place... | reverse complement strand
CATCTTCATCCAGGAGAAACTGGACTGCGGATGAACAAATAGCCAGAGGATTTCTAATTTCGTGGGCGATACCTCCCGCTAGGATCCCCATGGCAGCTAACCTCTGGGACTTGATGAGTTCCCTCTCAAACTCTCGTCTTTCCGTTAGGTTCCGGCCTACGGCTACAATACCGATTATCCGACTCGACGAATCCATCAATGGTGAGAAAACCCATGAGATTAGAATTGATATGAATTGACTTGTTCTCAATGAACATTCCTTGATTTGAGCAGACTTGTGTCTTTCGATAAGAGCAAAAATCTCCTCAATGTCCGATCGGTCTTCATCAGCAATGAACATTAAAAAATTACGACCGAGCGCTTCCTTGCTCGTATACCCCGAAATCATCTCCGCAGCGGAGTTCCAGGTCAGGATGTTGCCCGTCCCATCCATGGAAAGCATGAGATCACTGGCACTGCTCACAATACTTGCCAAGTGCCTTTCAACCCCCCGCACTTCATCACTGAGCTTTGTCTGCTCAGTCACATCGTTCATAAGTAGGATGACTCCCTCAATCTGTCCTCGCCAGAAAAACGGGATGAGACTATAGTAGTAGATTCGAAAAGGCACACCAGGCGCACGATAGGTCATCCGCTCGCCTTCAAGCGGTTTATTTGTTTCGATCACCTGCATAACCCGCCTAGCGATATCCATTTGCTCGAGGATCACCAAGGGGAGTACCTCATCAAGTCTGTGCCCGATAGTCGCGGAGAGGGGTTTTTGACTCTTCTCAAGGAAATTACGATTCGCCGAGATTATACGTAGTTTATTGGAAATCAACAGGACCGAGAAAGGTATGGCCTCTAAAAGCATAGTATAGAGCTGCTCGTACCTGTTGGATACATCGTTCTTTAGTAATTCAGATGGAGCGGTTTTTATAAAAGCATCTTTCATTTGTACTCATCCTTTGCGTTTGGGCTAAGAGGGAGATTTGATGTGACAAAATTATAGGGCGGCCAAGGACCACTCATAAGCGCCTTGGTTTCTTCATTTTCAACCAATCGATGAAAGTTTCCCCTGAACCTGCTGGTCATGCTTTTCGAAATGAGGAAATAGAGAGAAACGATAATGGAACCATTTTTCAGGGTCGTTTCTGTCCGGTGTTTGCAGTGTAGCTCGGAAAACACCTGAATACATCTATCAAGCAGTACCTGCTGATACCCCGAAGTCTCTTTCTGCATCATGTAGTGCTCCCTTCTTCTAGCAAGATATTGACCACCATCTATATTCTGCATCTCTTGTTGCGTTTCCAAATTCCGTTTGGGGAGGAGGATCCGGATTCCCATTTCAACGCATCCATCCAATTCTTGAAGAAGTGTATCGTATTGACATTTCTTTTCCTCAAGCATGCACTGAATCGCCGGCAACCCTTCAAGGAAACAGCCGAATCTCATGGGTATTATAGTCTGGATGCGGAAAAGCTCCTCTACCACATTCCCGTAAACGAGAAGTTCGGAAACATCCGGTATATATTCTTCAGAAGTAAAATCCGACACGGCTACGCTTAAAGCGTGAGCGGTGATGAAAAAGACCTCTTTGCCCATCACACCTGCAATCGGCTTATCAAGTACTATCGGATCCCTCAAGATGCAATATACCAAGTATGCCATCGCCCCTATACCTTCATATCCAAAGCTGGGGTGAAATGGTAAGGGGGTAGAGGACCAAGTGACTCAAAATGAAGACCCATTGATTCATGGCGTGCGCTCCATTCAGTCATTATCTGTTGTAGCTGAACCTCAGATCGGTCGGGAACCAGAAGAGCCGCGTTGAAAAACATCTCATCGTCCCCCGTCAGTTCCGTCGAGAGAAGGTGGCACTCGCAGAATGCCGAGGATACATCCTTTATCGATATCAAAAGGGCTTCAGCCCGTTCTTTAAGCCACGAAGCCACTTCATGTTCCATCGCTCCTTTGATTTTCTGTTCCTGAAAATAGCGAATGCCAGGAGAAAGCCCATCAAGTTGCTCTTTCGCTGCGGCCAAACGAGACTCCATGATCCGCAATCGGGTTTGCGGCATATTCACATAAGCTTTCAGATTCCATTCCTTCTGGCAATCCGTATCGATGAAAAATTTCAATAGAGCCTCCCGATGCTGTCTCAATAATGATTCCAAAACGCTTTTTGACGAGAACACACTCCCAAACCGGACAGGCAAGACGAGGGCTTGGCGCATGACACCCATGATAACATCTTCATGGCGTATTGCCCGTGGAGCCACCCAGGCAAGATCAGCTAACTTCTCCCGAGCTTCCTTTCCACAGAAATCCTCTAAAGAAACTTCTGAGAAAACGGCGATGATGTCATCTCCCTCCAAGGTCTCGAGAGGATGTGTCCCATCAAGCCCTGCCCCTTCGACCTTGAGGGAAGCATTTTTCGGCGTCATACAAAAAAGATAAATGCCTTTGCTCATTTTTGTCTCCCCTTCAATTCCAGTATGGCATCTTTTACATCCGTGCGTTCAATCAGGACAACCGGTTCAATTTGTCCGTTTGCCTTCGTACTCTTCACAGCACGGCGTACTGCTGACATGGCTGCCAGCCGTGCGACCGAAGCAATGTCTGCTCCGCTGAATCCATCAGTTTCTGCGGCGAGTTCCCCATAATGGATGTCCTTCGACAAAGGTTTTTTCTTAAAATGGATGTCGAAAATCTGTTTTCTTTCAAATTCATCTGGCAAGATCATATCGAAAATAACATCAAAACGACCTGGCCTGAGCACAGCGGCATCCAATATATCCAGGCGATTAGTCGCGCCAAGCACAAGAACTCCTCTAAGCTCATCTATTCCATCGAACTCGGCAAGAAACTGGCTGAGTATACGTTCAGAGGTATGCGAATCCTCCGCACCAGAACTCCGGGTCGCCACCAACGAATCGATTTCGTCGAAAAACACAATGCACGGTGCTGCCTGTCTTGCTTTGTGGAAAGTTTCCCTGATTCCTTTTTCCGATTCACCTACCCATTTCGACATCAGCGCAGGCCCTTTGACTGAAATGAAATTGACTTGGCTCTCCGTAGCAATCGCCTTTGCTATCATGGTTTTACCGCATCCAGGAGGGCCAGCCAGGAGAATTCCCTTGGGTGGAGTCACTCCTCCTTTCTCAAATAGCTTTGGATATTCCAAGGGCCACCTTACCGCCTCTATGAGACACTCCTTCAACGAAGCGAGTCCTCCTATATCCTCCCAGTGGACATTGGGAGATTCAACGAAGACTTCTCTAATAGCTGACGGCTGTATCTCGCGCATGGCAACCAGGAAATCCTCCATGCGCACCTCGAGTTTTGCGAGTAGCTCATAAGGGATCGCAGCTTTGCGATAATCAATCTCACCCATGATCTGCCGTAGACAGATCATGGCCGCCTCACGACACAAAGCCTCGAGATCCGCTCCTACGAAACCGTGCGTTATTTCCGCCATGTGCTCCATGAGGACATCTTTTGCCAGAGGCATACCCCGGCTATGTATCTCCAAAATCTCCAGACGACCGATCCTATCTGGGATGGGAATGACTATCTCCCGGTCGAACCGGCCAGGACGGCGCAAAGCGGGATCCAAAGCGTTGGGGATGTTGGTAGCTGCGATGACAACGACATTCTGCCTCTTGTTGAGACCATCCATTAGGGCGAGAAGCTGGGCGACGACCCGTTTTTCCACTTCGCCGACCACATTCTCCCGTGAAGGGGCGATTGCATCGATTTCATCTATGAATAGGATACTCGGCCCTTTGCTGGTTGCTTCTTCGAAAATCTTCCGCAGGTGGGCTTCGCTTTCACCATAGAACTTGTGGATAATCTCCGGTCCGCTAATCGAGAAGAAACTGGCTTCGGTCTCATGGGCGATAGCGCGTGCGATCAGAGTTTTCCCACATCCAGGCGGGCCGTAAAGAAGGACTCCTTTCGGTGCCTCTATCCCGAGGCGTTGGAATACTTCCGGATACCGGAGGGGTAGCTCAATCATCTCACGGATGCGTTGGATTTGCGATTTCAATCCACCGATATCTTCATAGGAAAGAGTTCTCCCCTTGTCTTCCTCCTGACTCCTGCCAATTACCAGAATTGTACCTGGATGGATAAGCACCGGACCTTTTGGTGACACGGATTCCACTTTGAAATAGGCAGATCGGCTACCAAACAGCGTGGCTTGGATCTTTGACCCTTCTATAACAGGTAGACCGTCCAGCAGGCTTCCTATATATTTCAAATCTCTCTCAACTGGCACAACATTGGTAGGCGCAAGAACAATCCGGTCAGCCGGGCGACAAAAAATCTTCCTGATATTCACTATTTCATCGAGACTCACACCTGCGTTTTCCCTGGTGGAGCCATCAAGCTGAACACAGGACTGGCCTCGCAAGTCCGCGTAGGCAGGCATCGCCTTGCAGATGACCTTCCTCCTCCCCTCGATCTCCACTGTATCGCCGATATCTATGTGGAGCCGATCTAAATCCTCTGGTCCCATCCGAGCATAGGCTCGCCCTACATCCTTGGTCAGGGCTTCCCTTACCCGGAGCTCAAGGGTACATGGTTTTCTTTTATCCATTTTTAATTCACCTTTCCACAACGGATGGTCACTATACCGTTATTACAGTTCACCTCGAGATGTTCCTTCGAAAGCATGTGAGGCAGAAGCATTTCCTTGCGATATTTCTTCTGACCTTTATTAGCAGAGATTGTCAGCACATCATCTTGCACATCGACTTGGATATCCTCCAGTCCTACACCTGCCATCTCTGCTACCAAGGTTGTAGCATATTCATCCTCAAAGACATCAACTAGCGGCTCATGTACCTCCTGAACCACAGCCTCCCCGGTTTTCTTATCCTTATGGATATTGCCAAAGGGTTCCACCTTGATATTCTCGCCCTTCTCCCCAAGACCTGTTTTCAGAGTGAATCCATACACACCCCTAATGCCTCCTGATTGAGTTGAAGGTTTAAATTCACCCGTATTGGACAGGGACTCACCATTCTCTGCGAGTTCATTGAGTTTTTCAGCAATATTAACCAAGCCGTTCAGGATTCCACCAATCTTGTTTTCGCTTTCACTTTTCTTTTCGTCAGCGGTGTTTTTCCTATCGTTTTCGGTTGGTTCCCCTTTGTGCCGTGCAAAACGTCCACTCGTCATAGCCAGTTTATCAATCGAACCGAGAAATCCTGTAAGTCCACTAAGGATCCCACCACCGAATTCCACCTTTTCCCCATCGTCCTTGTCTAATCCATCTTCGTCACTCATGTTCATCTCCTTATTTTTGAATGCCTATTTTCCGTAATTTGGCATACAGGGTTTTGTTGTCGATCTGGAGCATCCTTGCTGCTTTGGCTTTGTTACCATGTGTGACTTGCAGTACTTCTTGAATTATTGTACGTTCCACCTCGACGACGCTTCTTTGCACTAGATCCCGGAGAGAGATTCCTTTCCACAAATCCCCCATTTCTTTTTGTATCTTGTTGGACACCAATATCATGTGGGATCCAATACTAAGATCCTTGTCTGTGATGGCCCCATTGGAATCCAGAGTGGCACGTCTGATCACCGACTTTAGCTCACGGACATTTCCCGGCCAGGTGTACAAGACCAATTCATCTATCGCTGATTGTGAAAATCCTAGGGTTTTCCTTCCCAGCTCTGTTTCGGTTAAGTTCAGAAACTGATTCGATAGATAAAGAATATCTTCCTTTCGTTCTCTGAGAGCTGGGATGTTGATGGGAAAATCACAAAGGCGATAATACAGATCTTCTCGGAAAGTACCAGCTATGACCATTTCGCGGAGACTTCGGTTGGTGGCTGCGATCAGTCGGAAATCCACCTCGATCGGCTTGGTTCCACCTATCCTGTTGATTACCCTGCTCTGAAGAGCCCTCAGTAGTTTCGCTTGGGAGGCAAGAGGTAGGTTGGCGACTTCATCCAATAATAACGTGCCTCCATTGGCCAATTCAAACTTGCCTAGCTTCTGCCGGTCTGCTCCAGTGAATGCACCCCGTTCATATCCGAAAAACTCACTTTCCAGTAACGTTTCAGGGATGGCTCCGCAATCAACTATGATGATAGGTCCTCCATGACGGAGGCTGTTTTCATGGATTGCAGACGCCACAAGTTCCTTTCCAGTGCCTGTTTCTCCAATCAGAAGAACGGAATAGTTCGATTTCGCCACGCGAAGGACTTCCGCGGTCAACCTAGCAATGGCATTTGAAGTTCCCATGCTCTCGAAAAGAGTCACAATCTCAGTCTCGCATTCTTTCGTTTTGTAATTCCTTAATTGCCCCTCGGAAAGAGCCCGTAAAGTAATTCTGATGATTTCCGAGTTATCGAAAGGTTTGACAATATAATCGTAAGCCCCATTCCTCATCGCTTCAACAGATTGACGGATGTTTGAATGTCCGGTTATGAGAATAACAGGTAGATTGTCATCCATCATCCTTATTCGCTTGAGAACTTCTATTCCGTCAATACCCGGCATGCAAACATCAAGGAGAACTGCTTTCGGTGACGGATTCAAAGACTGGATTTTCTCCAGCGCTTGGAGTCCATTAGAGGCGGTGTCGACCTTAATTCCCTCCCTTTGGAGGATATGGATCATATTGTCTCGCGCATCTTCCTCATCATCGACTACTAACGCGAACAATACACTGTTATCTGAAACATTTCTCATTTATCTTCTCCAGCTTATCTAGCTCATCTAATTTTCCAAAGGTTTGCCGATGGGATACATATTATAATATAATACTTAAAATGTGATTGTCAAGAAATATGACCTTTATCAAAGAAATATGACCTTTATCAAAGAAATATGCCCTTTATCAAAGAAATATGACCTTTATCAAAGAAAACAGGTTTTTACTTAACATATATATAGCAGAATACTCTTCAAAGTCACATGGTAAGTTCTCTCTAAAAGTACACATTATTCTTGTTTGCAAGTACAGAAAATGGTTATTTGTTGGAGATCTTAACAAATAGAAAATCAAGGCTGATTCATCTCAGCCCCTAAAGAGGACGGGGTTCTCTCAGCTAGAAAGGATAGATTCATCATACAAGATGGCAACAAAGGTGTTCAAGTATTCACCTCATCGCTTATTGTGTGTATACTTAGGAGTCTTTTTGAGGAGAATTTCAGTGGATTCATATGATGTAGTAATTATTGGTTCAGGCCCTGCAGGAATGGGAGCAGCATTCGAGATAGCACAAAAGAGGAAAGATATCTCTATCTTGATGATAGATAAAGAGCCTTTTAGTACTGGCGGGATGAGAAATGATTGTAAGATGAATTTTACCTACCCTATTGGATTTCCCGAAGAGTACTGGAATGAAGAGATAAGTAATGAGTACCTCGAAATGGTAACAACATTTCTTGCTCCGTCTATCCTTTCTAAATCTAATGTTGAAATATATAAAAAAAGGGCAAGCCGTTTAGGATGTTCGTTGATTGAAATTATGCAATCCCATTTAGGAACAGATGGGGGATTACTTCTCATAAAAAAGCTTCTTAGTGAACTCCATGCACTGAATGTGACCTTAGCATTAGGGGAAACTATGGTAAGTGTTGATGATGAAAATAGGTACATTATCACCAATAAAAGGGGTATTTCGTATAAGAAACTCCTTCTGGCCCCAGGGAGGAAAGGGTTTCATTTTCTACAGATGATGCTGCAATCTCTCAGCGTTCCTTTTGTTGACAACATTGTCGATATTGGAGTGAGAGTTGAAACCCGGATTGAACACTACCCTATTGTCACAGATTACTATGACCCTAAATTCTATTTTGATGAAAAGGTGAGGACATTTTGCACAAACAGTGGAGATGCTCATGTAGTAAAAGAAAAATATACAACAAGTCGAGGGGACGTGTGGTACTCAGTGAATGGACATGCCTACTCAGCTGAAAGAAATAAAGCAAATGGACTTGTTAATTTTGCTATATTGAAGACAGTCAAATTAACGGAACCTCTCGCATCTGGCCAAGCTTATGCAGAAAACTTAGGTCTCCAGGCAGCTTTGTTGGGGGGAGGAAGACCTTTAATGCAACGAGTTGGAGACTTTAGACTCGGCTCAAGAAGTAAAGAAGATAGTTTTAATACAGATTATTTTGATTTTGCTCCAACCTTAAAAGATTGTTGCCCTAGTGATATTTCTCTCGCTATGCCATCGAAAATACTTCGAGTTATCTGGAAAGCAATGAAGAATCTTGACACTATAGTCCCTGGAATTCTCCACCCATCTACGATTATGTATTACCCTGAAATAAAGCTTTATGCAAATAAACCAATCTATTTAGATGATCACTTTAGGGTGACTGATAATGTATACTTAGCAGGAGATGGAGCGGGGACATCACGGGGAATTACTGCCGCATGGGCTAGTGGAATGAGGAGTGCAAGAGGAATCCTTACATCATTGGGCTAAAGAGTTTAAGGACATTTCTCAGTAAACGAATATAGAGAGGAGCCTCATTTTCTGATTTAATAGTTATTTCCTTGCATACATCAAACGTTCTAGAGATATCATTTCGAACATCATAGATTGCACTACTTTTATACATAGCCACACCACACTCAAAGTGGAGATAAAAACTACGATAATCCATGTTGACCGTACCAACAATTGCAACATCATCATCACAGACAAACATCTTTGAGTGGATAAACCCTGGAGTATATTCATAGATTTTCACACCACTACGCAATAGCGACTTGTAGTGAGATCGAGATACACTGTGAACATACCACTTATCAGGCATAGATGGAGTAATAATTCTAACATCAACTCCACTTTCAGCGGCGATTGTAAGAGCCGTACTCATTTGAATATCGAGAATAAGATAGGGAGTAGTAATCCACACATACTTTGTTGCATGGTTAATTATCTGAATATATGCATTTTCTGAGATATTATAATTATCGAGAGGGGAATCTCCAAACGGTTGTACATAGCCATCACTCTTGAACTGTTTCTTTGGCATGAACGATGTAATGTCGATATTTGTTTTGGAGGCAAAACACCACTGCTGAAAGAACATCTCACTCATCGAATAGACACCATTTCCTTCTAGTTTTACGGCAGTATCTTTCCAGTGACCAAAACGAATCTTCTTATTCATATACTCATCGGCGATGTTAAGGCCACCTGTAAACCCAACATTCCCATCAACAACAATAATTTTTCTATGATCTCTATAATTTAATCGAGGATTAAGGTGTGGCTTCATTCTATTGAATACAACTGCTTTAATTCCCATTTTGATAAGTTTCTTTTCATATTTATTTGGGAAGTTTTGAATCGTGCCAAAGTCATCATATAAGAGATAGACACTCACCCCTTCTTCAATTTTTTCCTTTAAAAGTGTGAGTATGCTGTGCCACATATACCCAAAATCGATAATGAAGGTCTCAATTAAGATAAATTTTTTGGCTTTTTTCATCTCTCTTACAATGTGGTCAAATGCAACTTCTCCACTTTCGAGGTAGGTCACTTTTGTCCCATCAAATACCATGTTCTTGGCAAGACGGTGAATGTAATCACTTTGTCGTTTATATGGTAAAGAGACTTCGCCCATATTAATAGGTTCAAAATATTGATGTGCTTTCTCTTTGTTTACTACAAATTGGTTATATTCATATACTTGACGATCTATTGCCTTTGAATTTCGCTTATTTCCAAAAATAAGATAAAGGGGGACTCCAAAGATAGGAGCTACTAAAATGATAATCACCCAGCTCATTTTAAATGCAGGATACTCCTCGCGAGAGAGGACATAGAAGACTGAAACAAAGCCAAGAACATAAACAATAGAGAGGTAGAGAGTACTATTTTCCATAAAGTTCAGAATAATAAAGATGAGTAAAAGTAGTTGGCCCAGCATAAGGACAATAAATGTAAAGAATCTACCACTTAAAAATTTTAGTAGTTTTTTCATAGCTTTCCTTATGAGTGTTTCTCTTTTATATCGTCCTCATTCGCATCATATAACTCACTCTCTAATGAAGAAAAATCATCTGGGTCGATAAACACCTCATCATCTTCTTCATCCCGATAATCTAAATCATCAAGTTCAATATTTGGTTCTAAATCATCATCATCACTAAGAGAGGTATCTATTTCATCATCATCATCAAAAAGATCAAAATCATAAAGTGACGCTTCTAGATCTTCTTCATCAGCATCTTTTTCATCAATATCAACATTTTCTAAGTCTCTCACTTCCCCGAGTAACCGCTCTACTTCACTTTTTTCAATAGTAGATGTTTGATAAAAAGGATAGGTGAGAGCTTTTGCAAAATATGAGGCAGCTTTACTATATTTACCAAGGGCCATCTTCACTTCTCCAGCATGCACATATGCCTCTGGGAATGTGGGCTTTTTATCACTAAGGAATTCGTTATATAGAAT
>Ga0075111_1001559_pt1 | contig 10425 bp, 7 predicted proteins | sample AntAceMetag02UKK_FD_69787 | JGI IMG/M metagenome (GOLD analysis project Ga0075111, IMG submission 69787) | Saline lake microbial communities from Ace Lake, Antarctica - Antarctic Ace Lake Metagenome 02UKK | ecosystem: Environmental > Aquatic > Non-marine Saline and Alkaline > Saline | place... | reverse complement strand
TGCGGTTTGGTCCGCTCAAATTTTTCTTTTGCCATTTTAAACAGATCCTCCCTGGTGGGGTGGAGCCCATGAACGGATTCGAACCGTTGAACCTCTTCCTTACCAAGGAAGCGCTCTACCTACTGAGCTACATGGGCAAATTCCACTGAATAACTATGATGCAACTATTTTATAATGAAGAAATCAAAATAAGGTGTGGAGCGGGAGACGAGATTCGAACTCGCGACATTCAGCTTGGAAGGCTGAAGCTCTACCAACTGAGCTACTCCCGCTTTTATAAGAAACAACCATTTAAAAAACGGCGACTCCTTGAAGCATACATTCTATGCAGTATGCGACCCCTAAACCTTGAGATCTCCTACACGAACACGTTTGTGGTGGTGGGGGGAGGATTTGAACCTCCGAAGGCTGAGCCGTCAGATTTACAGTCTGATCCCTTTGACCACTCGGGAACCCCACCATTACAATTTTTGGAGCCGATACCCCGAATCGAACGGAGGACATTCTCATTACAAGTGAGATGCTCTACCAACTGAGCTATATCGGCATCATTCCGCATTTGTTCTGTCTTGCGAAAGACCCAGGGATAATAACAAAGCACCCCCCATCTGGCAATCCTCACAAAAAGCCATGACAATCAACTAAAAGCAATAGAAGCAAAATAATAGGATATTTCTTTTAATTACATCAAAAAAATACTTTTTTCACTGTTTAACGCCATTTTTCACATCTAACCCATTTTTTAATCACAAGAAGAACCCACTGGCTGTCCATCCATTGGATTCGTATTTACTTGACACCTCTCTATTATTCCGATAACAATAATTCTTGTGAGTATGCTTTGGAGCCTGCATCTTTGACCATCCCGATCACTTGATGGCCCCAGGGGACTTGGCCTGTCTTATCATTGATCTTATCGCCCAAGATCCATGATTCATGCAACCCACCGGGGGCACACCCTGTAATCAGGCCCCGGGAATGTTGATAATTTAAGCCAGTACCCACCCATATCAACCCTTGACAAAAAAGCGGTTCACCGTCACTTCAACCCAAAACTAATATATAGAGACGATGATAACATCATGGATAAAAATAATATTCGCACGAGCCTGAAAGTTGCCACACTGATCAGCATCCTTTATCTCACCGGTTGTACCCATACAATGAACACCGCTTCCACTACCCCCCCCGACCATCCGCCCGCATCGTCCCTTTCCGGTTTAAAACCATCAACCGTCCACGAACGTTTCTTGACGGGTACTTCCAATGCCGAGGAGCCCCAGGAAACAGCCCCCTCTGAAGAGACTGACACAACAACAGAGACGGCCTCCCTTCCCCCCAATCCAGAAGACGTGTCCTGCCGGATGGCCCAGGACGGCATTGACCATGCCCTGGAGCTATGTGAGTCTGCCCAGAATTTCTGGGAAGCAGGCGAGCTTGAAAGCGCACTCAATGAACTCGATATTGCCTATGCCACCATTCTGGACCTGGATCTCAAGGATCAGGCAAATCTGAATCAGCAAAAGGAAGACCTTCGGTACATGATTGCCAAACGCATCCTTGAAATCCATGCGTCCCGCCACATTGTGGTGACCGGAGAGCACAACGCCATCCCCCTGACCCTCAACACCTATGTAAAAAAAGAAATTGCCCGCTTCACCGGGCCAGAAAAACAATTTTTTATCCGATCCATGAGAAGAGCTGGCCGCTATCGTCCCTACATTGTGGCGGAACTTAAAAAAGCAGGTCTCCCCGAAGAGCTTTCCTGGCTTCCCCTCATCGAAAGCGGATTTGTCGTCACAGCCCTTTCCCATGCCCGGGCATTGGGGTTGTGGCAATTTATCCCCTCCACGGGCTATAAATTCGGGCTGGAACGGAACTATTTCGTTGATGAACGCCTTGATCCAGAGAAAGCCACCCAGGCCGCCATTGCCTATCTTTCTGAGCTCCATAATATTTTTGGAGACTGGGCCACGGTTCTTGCCGCGTACAACTGTGGAGAAGGAAGGGTTTTAAGAACCATCAGAAAACAAAAAACAAATTACCTTGATAATTTTTGGGATCTCTATGAAAAACTGCCCCGGGAAACCGCACGGTATGTTCCCCGCTTTCTGGCCACCCTCCATATTTTAAAGGACCTTGAAAAATATAACATTGACCCTGGGGAAATCAATTCTCCCATCCCCTATAAAGTTTTTACGGTGAAAAAACAGGTCTATCTTAAAAACATTGCCACTGCCATGAAGCTTCCCCTTGGCACCCTTAAGGCACTGAATCCGGAATTAAGGTACGCGCTTTTACCTGCCGATCCCTATGATCTTCGAATTCCGGCATCCGGGTCCGATAAGTTCCTTGCCCGCTTTAAATCCATGAAGCCATCCAGAACGTCTTCCCCTGCAAAAAAATATGTGTACCATCGCATCAAAAAAGGGCAGACCCTCTCCGCCATTGCCCAGTCCTACGGCACCACCGTGAAAACCATAACCACTTGTAATGGCGTGTCCACCCGCTCTGTACTGAGAATAGGCAAGGTGCTGAAAATTCCATCAAGCAAAGTTCAACGGCGCACCGCTTCCAGCGCCAAAAAGAAAAAAACCCGTCGTTCTCCCATAAAATACACCGTGAGATCCGGGGATAATCTCTGGATCATTGCCAACAAATACGGCACCACCACCAAACGTATCCAGGCGACCAACAAGCTTAGTTCTACGCGGTTACACATCGGCCAGAAGCTCACCATTCCCGGGGCCTCATCTGCAAAAGCAAGCAAAAGCAAGAAAACAGTGTCCTACCGGGTGAAATCCGGAGATAATCCCTTTACAATTGCACAAAAATATAATATGACACTCCAGCGTCTGCTTTCACTGAACCATCTCACATCAAAAAGCAGGATCTACCCGGGACAAAAACTCCTGGTGGAATAAACAACAAAAGCCCCCGTAGCTCAGTGGATAGAGCATTGGATTCCTAATCCATGTGCGCAAGTTCGATTCTTGCCGGGGGCACCAGTAAATACAAGGCTTTCAGGATTTCACTGAAAGCCTTTTTTGTTTTAGTCACCCATTTGGTCACCTTTTTTCAATTCCAAATCAACCCATTTAGTATATTTTTCCATTGCCTTTGAAAGATCCTTGTCCGTCGGTACAATATAATACCGATCCATACCTTGAATGGAATGGCCAAGGATGGTATCTCGGTATACCTTATCCACCCCTGCCTTGAGCATGTTCGTTTTGACTGTCCTCCGGAGATCATGGAAGGTCATCCCCTGGTCAACCTTCCTGCCGTATGGAACTTTGGCCCGACAACATGCCGCCTTAAATCCCCTTTGAAAACCTCCATGGTTATTAATACTTTCTCCCCGGTACGTTATGACATAATCATTGAGCAATATCTGCGGAACTTCCCCCAAGGCTTCCACCACATGATGGTTAATGGGAACATGCTTCTCCCGGCCTTCCTTCACCATATCAGGTGGCAAAATAATAAAACCCCGTTCCCGGTTAATATGCTCCCACTGAAGATTAAATATCTCACCCGCTCTCATGCCGGTGTTGTATCCGATTATAACAGCTGCTTTTACATGGTTGGCTGCGTGTTCCAATATATTAAGGTACTCTGCCACCGTGACTGTTCGTGTCCTGGCGTTACTGCCCTTTTTCAACAACTTCTTGGTTACCCGGAAAGGCTTTACCACGGCCTCGGTCACCTTGTCGTTGTCACTGGCCTTGGTTACCATGGTTTTAACAAGTGACAACTCCATATCGATTGTTCGCGGAGTGATCCCTTTATCCAGCCGTCGTCCCTGGTAAGCCTCAAGGTCCGACTGTCGAATGTCCATCACCATTCTTTTTCCAAAACTTTCATTGAATCGCTCAATACCGATGGCCACGCGTTCAAAGGTTTTCAACCTGTTAACAGAAGGCAATTCAAGATACCAGTCGGTCAACTCCTGAAATGTTATTTTAGACTCCGGCAACATGTCAAAAATTCGGTTCTCTTTTTTCTGTGCCTTCCGCTTGCCGTCCGCTGCCCTGGCATCACTCAAGGAGTAACCCACCACCTTCTGGACCCGTCTTCCGTCGGGCAAATTATGGCGAATGTGGAACTTAACCCGGCCTGACCGTTTGGCCCGGTCCAGATTTTCACCACATGCCTTACACTCCTTATGCCTGTTGGATTGCTTTTTCTTACATGTCGGGCATTCCTGGAAAATGGCCATGGTTACCCCCTTTATTGAAATCCTGCCGAACCTCCAGGATATGCCACATATTTTTTTCAACCTCTTCAAAGGAAGCTCCATATTTGTTCAGATAATATTCTTGGTAAGAATCAGTGGCGGTGTTCTCGGTTTCAACCTGCATGGTTCCCCCCCTCAAGCTTGGCATTGATGACGGCACCAGCTTTGTAAGGGAATTGGTTGTGGCCAATGACAGACACTTGGATTTCACCAATGTTCTGTTCAATATAGTGTATGGCTTCTTCCATGGTGGCGGAGGTGTCCCGGATCATGGACATAAAGGCATGTCCGAATTTCTGATAATCTTCTTCTGACAGAATATCCAGCATGACTTTAAATTTTTTAATGGAACTTTTCATCATGAATGAAAGGGTTTTTGTCTCCACTTTGACCTGGTTGTGTGACAGGGGGGAACGGTATTCTGTGGTACCGTCTGCCAGGGTATAACATTCCAGGTCAAAACTATCCGGGGTGTGAACGTATGGGGTGAATAGGTGTTCTTTTTCCGGGCCTTTGCGGATCTGGTGAATAATAGTTGCTGTTATCCACTTGCTGAAATCCTTTGCTTCCGGGTTGCTGGACTGGTGGATAAGTTTGTACAGGCCAGACTCCGAAATGATGCTAATTAGGACAAGATATTTTCAATTTTTTCGAAATCTGAACTTGTTCCAGTTAACCGCCCCTCAGTTGCCATGATTTGGGAAGAACGCTTCAAATCTTTCTGGAATAAAAAACACAAATCTATTGGGGTATGTCCATTTGAATTCTTCGCTTTTAAAAGTTTCGGGTTAGAATTTTTAATGAGGTGAACAATTTCAGGATGCCCTGAACGCACAGCGGTGTGCAAAACTGTATTCTCATCAACAGTGGTCAAAGTGGTTTTGGTTCCGGCACCAAGAAGGTACTTAGTGCATTCTGATGACCGGGCTGAAATAGAAGCAAAAAGGGCAGTACGTCCTTTAAAATCTTGCAAGTTTGGATCGGCGTTAGCCTCTAAAAGAAGTTTTATCATTTTAAAATCGCCATTATTGGCCGCAAACATAAGAGGCGTTTGTAATTTAAAATCTGACAAGTTTAATAGTTTATTCCATTTCTGGGCCATCATCCCTATTGCATGGTAGAAATTATCCATGTATGAAGACATTTTAGTAAACTCGGAATGCAAATAGTCAGGACAATCTCTTTTTATTATAGGAGCCCTCTCTTTGTAAGTATAATAAAACTTTACCAGAAGGTTGATGGCTGTATCTCCACGAACATCACGTAGCTTATTTTTCTTAAGCTTTCCATCGCTTTTTTTAAGCCAGAGATCTAACCCATCCCAGTCCCCTCTATAAGTGAAATCAAAAAAAGATTTCACAAAGGGTTTCATTTGTTTTTCATTTGGCTGGTGGATTTTTTGAATGGTTGGATATGGTTTATATAAATCATCCCAAAAATATTGGGCCATCTCAGGCGCAATATCTTCCATACCGATTCCATCTGTGATTATCCCAAAGAATAAAGCATTTCTATAATATTTTTCGTGATTGTTTGGTATTAATGGGCCCATAGCACATGATAATGCCATCAGGTCCCTTGCAATCTCCCCCCTTAAGGTACCATAGTTGTTGTCAAAACAGTTCATTAAAGCTTCTTCGAAGAATGATTCGGCTTTAGTAAATTCATTTTGGGATAAATAATGTTTTGCTTTATATTGTAGCAACGGTGCTTTGAATACGTTCGAATCTATATTCGACTCTAATTCTAACAAAAGCTTTGTCACCTGTTCAAAGCAATCTTTAGGACGTTTTTTTCTCTCACCATTGAGAAGAAAAGAAAGTTTAATCAAGATAATTCCAGCGTCCTGGATGGGATTATGTGAGAGTTCCGCCATCCGGTCGACAGCTAACTTGCGTTTATGGTCTGGGATGCGGTTATCATTTGCTATAGCATTAGCGGTCTCATAGTATTGGATTGTCTGCAATATTCTCCATGAAGAGCCTGACGTAAAGCGTTTCTGTGTTTTTAAAACCTCATCTAAAACGGCGGCCTCATCCTTCAACCTCTGTAGGTTCCTTGTTGAAATAAATTTAAAACTCTCGTAATTCCAGGGGAATAGATCTTCTAAGGGAGAACCTTCTTTTAACTCACTTAAGCGTTTGGATAATTTGTATGCAAGGTTTTGTGCGGAATTAAATTCCGCCCTATTCATTGAGGGTAGAATCGAGAGGAATAATTCATTTATATCCCAAGGTGTTAAATTTTTCTCAAACCATTTATCCTCCTCTTCAAAAATTTGGTTATGATTATGGGCTGCAATTGTTAAATTATAAGTATATTTATAAATTTCGAGCAACTGAAGAACTTTATTTTGTGAGGGATCTGGAGAACTTTCACTTACAACGGGACAAAGATATTTGACTAACTTTCTATAACCACCCTGAATCCCTCTTGCAATATGGAATCTATTACGAATTATTTGAATAGTTGGGCGAGCATACCTTTTTGCAAGTAACGAAGTAATTAGATACATCTCTTGATCTGAAGCCTTTCTGTTCAAGAATGCTTCTATTCTATCATTTGATGTGATTGGAATTTCACTCCTCAATTTCTCAACAGTCGTTAATTTTTTTAATTCTATAAATTTGTAGACTTCATCAAAAATTTCTGGAGAATTAATTGGAAATTTCGGTTCAAAACAACCCTTAAAAGTCCATTGGCTTTTAGTCTCGAAACAAATATCAATTTGATTAACTCTTGGGAGTTTTCCAGCTTTCCAATTATAGAGAGTACGCTCAATCACATCGGAAATGTCATTTTCTTCTTCATTGTTTTTTCTTGCTTTTGCTATTGGCATACCAAGTAGCTCTTGAAACCAATCGACCACTTGTGCGCACGGGAATATTATATTTTTTTTGCCCTCCTTTTCCTGAACAGTGGGTAAATACCAAAACTTTCCTCCCGGCATATTGCCATCGAGACAATCTGCCATTTGCCAGAATGCAACTTTTCGCCCAAGCCAAGGCATAAGCATATAACCGAGGCTCATCCATAGAACATGTTTTTGGTTTGCCCCAAATGTACAAATCGAACGTTCGAATTCCGTGTGGAAAGCATACAGTTCTAAACTATTTTGGAAAAGGTCTTCTTTTTCTCCATTTTTCAAACCAAGATCTATACATATTGTCGAAAATAACTCTTTAAGAATCTTCTGATGATTTTCAAGTCGCATTTTTCGTTTAGCAAATTTTTCTTTGGTCTTTGTTTGCAAATCATCAACACCAAGGCTTTTTGTGATTTCTATGAGAACATTTTCAAGAGTGGGGAAAGATGCCAATTTTTTACCTTTTGAAAAAAGACAGTATCAAATCGTTTTCCCCCATTAAAATTCTTCATTTTCAACCCATTTCCTCCACAATGGAGGGGGGGGACTGGGAGTTACAGTGACACCAAATCAATAATTTTCTATTAATACATCAACGCTAATCAATTAGGAGAAAAACTTATGAAAATTGTTGGTTCAGATCAACCTAAAAAAATCAATGAAATTGTTGTTAAATGGAATGCAGATTAAAACAAGAATTAGATGGAAGTGACCAAGAGTTTGTTTTTTGGTAAAAATATTATAATAGAGGAGATTAAAATGGCTTCAAACATGTCACAAGAAGAATTGGATTTATGGTCAGACATCAACAACCCGAACAATGATACAGATATGGATGATTGGTCAGATGGTCATAATCCAAATAACGACGATTATATTGATGATTGAAACAAGTAAAACTATTACTCTTAAAAGGTTTGGTCTATTTTCTATACCCTGCTATTAAAAAGAGCGGAATCCTCTCAAGAGTAAATAGTTGAAGTACTCAACGGGTCATCACTCATTGCAGGGTGGTGGCCTAATTAATTGATGAGATCAACAATTTACAATTGTAAGCCTCGCCTCAAAACACGATGAGTTAAGTTTTAATCTCAAGACTTTAAAATCAAATTTTATTGGAGATTATCACTCCTGGCCTAAAAATGTCCAAAGGTAGGTTTTTTTCATCAATCAATGTGGACAGAAACCCTACCTTGTCATTTTTGATCATGACGTTTCCAGACGTCTGGAAAGCTAATTTGAGACTTTATAATGTATAAAGGTACCAGTTTGATGGAAGTCTCCTCATTCTATCTCCCCAGTAGATTAAAGCTGTCAGCATTAGTTGTAAACATCTGGTGAAAAGTTCAAAAAATAACGAATCAGCCCCTCTACACGCCAGCAATAAATTTAACAAAATCAAATTTTAAAATTACATGGGTAAAACCTGAACTTCATGGCCTGGGCATCAGGACTGACTAATACCCCCAATCCTCATGTCCCAAAGGAGCTTTGTTCAGCAACTCCCGATATATCTGCCATTGCGGCAAGTATCTGTTCATGTACCTTTTAAAATTATCATTGTGATGCCGCTCCAGCAGATGAACCATCTCATGCACCAGGATATACTCAAGGCATTCCACCGGTTTTTTTGCCAAACCCAGGTTTAGCCATATACGTCTTTGCTCGATGGTACAGCTTCCCCATTTTGTTTTCATCTTTTTGACACCCCAATGGGCCACCCGAACACCAATACTTGGCTCCAATCGGGTAATCATTTCCGGTATGCGCTTTTTAAGTTTTGCGCGGTACCACTCATTCAAAACCTTTTCTCTGTTTTTAAGGGTAGTGCCTGGTGAGATGCTCAGTTGCAAGCGTGTATTGTTTTTTATGCCAACTTCATGAGGTCCATATCTCTCAACCACATCAAGCCGATATCGTTTGCCAAACAGATAAAGACTCTCTCCGGTGACATATTCCCGCTGGGACTGTCGTGGCTGTGCCTTGAAAGCCACCTGCTGTTTTCTAATCCAGCTCAACTTTGAAATAACGGCAAGCCGAATATTGTCATCGCTCATGTGTGAAGGTGCAGCCACCCGGACCCTTCCATCTGGCGGATACACAGCCAAATGCAAATTCTTTATTTCCTTCCGAACAACCTGAACAGAAAGTCCACTAATGGTGATATTACTTGTATTCATCTTGATTCTTTACCAACTCCACCACCTCTTCAAGGCTAAAGGCTGTAAATGGTTTTCCTACTTCACGAATGGCACCCGCGACTTCCCGTTCTTTAAACCGGTTTCCTATCCAACCTTCTTTCTTAATGTTGAGAATGGCGTCATCAATTCGAAGAACCAAGGCTTCATCATGCCCTAAGTTATCATACAATGCCTGCTTTGCCCGGGTATCCAGAGCAGCGGGATAATTTTCCTTGCCGGAAGTATTGGCGTTAACCACCTGCTCGGCAAGTGTTTTCACCTTTTCCAAATATTTCTTATAATCGATGGCCTTTTTTTTGCGCTCTTTGATCAAGGATTCCAACAATTCGGACATCCGCTCATAGTAGGCAGGATTTACCGGATTCTCATCAATAATGACCTTCCGTATATTATTTTCAATGGTTTCTGCCATGGCTACTGGGTCTTTTTTTATGGTCTCGGGTAATTTATCAAGCGCATCCAGCCCCTTGTTTACAATCAGGTCCACAAGTCCCAGCTCGTCAAAGTCCGCCAGGGGTTCACTGTCATTTGCGTGAATGTAGGTATCCAATAAATGCCGCATGGCCGGTTCATAAAGTTTCATGTCCACATAATCGGAACTTGCAAGCCTCACTTCCTGGCTGACCTTGTAGTAGTAGGCTACCTCTTCTTTTATCTCCAGACTCTCAGCTTCTGTGTATCCTGCATCTTTCATCTCATTGGCCAGATTGGCATAGGCTCGAAGAAGGGAGGAGGACGCTTTATACAAGGCCACTCGTTTAGGCTCATTTTGCCGCAGCGCATCTTTATCCGTGGTATCTCCACAAAAATAATGCAGGTAATCTGGAAGCCCTTTGGGTTGCAGCACCGGTTCACACAAGGCTTTAATGGTTTCCCGTGATGCTTCAAGTTTTTCTTTTGCTTTTTCCAGCCTGTCTGTCATCAGGCCCTTAACATCTTCTTTATCATACCCGTCCAGAGCCCCACCGGTGTAATCATTAATAGCACCCTCCAGGCGACGGAACAAATCCTTGTAATCAATGATGTACCCGTATTCCTTATCATCACCGTCCAGACGATTTATCCGGCAAATCGCCTGAAATAACCCGTGATCCTTCATCTGCTTGTCAATATAGAGA
>Ga0075111_1001555_pt1 | contig 10435 bp, 8 predicted proteins | sample AntAceMetag02UKK_FD_69787 | JGI IMG/M metagenome (GOLD analysis project Ga0075111, IMG submission 69787) | Saline lake microbial communities from Ace Lake, Antarctica - Antarctic Ace Lake Metagenome 02UKK | ecosystem: Environmental > Aquatic > Non-marine Saline and Alkaline > Saline | place... | reverse complement strand
CACCGAATGCTTCATGCTTTTAGTTCTATCAAAGGCAGGTCCACCCCTCCATCCGCCACCAAAGAAGAAATCAAACATCCGACAAACCCCTCCAAATTCGGAAATGAATTTCCCATATGGCAGCTTATCCAGCCCCCGGATAACATTCCGTTTGCATGTTATCCCGTTAGGGATTTGTAAAAAAAGTCGTTTTTCGGCAAACGAAAAAAATCCGGACCGCATTTATCCGGAAACTGTATACTAACTTGATGGCCCCTAAAAAGCAGGGGCCATCGTCCCGGATGCGGAGCGCGCCTTAAACAAATTTTCGTGCAAAATCAAAACTTCGGCCATCAACCGGATCGAGCCAGACGCAAACAGCGCGCTCCTCATCCGGGACGTTATACCGACGAAATGTGGGGCCTCTTTGAATCGTTTTCCCAAGACTTGGAAGTGAACAAATAATGAATCGCTTGGAGCACAAGTTTGTTGTTTATGTGGACATCCTTGGATTTTCAAAACTGACATTGGAAAACGAACTTCAGATCGAAAATATCAGAGATAATGAAGGTCCGACGTTCAAAGAGTTTGAGAAAATATTCCAAGAAAATCGGAAGGACAATGACTTAACTGAGGTGTTTTCCAATTTTCACAGCGTAATTAATGGGGCTATAATGCTTGCTCGCCTGGATTGCGATTTCTCATCCGCAGTGTTTTCGGATTCCGCCTTCATCGCAACAAAGCATTTAAACCACGCACTATCAATCGGTGCAAACCTGATGAGCAATTTCCTCTCTCAAAGGGTTCCAGTTCGAGGTGGGATTTCATACGGAGCATTTGAGTCAATACGTTTTAGGTCTGATATTATGCCAGGCTCAAGTGATCATGCGTCGTATTTTTTGGGTAGTGGGGTTGTAAAAGCTGTTCAAGTAGAATCGTCCGGTCTCAAAGGACTACGAATGTTCATTCATCCCGAAGTCAGCGGGTTGGTTCGAAGGCTTCAGGAAAAAGACATGTCACAGATTCGGGAATATGTACAAGACATTGATAGCTCTGAAACGGAGACAAAAATAGGAATTTACCAGGAACTAAATTACTGGAAGTACAATATTTCCGGCGAAAAGAAAGCATGGGTTAGTTTCCAAGATATGTGGAAAAAGGCCGGAGAAGCCCTCAATAATCCATACGAGAAAACTGCGAGAGCTATTCAAAAAATGCGAACTAATAGGGGGTATTTGCCAATTCCGAATTTGAAAAAGCTCACAATAAAACGAAAGTAAAGCCTCTTTCCTGGAAAGGAGGCAAAGAGGTCCGAATGACTACCGGCACTACGTCGCCGCATAACAATTGGATCGAACTGATTGCGCTCGGCCGTCACGGCCCTTGCTTCCGCAAAGCCCGCGCCGGTGACCCTCAGCCCTTGTACCTTCCGGTCCAAGGGCTCCGGTCGTGCTCGCAGCTCATCCAAGCGTTGTCCACAAAATTAAACACTAAGTTTCATTATGCCTAAATACATAAAACTGTTTAGCCAATTCAGTGAGTTTGTTAGAACCGTTAAGGACTCAATGATTGACGCGTATGAGCGCAAGCTGACAAACCTCATGCTTGAGAATTTTGATGATGTCGCGGACGCCGGAACAGCTCAAGGCAAGCGGGGATTGCTAATGAACCGCCTTATCCAGGAATACAGCAGTATTGTGTCTGATGCGCTTCCTGAATTTGAAGACGCGACCGCAAGCGCCACATACTCATTCAAACGACTGGCGCGTATTGAATTGGATCATTTCAGGGGTTTCACAAGAAACGAAATTATCAGTTTTGACAAGGATTACACCTTCATATATGGGCCAAATGGAAGCGGGAAATCCAGCTTCTGCGAAGCACTAGAATACGCCATGCTAGGTTATATTGACGAAGCTATAAACAGGCGTATTGACATAGACCAATACATCCGTAATAGTTTTACAGGTATCTCTCAAAATCCGAGGCTTGTTGGTTTCGCCAGTGATGAGAGTGAGATACCGCTCCTCCCAAATCCTTCAATGTTCAACTTCTGTTTTATTGAGAAGAATCGAATTGAGGATTTTGGCAGAATTTCCGCAAACACTCCAAACGACCGTCAGAATCTCTTGTCGGCTTTGTTCGGGCATTCCGAGTTCAATGATTTCGTTGGGAACTTCACGAATAACATAGAAAAATATTTGGATGTTGAGGGCAAAGCAGGCCAAGAGCTAAAGCGTCTCTCTGCTGGGATTGAGGTTCAGCGTAAGAATGTCGAAAAAGCAAAGCAAGACTTAGCCGCTTTTGAACAAAGCAAGGCACAATTCGCTGAAGCGTCTGGCTTGGGAATGGACTTTACAGCCTTGGAGGCATTCATTCATGGGGGAGATGATAATCAGGGGCGATTGGCTGATCTGAATATCCTTTTAAGTTCGCCACTGCCGAGTAAATTTAAGCTAGCCGGAACAGAAGATATTGATAAAGTTATTTCTTCCCTAAACACAGATGTCGGGAATAGTCAAAGACTTTACGAAGAATATACGCAAAATCGTGACAAAGTCCAATTCCGCGCACTGTATGCGGCAACCATTGAGTTGCAGAAAGTATCCGCAGAAAAGTGCCCTGTATGCGAAACACCAATTGACATCGCGACAAAGCATCCATTTGAGAATGCCAAGGCTAAACTGAAGGAACTTGAGCAAATCTCAATTCTTGAGACCCAGCTTCAGCAGGCTACTATCGATTTGAGCCACAAAATTGAACTCTTCTCCACAGCCCTTCAGGAACGGCAAAGAGCCGCTATGGCATTCCGGATAGATGCTAACCTGCCAACATTTGTACCACCCCCCCTAGATGGTCCGTACAGCTTTCCGGCCATGGTAACAAACTTCCAGTCCGTTCTGGAAAGTTGGCAGGCAAGTAGACCTCAGAATCTTGAAATTGATAACCTTATTACAAAACATAATAAGAATGTCTGTGAATTGACCACAGATAGGAGTAAATTTGAAGAAGAAAGGAAAAAGCTTTTAGATCTATCGAAACCCATCACTGCTCTTAATACCCAAATTATGGCACTTCAAAAACAAGTGGCCACTTGGAAGAAGGAAATTGACGAATTCGCGCTAAAAAACGCAGCCTTAATCAAGAAGGCACAGGATGAGTTGGCCGTCATTTTAGAAAATCAGAAGTTTGCCAGAGCTTATCATAACTTTCTTCTAAGGCTTTCATCATATAGAGATGAATTACCTATCCGCCACTTGCGGGAGCTTAATTCCTTAACTGCCGAGATTTACAACATCATAAACGAAGGAGATCGGCATTTCGAGAAGGTCGCAAACATCACTTTACCATCTACCAAAAATGATTCTATTGGTATCGTGTTTTCGGACAAACCGGACCATAAAGTGGACGCTCTCCATGTATTGAGTGAAGGACACATTCGGTGCCTCGGTCTGGCGATCTTATTGGCAAAAAATATTCACGAGAAAACGCCATTGGTCATTTTTGATGATGTTGTTAATGCAATTGACGACGACCACAGAAGTGGGGTCCGCAATGTTGTATTCTCAAGGAAATACATGGAGAACAAACAGGTAATTCTCACAACACATGCCGAGCAATTCGTCAAGGAACTTGAACAACATCTTTCAAAACCAGAATACGACAAGTTGGTACAGAAACTTTCCTTTTTCATTGATGCACAGGAGCGGTTAATCAGAATAAAAAATGACGCGCAGCAGAACTACTTGCACAAAATAGAAAAGGCATGTACCGAAGCAGAATGGAGTGAGGCGCTATATAACTCCAGATGCTGTTTGGAATCCCTGACAAATAAGCTTTGGCAGCGTCTCGGCAAGCGAAGCCTTAAGACGGAGTTTTCTGTTATCATTCGGATGCCAAACGGAAAGCCAGACCTCATGAGCGTTGTGGCATCACTGAACAAGTTTCTGAAGAAAATAGACAATACTGGCGCATTTGATGGCATCTGTAATATATTTGGATATTTATTAGGGCTGGAGTCAGCAAGCACCATTGTCTGGCAGTATCTCAACAAAGGAACGCATGAGGAGGAAGGGCGTCCTGAATTTGACCATGTGATTGTTACAGAAATATCCAAAAAACTAATTAAATTGGATTTACAAATCAAAGCAATTTGAGCTTCAATAGAGAAGGCATGGCTATCAGGCCTACACGATTGTCACCTCTGCACTTTACAAAAATTCACAACCACGCCTTTCACAAAGACTTCGCTTGTGAAGGCGGCGTTATACGAGAGTGAAATGATAAAGAAAGAATTTGACTGGCAAACCCTGCCAGAAATTAAATATCTTGGCTTCCTGATTAAATTTGACGATGACGTTGAAGTATTCTTCGAGAGAAACAAAGAGCTAACTGAAGTATATGAAAGGGCGAGGGCGTCGAGAATGTTCTTTGCTCAGGCTGCAAAGCAAACTAAGCCATGGCGCATAGGTGCCTATCTAAGAGCTGGTCTGGGTGAATTCGTCTCAATAGAGGATGCGGCCAGAGGGGATTGGAAAAAATTTACCAATAGCCACAAGCCACCTTCCCTCAAAGACTCGGTCGATCCCCTTATTTACATGATGTATCTAACAAGAAACATCAACGTCCATGCCCATCGCACAAAAACTCGATCAGATCAATCAACTGTATTCCTAAATGACCCGAAGAACCCCCAAGAATTTGAGATCAATATAGATGTATTAGACGATAAGTTTGAGGATCGATTAATCAATTCTCGTGATGCCCTCAAATCATGTGAAATTGATGATCTAAAGGACATATGTGGATGGATTAAAGCTAAACAAAATATTTTTGGTGTGGGTCATTTATTTAGAAAGGGTCTGAGCTCCTACTGTCGTCAAATAATCGCCAAGTATAACAAATTAATTCAGCCGAACGCTGCTGCGTCGGCTGATTAAGTCGTTCGCGTGCGAAACGAAGTAGCATAGTTGAGTGTATTAAGGTATTTATCTTGAATACCCCAATTAGAAGGGGACACATTATGAAAGAGAAAATTTATCTTGAAACAACCATTGTCAGCTACCTTACCGCAAAGCCAAATAGGGACCTTGTTATTGCAGCACACCAGCAAATCACTCAAGAATGGTGGGAAGCTCGACGCGGGCGTTTCGACCTATTCATATCTGAACTGGTGATTCGTGAGGCAAGCGCCGGCGATGAAGTGGCAGCTCGAAGGCGGCTTGATGCTTTAAAAGAGATTGCCCTCCTCCAGTTAAACGAAGATACTCTGTATTTGGCGAAAGAACTTGTACAGAAAGGCCCTATACCACAAAAGGCAAGAGAGGATGCTTTTCATATTGCCTTGGCCACAGTACATGGGATGGACTACCTGTTAACTTGGAATTGCCGTCACATCGCAAACGCTGAAATGCATAAAGGTATAGCTTCAGTGTGTATGTCTTTGGGATATGAAACGCCCATTATATCCACTCCAGAAGAACTTATGGGGGAGTAAAGCCATGTGGAGAGATCCAATAGTTGAAGAAGTAAGGAAAATTCGTGAGGAACATGCTGCACGATTCGGATTTGATCTTAAGGCCATTTATGATGATTTGAAAAAAACTGAAATACTATCTGAACGAAAGATAGTGAGCCTGCCGCCAAAAAGATTCAAAGAAAGTCAGGGGGAAGTTGCATCCGGAAATTCTCTCTAGCATTGGGGTTATTTCCTGGATGCATCGATAAATATTGGTGATATCTGAGGTGAATGCGCTAACCCAGCGCTCCACCAGACCCCTGATACTTTGGCGGTCCTAGCGGAGTGAGTCAGAGGGGCTGGTGAGCTTAACGTTAGCGCCCGACAAAAAATACCAGCAAAATATATGCAAGAACTAATTGACATCATAGAAAAACACAAAGCAATCGACTTTGTTGAACTTCTTAAAACGAAGGAAGGTTTGAAAGAATTTTCCACAATATTTTATGAGGACGTTGCAGAAATCTATGACATTGTTACCAGAGTCAAAAACGTTGAAAGAAATCCATCAGGTTTTTCAGTAAATGATGCTGCGACATTGGGCCTTCTTGTCAGAATATGGAAGCTATTAAAGGAAGTTGTAAAATATTACAAAGCAGATAACGGACAAATTGTTTCTCATTTCGACAGGCAAATTGTTGAGTCTGCTATTACCGCAAGTTACCTATTAATAAAAGAAGACGATGAAGCAATAGAAGATTATAGAAAATGTTCCTACAAGAATAGACTTGAAGCACTTGAGGAGGCAGAAACAAAAGAGTTTTACACCACTCCGGCTGGCGTTCGACTATTAGAATCCATACGGGATAAAATGGCTGCCGAGGGATTTGACAAAGATTCATTTGAACAACAAAAAAGGCGAAGATGGAGACTTGAAGGTAAATCGTTTCGCCAAATTTTCGAACAACTAGAACCTGATGAATTTTACAAATTAATTTACGGTATTCCTTCTGAGTCGCTTCATGGGTCATGGAATGAATCCTTGGATTTCGATCTAGTAAAAAATGAAGATGACACTTACTCCACCTATCCATTTTACCAGCCAGTTGATATACGGTTTATTACTCCAATATTACGGCTCACTAATGACCCATACCAATTGTGGCTTGAGCGTATTGAAGTTCAAAATGAATATTTTGATAAGGTATTCAAATGGATAGAAAATATTAACAAAAGACTATTCATCGCCTTCGAAGAGACTTACGATTTGCGCTAACCAATCAATTCAGGCGACGGGAAGGGGCTTGGGGGCGCTGAAGCGGTAAGTCTTTTGGCCCGCGCCTGATTTCAAACGTTATGTAACTCTTAGGAAGCTTAAGTGAAATTGACAGATGCATCGACAATTGTATGTGGAACCGCTGCAATAGTAACAATTATTGCATTCGGTTACTCTTTTTATAAGCGGAGCTTTAGAAAAGGATTTTCTGCTTCAAATGACTCTGAGTCGAAGAAAAGAAAGCAGGACTCACTCGATAAAATCTATGCTCCATTGAGAATTGCTCTCGTCAATACTCATTTTTTAGTTTGTAAATCAACTGCATATCCCACTTTCGGGCAACGACTCTTTAATGCATATGATGTGTTTAACCATCGTAGATATTTTAGATCTAAATGTAAGGGTTTCATAAAGGCTCTAGGTGATAAGGGTGAATCAGTATTTGTGGAATGTGACACATCTTTCCCGAGCTCGAAAATTGAATCGATCGTAGAAAGCAATCCTCAATTAGCTGACAGAGAACTAATTGAAATGTTTCACAGTCTTAAAGTTAAGGCCTCTACTCCGTGGGAGTACGAAGAAAAAGATATCGATGAACAACAGTATCGCGTATCAAACCACATATATAAGCGGTATTCTGAACTTCACGATGATTTACATCAAAATGGGGACGTCCTTAAATAATTCAATAACATTTGGATATATGGCGGATATTTAACTATTTAAGGACGTCCCCGAAATCCGTTTTTTTGTTCTGATCGAACATGGCTTGTAGAAGACGGGTAATCCCAAATTGGAATACGTTGACAAAAATCACAAAATTTGCAGAAAAGAGACTTTTTAAGATAAAGCCGTTTTCGTAATAGCGCCCAAACTGGAATATTATGCAGATAGAAAAATCGGAAAATAGCCAATATTTTTCTCGAAAGATAATTTTCCAAGAAGATATTTAGAAACAGCTCAGTAATTTGTAATGCACTATAAACGAAGAGGGCTTAGATGTCACAATTTGAACTTACAATACCAGAGCGAGGCACCATTCTGCGCGGGACATCTGACAGTTTTATCGCTGGCAAAAAGATAGGTCACGGCGGTGTAGGTACAGCAGTAAAGTGTCTATCCCGTAAGACAGGAAGGCATGTAGTTTCAAAATTCTTGCATGGAGGTCGTTTTCCAATAACTGATCAGACAATAGAGAGATTCCGTCGAGAGATCGATATGTCTATTGGTCTATCTCATCCAAATTTGGTTTCGTATATTGATAGAGGAAAATTTTGTGGGTGCGACTTTCTTGTGCTTGACCACATAAATGGAGGCACTCTGGCAGACCGGATCAGTGCATCTGATTACACCGTTGTAGAAATGTTCAAATGGTGCGCAGATATTATCCAAGGAGTTCTTTATTTGCACTCAAATGGATTTATCCATCGCGACATTAAACCGAACAACATTCTACTTGACGAACTAGGGACAGCGAAGGTTGCTGATTTAGGGCTTATCAAGGACATTTCATCTATGGAGTGTTTGACTCTTTCTGATGACCGTCTTGGTTCTTTGTTATACATTTCAGCCCATCAGAGAGAAAATCCGAATGAAGCTAATGAAGCTGATGATGCCTATTCAGTTTGCTGTTGCATTTATGAATTAATGTCAGGCCGACGCATTCATCCTTTTTGTCAGGCCTTAGAGTCAATAGCACGCTACCCACTGCACTCGGAAATCTCAGAACTTATCATGAGGCAGCTAAATAACTGTGAAGAGAAAAATGTTCTACAGTGGCTTTTAGAGTATTTCATCCAAGGCCCAAATGGTAACCCTCCTGCAAATCTTATAGAAGAACGGGAGGAATTGAATGTAAAGTCTGAGGCATTCGAAACAGCACGGGCACTTGTTGTAAAGTTTAAAAATCGGCCAAGCTTTTACGATCTATATGATTTTCTTGATTCTAAGGAGCTTGGAAGAGAGCTAAGAGCTCAAGCATTCTCAAAACGCCAATGGGAATTAGGTGGTATTGCTCGGAAAGCTTGGGGAGAAGGCGTTGAAGCAGGTCTTAAGACTATATCATTTGAATCAAAAACAAATGGAGACAAGCAGCTACCAAAACGTTCAGTTTTATTTCGTGTTGTTTCAGAACTAACGTTTGGCGAGAGCGATGTCAAAATTATGATAGGCAAACACGGATTATTCGACAAATCCTGGAACCCTTATGGGCGGGGTATATCTCATCTCTATGAAGAAAAACTTATTGAAAACGTTCCTCTCATATTTGATTACGCTACCGGTTTGGCTTGGCAACGCTCTGGATCAGAAAAGCCAATATCAAGAGACCACATTGAACATTATATCAACCAATTAAATTACACCCATTTCGGAGGATACAATGATTGGAGATTACCGACGTTGGAAGAAGCTATGTCTCTGGTTATGCCCTTTGGAAATGATTCTGACTTTCAAACCAACATAGATAGATTATCAGTTCATATTGATGATATTTTCGATAGGGCTCAAAGCCCTATTTGGACATGCGATATGTGGGCACACACCAAAGCCTGGTGTGTTAACTTTGTCAATGCTAACTGCTTTTTAGATTATGGTGCTGATCCGGACTTGCCAGACAGTATTTATGTTCGTGCTGTTAAGTCGTTATAGTCTTATAGTCTTAGAGTATTAATTGATTAAATATTAGATTGATTGTATTTACAGTTAGTTAAGTTGTCTGTAGAATACCCAGCATGTTCCTGCTGGTCCCTACGTGGGCGTGCTACCGTTGCGCTGATGAAGGGGTGCGAAGACCCACGGACAAAGTACCGAATTGGGTCGAAATGGTGACAGGCCGACCCCTCCGGGAAGCCTCCCCGGTTAAGGGCAAGGGCCGAATGATAAGGTGAAGTTAATTGAATGTCTGCACGCATCGTCAAGCAAATACGGACCTACCGAATTATGCGGAACGTGGAAACCTCATATCTCCCCCCTGAGCCTGTCTCTGGGCAGCTGAAACCGTAAGGCACACTGTTGGGGGTGTGAGCGTAAGATGCGGGAAAAAGCGAATGTCAACCTGTAATGGGTCGGATACGGGTTCGAAATTTGCCCGGCTCGAAAGAGAGCAGACGTCCCGTAGGTGTCCCATTACGAGATCTCTGAGGGAACTACATCAAGAGAGGAAAGCAAAAGACGGCGGCCATTAGGCAGGCTGGTGTACTTCTTGCCGAAAGGCATTGTAGCTTTCAGCCAGTATCGTAAAGTTGGTGTTATTTTCCTCCAACGGGTGGCCCAACAAGGGCTGACCTTCGGGAGGCTTGAGCCGTGTGATGGGAAACTATCAAGCACGGTTCTTAGGGGGCTTGGGGCTGGCAACAGCCCCCAGCTACCCGGTATGGTCCTTCGGGCAAAATAAGCAAAGGAGAACAAGATGAAAATTTCGCTATTTGAAAACACGAGTAATCCGGAGATCTATCTTGATATTGCTCAAACCCAGATTATCCATTCAACTCTATATAAAATAGGCAGATCAGAGTGTATCAAGTTAATCAATGATATATACAATGAGAGATTGAAAGATGACGGTTCAGCTATTCAACTAAAGTTCATCAACCAAGGGTTTTCAAACACCGTCGTATTGCGGATATATGTTGGCGATATAAAGGGTGAAGCGCTGAAGATAAAAAAGCGCTATATCCTCAAGATTGGTAAATTTGATGACGTGAATTTGGAGTTCAAAAACT
>Ga0075111_1001552_pt1 | contig 10439 bp, 8 predicted proteins | sample AntAceMetag02UKK_FD_69787 | JGI IMG/M metagenome (GOLD analysis project Ga0075111, IMG submission 69787) | Saline lake microbial communities from Ace Lake, Antarctica - Antarctic Ace Lake Metagenome 02UKK | ecosystem: Environmental > Aquatic > Non-marine Saline and Alkaline > Saline | place... | reverse complement strand
TAATTTTTGGATAGATTATCAAAGAACCAATGCGCTTTTGCTGATCTTCTCGGCCAAAATTGTGAAGCAGAAAAATAAATAACCAACACTGAAATATCTATGGCGGATATTCATGGCTTTGTCAACAACGAACTCCTGTGTTGCTTAGGTGAACCCGGGTAAAATAGAGGTATGGAACATCCTCTATCACTTTAATAGGGGAGCTAACATCACTTTCTTGGGGGAGCAATAAAGGGCTCTTAACCCTGTTTTATGGCTCATAAATTCTTTTAGCAGTTGCTGCGTAAAGGAATAATCTGCCGTTTTTTCCAATCTTTTGAATTTTTTGTGGAAACACGGTTCGTTCTTTACAGTTTTTCTTGGGAAACTGCAAATTTTATAAAATGTTCATGTTATTTAATCGGCATTGCTTGGTTTATAAAATCTCATAGCTACTTGTAAACGGGCGGTCCCCGGTACCTGAAAATTCAATTGACCTGGTGCAACTTCGGCAGAGGGGATAATATCGGATGGTGTCTTCGCCGTAATCGATCAAATCATCTAAATTGGATTTCATTTTTATGAATCGGTATTCAGTCATGTTGCCGCATTCAAACACAGATTTCTGAACCCTGACCCCGTATCCTTTCAGTGTTTTGACAACCCTGTACCGAGTTTTATCGTCTACTATATCAAAGCATACCAGGAAAAACATTTATCCATCCTTTTTGGTTACTGCCCATAAATTCTGAACCGATGGAATCTGAAAATATGTTCCATTACTATACTGCCATCGGGCCGGATTTTCTCACATGCCTGTCTGTTCGTGGTCGCATAAATCGGTATGAGTCCCAAGGTTAGCGTATGGGTCACCATCAGGTAGGTCGCCCCGAAATCCCCTTGGATTAGTGCCAGGTCACCTGCTTGGCCGTTGTCATTCAGCCAGTGTTTTATCGGTGAAAGGTCGTTTCCGATGCCTGAAGGTTTTGGTGGAATCTGCGACCAAATTTTCCTGAGAGGTTCCGGCATTGCTACAATGTCGGTCACTCCCCATTTTTTTCGAGCGCTGGTTTTCTGTTCAGGGGATAATTGATGGCTGAATAGGAGAAACATGTTTATTTTCTTTTGCATCTTCTAATTATGTTCCTTTGTTTGAATATATCTCCTTCATTGATGAAGGGTTTTAAAGGCAATTTTTCCAAGGCCAAAGGCTGTATTCTTGCCGGCATGTACAATTTCTGCCATTCGGAGAAGAGGAATAAAGGGGGCAATTTTTCCCTGATAAACGATATGACCGGTCAGGCCGCCCATAAACATTTTTTTCTCCTGCCGGGAAGAGTAACGCTGCCAGTCAAACCAGGAAAGTTGTTTCTCCAGAATGGTAATTTTTTTTGCCTTGTCAGTAAGCGTACTGTAATTCAGGTCTGGTTCTCCATTGCCCCAGGTGTTTAACAAAGCGGTGTTCCGGCGGATGAAGGAGCGAATTAAATCCGGAAATGGGAGTGCAGGCGGGCCTTGTGTTTTGACGTTTATTCTCAGAGGTGTGATGATTTTGATTTCCACCCTGTCTAATGAGAGAGTTTCTGCCGGAAGAAGATCCACATCAATCAGGTTGTCCGGAAGCGTCATCTGGCCCTGTTTTTTTGGGTAGATGGTATCGTGGCGATGGGTAACTTTTTCGAGGGAGAAGCGGGCTTTTTGTCCGTTGATGTGTTTGCCGATTCCGATTTTCCCCATCTGCTTAAAGGCATAAATAAAGTATGGCAAATTCCGGTTGATCTCCCCAAAAAGCAAAAGATCGCAGGACAGGGTATCCCCTCTCCGAAAGTTTGTTTTTGTGTTCAGAGGCGGCACTATAACCATTGGATGAGGCACTGATGATACTCTGGCTCTTTTATGCCGTGGCAGTGCATATCCGGTTTCAAAAACCAAGGCATAGAGGCAGGCACTTTTTAAAATACAGTTGTTGCACTCCTGATGCTTTATGGCGCACACAGTTTGCTTCAGGGCATGGCCCAAAACTCCTCGAAAGGTTGATCCTTTGTAAGCCGGTAATGCAGCAGCCTCCTCCAGCTTGATATGAAATGTGTAGGTTCCTGTCTTCATATGACCTTTTTTCAAAAAAATTAGAATGAAACATTTTAAACGAAAAGCATAACTGCTAATAGCTTACTTCGTTTAAAAAGTAAAGAATTGCTGTGGCTTTCAGTCGCCGTAGGCACGCCAGTTATTAGTTCTGTTTTTTTCTATGGGCATTGGATTATTTAAAAACAAAAAATAGAGCGTGCCAATTTATCAAAGAATAACCAGTGCAGAATGTTTTTATCCTCTTCAATCGAGGCGGTCTTTCTGACCAAGAGCAAAGAAGGCAAAGAGACGTTAGCAAAGATTTGTCTTAATCCTCTCTAATCGAGGCGGTCTTTCTGACAAATGGTCGAGATTGCCGGGCTGTTAGAATAAATAAAGTCTTAATCCTCTCTAATCGAGGCGGTCTTTCTGACTTAAGATGGTAGCGGCAATGGTTGTTTTTTTGGTGGGTCTTAATCCTCTCTAATCGAGGCGGTCTTTCTGACAAGATTATGCCAAGCACCACATCTGTTCCCATCATTGTCTTAATCCTCTCTAATCGAGGCGGTCTTTCTGACTGACCTACTACAAACAAACCCAACTCGAGTTCGATTTAGTCTTAATCCTCTCTAATCGAGGCGGTCTTTCTGACCTTAACCATTACAAAAGAGTTCGAGACGCAGATCTGTCTTAATCCTCTCTAATCGAGGCGGTCTTTCTGACTTTGACGAGTTAACTATGATAGAGAAGTGCATAATGGTCTTAATCCTCTCTAATCGAGGCGGTCTTTCTGACTCAAATCAGACCCGCAAGGATTCGAAGTGAAGGGGGTGTCTTAATCCTCTCTAATCGAGGCGGTCTTTCTGACAGAAACATGGTCTTAAAGTCCATCTGCTTTCAATGTCTTAATCCTCTCTAATCGAGGCGGTCTTTCTGACACAAAAATACTGGAATGTCAGTCCTGACTGAGTTAAGTCTTAATCCTCTCTAATCGAGGCGGTCTTTCTGACCTTGTCGAGGTGATGCTCCTTGCTGCCGCAGTATTGTCTTAATCCTCTCTAATCGAGGCGGTCTTTCTGACTCAAATAGACAATACTGTTATACCCCACAGAACGACAGTCTTAATCCTCTCTAATCGAGGCGGTCTTTCTGACGAGGCAGTAACAGAGTTCAACCGGATTCTGGCGCAGGTCTTAATCCTCTCTAATCGAGGCGGTCTTTCTGACAAAATTCGGAACAATAATTTCTTGGGGAGAAGAAATGGTCTTAATCCTCTCTAATCGAGGCGGTCTTTCTGACGCAAGTAGTGTAGAATTATCTGGTCTCTGTATGAGGTCTTAATCCTCTCTAATCGAGGCGGTCTTTCTGACTCTTGGTGTCTGGAAGCCCCATGGGGCAAGGGTTTCAAAGGCCATTTTTACGGACCTACCCGTTTTTTGGGGTCCGGTAAAAGTTTTCCCATTTTTAAGAGGGTGTTATTTCTCTTAACCAGCTGAAAATACTGAATTTTTTCAAATTACAGACCTCCGGGTGAGCTTTTTGTCCATAACAGCCTTAAATTACTGCCAATCAGTACCATCTGGTTTCTTTTATAGTCCGAGGCCATTTAGGTCCGTAATTTTTGGATAGATTATCAAAGAACCAATGCGCTTTTGCTGATCTTCTCGGCCAAAATTGTGAAGCAGAAAAATAAATATCATTAGCAGAACATCTATTGCGAATATCCGTGGTTTTGTCAACATCTGATTCTCTGCTGATTATTTTCAACCAGGTGAAATCCGGTCATGGGCCGGTATATATTATGCTGAAAGAGATCCAAAATCAGCCTCTTTTGGCAGCAATAAAGGGTTCATATCCTTGTTTTGCGGACTGGACAATTCTATTAGCACTTGCTGCTTCAAGCAATTGTCCGCCGTTTTTCCCAATCTCCAAGGCAAGACAGCCAATGATATAGGTCTGCATCCCGGCTGTGGCAGAGCCAAGACCGCCCAAGGCTAATGCTGCCCAGATATTTCCGGTTCCCCAAGACAAAAATTTTGCCCCTTCAATAAATAAGGCCCGCCCAATGGCGTTAAGGGTCATTGCGACTCCCATTGAGGAGACCACAGTTTTGACTGAAATTTTTTCGCCCATGAGGGAGGCGATGTGGGAAATCATTGCGGCATTTTCAGCTGCAATGGCAGCGGATGCAGCAGGCACAGGCAGTGCGCCAGTCACAGAGGCTGCCAGGGTATATTCTGCTACAATTTTTTGAGCTTTTGTGATGTCTTTTTCCTGAACCATGGGGATCTCCTTTCCGCTAATGGATTGCCCGCTTTTCGGGCGTTACCCCTAATTACGGATGCAATGGTTGGAATTTAAAAAAAATATTAAAAACTAACGGTAGGTGAAAGGAAAATAGACTTCCGGGTTCTTCCGGACAAGGCTGCAGGCTTTAGCAAGGCTATTATTGAGCAGGAAATTAAAATGGTATACATTTAATTGAGTTGCGGCCCGGCGGATTTTTGATTCCCAGCCTGCCAGCCGTGTCGCGCCGGGCAGGGTATCATCGGGCATATTTGATAATGGGAGAAGTGCCATTACAACAATCGTAGGACCTGACTTTGGAGAAAAGCAGAGGGCAATGCTCTGGTTCATGAGGGTAATTGCTTTGGCCTTCTCTCCCAGGCTGAAGGCAGTTTGCCCAAGGTTATAGGCAATCAACTGCCCTGGATGAGGGGCATCTGGATTTTGCACAAATTGTCCGGTCAGGAGTCGATACATCTTTTTTCGATCAGGAAGGCCTCTATCCTGGGCAATATACCGGGCCAAAAGAGCAATTTCCCAATGTGTCAACAGCCTGTCCCGTTGGGCAAGAAAGTTGTACAGAGGCTCGTGGTCTGGAATCCCAAAATATAGTTTCAGGCTCTGGGCGGCATCTCGTGTACGACCGGCATCCATAAATGCATAGGTCAGGTAGTTGTATTGCCGGCGCCATTCGTCCCGGTACTCCGGAACCCGGTCCTGGCCTAATGCCCGGCAGGCTTTTTTATGATACGTATTTGCCTGGCGTAAGCGTCCTGGGCCGCAGAACCCATTGTGCTGCATCAGAGTGCCGTATAACCGACCCAATACCATATCCGTTTTACAGCCGAATTTACTTTTACAATGGTACAGTGTTTCCAGAAGGCCAAGCAGTTCCTCCATTTTTGCCGGTAACTTATGGGAAAAGCTGTACCGATTATGCCGGGCTACAAGACTATTATTAAAAAATTCGGTTACCGGCTGGATATCTGTTTTCATCATAGTGTTGATAAGGCGGCCGCCTCGTTTTTCCCATGCCACGCTGTCTTGTATCCGGCCTAAATGGTTGGCCAGAGAAAGCGCTGTTGTGCACCATCTAAAAACAGACAGAGGAACTTTTTCGGAGAGCCGGGAAAGGCTATCCTGCTTAACTATATGTTCAATTGCAGCGGCGTGCGCAAGGTCAAATGTCAATACTTTTTTTTCAAAAGTTTTTGATAAAATGGTAAATAGATCTGGCCTTTTCAGAAGTTTTTCCATGATGGGGGTCATGGTTTTGTTGTCTTCCATCCACTCAATCCATTTTGGGGGTAAAATGCCGATGTTTTCAGCCAGGATTTTCGGGTCTTGAAAACAAGCAGAAAGCAGGGGCAGTTTTTTTTTGCGGTCAGGGGAATAAAGGGAAAATAGCATATAGGCCTGGTCAAGGCTTGAAACAGGAAGGCAGACCAGTTTTTTTGACTCTGTCAGTTTTGTGTTGGCTCGTGGAAAAAGAAGGGCCTGGTACCGGGGGAGTATGCCTGATATTTTTTGTTCCAGATGGCCGACGGCCTGGACTGTGCCGTCGGCTGAGACAGCGCCGGTTGCAGCCAAACCGGCAGGAACTTCTTTATGGTCCAGCAGGGCGGCAAAGCCTAAAGCCAGTGGCAATCCCAGTGATTTTCCCTGGAAACGGACTGATCGGCTGATTTGGGACAGGGATACCGGTGTCGTAAGGGGAAAACAGAACAGATCAGCTGTTTGAGGCATTCCTGGTCGTGTCAAGGATGCGCTGGCAGCGTTTCTGACAGCGGCCAGCGCATCCGGATCGAACAACGGGACTGACCATGATGGGATAAGATCAGAGTCAGCAGGGCGGTTCTGCATGCCCAGAATAAAATAGCGAATATGGACCAGTTCACCATCTGTCAGAATCACGGGAACACTGCACCAGGTTCCTGGAGATAGTTCCGGATGGAATCCCAAGTAGGTTTGAAAATCAAACTGATCCAGAAAAAATTGATGGGTATCCGGGTGAATACGGTCCTGGTGTTTTAAATATCCGGCAATCAGAAAAAGATGGAACAAAGACACAAGATCCGGGCAGTGGTGAATATTTTTTGCAATGATTTCGTAATGCTCCTGAAATAATCCCGGAGCTTCCTGACTGAAGAGATCTGCCGGGGGATTTTTTAACAGGATCATTTTAAAATGATTGGGATTGGATCTGCAGAGTCCGGAAATGTCAGCCAGGTAATATAGAAAAGGATATTCCATGGACGGCTCCTATTCGGCTGACTTGTTTATGGCAAAGAGGTGAAATGCCGATGAATCGGTTTTTTCGGTTGGAAATATGGCCATGAAAACGCCGCTGTCTCTGTTGAGTTCAAGTTTGCCTTTTTGTAATTTTTTTTGTTGGGTATCACAAAGATAGCAGTATAATTCCATCGTCCTTAGGTTAAAGTCGTTTTTTTGGAGTTTTCCTGATACCGTATAGGAGCCCGGTTTTCGGCTTTCATCATAAACGAGGGCATAAACGGGGTATATATCAACCACCCGGTCGTTTTCAATGCAGAGATATGAAATAATAATTCTTTTTTGGTCAATAGTCGAGGCTGCCAGGGCAATCGCTTCCGAGGGGAACCTTATAGTGGCAAAACACTCTTCCGGAGTTTCTGGTGTTCCGGGCCAGTCAACACCGCTCACAAGCCCTTTGATTGCTTCCATCAGTTCGGATACCGTCGAGGTGATTGTATCCAAAAGGGGCTGGGTTTCCCGGGCAGTGAAAGCAGAGGCGGTTTTTGCTTCAAGTCTTCGGAAATAAAATCTGGGATCATTCTTTTCTATGGGAAGGGTCACCGTGGCCCAAGGCGGCCGATAGTTTGGATCCTGTTTCATTTTAAATGCATCTTCAATCACTTGGCTGCTAAGAATGCCGATGCAATGGAGGAGATTGTTTTTTTTAATGGTGTAAATATTCCAGGTTTCGAGGAACAGGGACAGGGCCGGTTCTATATGGGGGGGTTGGAGTACTATATCCCCGGGGCCTGCAAGGTAAAAGTCATGCCAAGTTTGGGCTACCAGAATTTCATCATTGATCCGGCGGGATATGTCCAGAACTGCTATAATGGGGGGCGTATAAAAAAAAGAATCCTGCCATACAGCGAGGGCTGGATCCAGACACCAGATCTGCCCTATTTCTAATGGCGGCATATGGATAGATTGGCCGGTTTCTTTTATTAAATTTTGGGCCAGTTTGCTGACGGCATCGAGTTCTGCCTGCTTTCCGATAGAGCAGAAAGGACATATAGCCAGGTGGGCTCTTCGCTGTGTTTCATTTTTCGGGTCTTCCAGAACCTTTTTAGGGGGGCAGGCCCGTGCCTGTGTGGCCAGGGCCAGGGCTATTTTTCTTGTATACATTAAAACTTCCTTTTAAAAAATTTGCTTCTGGAATTTAATACGGATGTGACAATCATTTTTTTTAAAATTTTATTCAACTTTTTGTAGACTCCCCAGTTTTTGCCCGAGCCGGTTGCACAGTTCACCCATAAAAAAAATAAATGCATCCGGATCCGCTGCCGAGGTGGTCAATGGTTCCGGGGATATCCATTCAAGGGGACATAAAAATTCTTTGAGAGTATCCCTGATTTTATCCCGCTGGTAATTCAGGTTTGATTTTTTCCCCATCAATTGTGCCACTTCGGCTCCTGTGAGTCCCTGACAGTCATAATAATAAAATATCTGTTTTTCTCTGTCCATTAACCGGTTAAAAAAATTTTGGGCCCAGGTTTTTAGATATGTTTTTTTCATCTGGCTGTCTAATTTGATTTTGGTATTGTGGATGATGTCTTCCATTGGTTTACTGCCAGATGGGCTGTCACTGGGGGTAATCTGCAAGGAGACATAGGTTCCGATCCATGAAATAAAATCATTCAGACTGATCCTGACATGGTCAACATCGGCCAATACAGCACAATGTGCCAGAAAATGATCCGCCAGTTTAAGTATTTGTTTTTTATGATTCATTTTTTCATGATTTGATGATACAGAATCCGGATATGGGATGTATTTCATCTTTTCCGTGGGAATAAAAACAGAAGGTGAGTTGTCCGATAGGGCAAAAGAAAGTTCTTTGCCTGATTTGAATTTTTTTAAATGATCTGCCCCTTGAAGAACCGTCCATGCATGGCGCCTGAAAGATCGCCAATTGTCTTTGTATATATCTGACGTATTTGTTTTGCTGCGGATCAGGTCTTGGGTGTGGTTGAGAAAATACCTTGTGATTTTTCCTACAGCTTCAGGGACATTGAGCACAAGCGTCTGTTGAAGATCAGGGTTGGTCAAAAGGTATAAGGTTAGTTCCTGTAAAATGATCTCTTCCGTATTTTCAGAATTGGGAAACGGATCAGCCCCGGGCAGACGCAGGTGGGCAGATTCCAATTTTTTTCTCAGAATTTTTGCCAGGTGTTTTAACTGGCAAAAATTTTCAGGCGTGTTCAACCATTGTTTGAATTCTTTTTCAGGAAGCATTGTTTTTGAAAATGCCTGCAACTTTAAGGTATGTTTCCGCATCAAAAGGCAATATGTCCGGGTAAAATATATTTGTTTGTTACACCATTGCCATTAGGCAAGGCCTGTCAACATGAAGCCCATAGAGCAGGCGGGCAATATCAATTTTTCTTTTTCATCGGCATTTTACTTATATGTTTTGTCATAGCACACAAGTAATATTCCACACAAAAAATATCTAAAAATTGCAAGCAAATTTGATCCTGATGTGTTTTCTATAAAACTCGATGAGTTGGAAAAACCATTAACCTACTGAATATAAAAAATATTTAAAATTGCTTCGCATCTTTTAGGTAATATATAAAACATTCAGGAATGAATGACAATAAAAGCTTTGAAAAATCATGCAGTTTTGGATTTACTATTTTTAAATTATAATTTGAATAAAAAAATATTTGAACAGTAGCACTGACCATAACATCAGCACCACCGTTCAATTTTAAATTTCAATTAATATTTATTTCATCCAGAAATCTGGATCGTTTAATTGATCTGCCCTGATATTTCTGAGGATACGAGAGATACAGTTTCTGCATAGCTCGTGACATAGATACAAATCCAATACGTCTTATCAAGATCAAAATTTAAAGATCATTCTAAAAATCATTTCAATAAACGACAAAATCATCCCTACTCGTTCTGAATCATCCTCTTCTGGAGTGGATTTTGTTGTTGACCTTTCCTTTACTTCATACAGTTTGCTTCTTTTGTTTTGTGTTATAAATTTTTAAAAGGGCTTCATGTTTTTCCTTTAACATATCAACCTCTTCAGAATCAAAAAATAATGTTTTAAATCTATCGGGAAAATATAGTTTTTTTAAATCCTTGATCACAAGAGAGTTCTTGTCAACATCCTGGGAATACTGGAAGCATGTCAGAATCTGATCAGTCATAATACCAAAAAGATTGAAAAGACTTTGAGGACCAATAATCCCTCCGGCGAAAAAGTTATTATCATTGAAGCTTCCAACGAAGAAGATGAAGGTATTCAGATTGTAAATGAAATAAAAGACCTGACAGAAGTAGCAGGTCTTCAGCACAAAGAGATTGCGATCCTCTACCGAGCAAACAATTTGTCCCGGGTAATTGAGGATGCTTTGAAACAAAATAAGGTTCCCTATCATATTGAGAACGGGACCAGCTTTTATGAACGAACAGAAGTTAAGGTGTTGCTGAATTATCTGAGATTGGTCAACGATAATGATTCTGACGACGGAAATGAAGCATTAAAAAATGTAATCAACATTCCCAACCGATATATCGGCCGGCGGTTCATGACAGACCTTGAACAGTTCGCTGAAAAACGAAATGCAAACCTGTATCAAGGATTGAAGTCCATGCCGATAGATGTTCCATATCTTAGAAAATATGTAAAAGAGTTCATCAGCATCATTGATCCTTTGATAAAAAACAGGGATCAGATTGAGCCATCTGAAATGGTTCATATCCTGAGAGAAGGATTGGACTATGACCGGTTTATCAGTGAGGACGACATTCCCTCACCTGATGACAGCAAAATTGAGAATGTTAACCAGCTGCAAATTGCGGCAAATAAATACACC
>Ga0075111_1001550_pt1 | contig 10455 bp, 11 predicted proteins | sample AntAceMetag02UKK_FD_69787 | JGI IMG/M metagenome (GOLD analysis project Ga0075111, IMG submission 69787) | Saline lake microbial communities from Ace Lake, Antarctica - Antarctic Ace Lake Metagenome 02UKK | ecosystem: Environmental > Aquatic > Non-marine Saline and Alkaline > Saline | place... | reverse complement strand
TGCCAACAGGGATTTTGACCGTCATACAAATCTCACGAACCAGTTGACGAACAAAAGGGAGTCGATTTCCGGGGTGTCGATTGATGAAGAGATGATGAATCTTGTCAAATATCAGACGGGTTATAATGCAGCGGCTAAACTTTTCAGCACGGCAGATGAGCTGGTAGATACTCTAATGAATATGGTAGGGTAAAAGGGTCAAGATGTCTGAGAACCGGCAATCCTGAAGAGAGGTGGTCTTATGGTAATGCGTATATCGGAAAACATAAAGTTTAATACAATAGTAAATAACATGTTTAAGTCTCAGGACAGTTATAGTAAACTCGCTGAAAAAATTTCTTCATTAAAGGAAATCAACAAGCCGTCGGATGATCCTATTGGTATGAACAAAGTGCTTAACTTGAGAAAATCCAAGGCATCTATTGAACAATACACCCAGAATATGGATGGGTGTGAATCATGGCTCACGATTACTGAATCAAAACTGTCGGCTGCGGGCGACCTTTTGGTAAATGCCAGAGTAGTGGCAATTGCCCAGTCAACGGCGACCTCGTCTGCCGAGGATCGAAGTTCGGAAGCCGAGACAGTTCAGCAGCTTATAGATCAGATGCTTGCACTTGCTAATTCAAAATATGATGGCAGGTATCTCTTTTCAGGCACAAAAACGGAAGAAGCGCCTTTTTCATCTACTAAAAGAACCACCCCTACTGTAACTGTCCCGGAAGTTCAGCCCGATGGAAACGGTTTTGGTGGAACGGTTGTAGTAAGTTCAGATCCAGCGGACTATTCAGGAACTGAGAACAAAACTTATGTGGTGAAGATTGTTACAGGCGGAGAATTAGGTGCTGCGACATATCAGGTTTCAAGTGATGGAGGAAAAACCTGGTTGGGTGAAGATCCAGTTAATCCAGGGAAAATAGGAGGCCCAGATGACCCACCATTTGACAATCTGGACGGTGGAGGGCCTATTAATTTGGGAGATGGGGTGGAATTAACGTTTGACAATGGAACAGATGCTGATCATCGTCTGGCCGCGGATGATATCTTTTATGTCCAGGCCCTTGCTGTTGCTGCCCCTACTGTAACTGTGGAAGCTCCGTCCGTAAATACATTTGACGGCACAGTGGCTTCAGGCGGAGTCTATTCAGGAACTGAGAACAAAACTTATGTGGTAAAGATTACCGGTTGGAAAGATGATGGAACAACAAAAACGGCAACTTATAATGTGTCTGATGATGGAGGTGCAAGCTGGAAACCAATAGAGAAAACCTTTGAATTGCCGAATGGCGGTTCAGTGGACACAGTTGCAGGTGACATAGATGGTGACATAGTTAATGGCATATTTTTGACATTTAAGGATACTGGTGTGGCTGATCCTGAACTGGCCGTGGGTGATATCTTTAATGTCCAAGCCCTTGCTGCCGAAGGATATTACAATGGCAACGGCGAGGAAATGTCTGTTAATATAGACGAAAAAACTCCCTTTGCATATTCCATTTCCGGGGAAGCGGCATTTACGGATAAAGGGGAGGGGACTGTTGATATATTCGGGGTTCTCAATGAGTTGAAGACAGCGCTGGAGAATAACGATCCAGATACCATTTCATCCTGTATAGATGATCTTAAGGCTGGGGCCGATCAGATATCAAAAAATATTTCCAGTTGTGGCTCCAGAATTAACAGGCTGGAGATAGCTAAGAGTAATCTTGTCGATCTTGATTTGAATTTAACTCAATTGCTTTCTGATACTGAAGATGCAGATATGGCGGAGGTCATCACCCGGTTTGCCATGAAGGAGACCGTTTTGAAGGCATCATATGCAACGGCATCAAAGATAGGAAATTTAACAATACTCGATTTTCTTAGATAAATAAAATGTTAATTCTGACAAGAAAATCAGGCGAAACAATAAGAATCGGAAATGAGATCAAAATTACCGTATTAGATGTAAAAGGAAAACAGATAAGGCTGGGGATAGATGCCCCATCAGACATAGTCGTTCACCGCGAAGAAATTTATCAAATGATTACGCAGCAGAATATCCTGGCGGCAGGATACGATGATTCAATCGGCAAGAGTTTGTCCCATGTATGGAACAGGCTGAAAAACCCGAAGGAGGAAGTTAAGTGAAAATTTCTACCACCCGTTTTGGAGATATAAGTATTGATGAATCCAAAGTTATTCGGATGAGGGGGGGGATGTTGGGTTTTGAACACCTGAAAAGATATGAGATTTTTATTCAGAGTGAGAAAATTCCCTTTTGGTGGTTTCAGTCAGTTGATGATGGTTCGGTTGCTTTTGTCGTTATTAATTCTCTTGCTGTAAAACAGGATTACGAGCCGGTAATACCTGCCGCTGAAGTAAAATTACTTGAAATCGGATCGCCTGAAGATGTGGTTTTGCTGTCTGTTGTGACGATACGTTCTGATCCGTTCAAGGTGACTGCTAACCTGAGGGCACCCATTGTGGTCAACGCAAAGAAAATGCTGGCACAGCAGGTTGTCCTTGTAGATTCGGATTATCCCGTTCAGTATCCTGTAACAGAGAATAGTGCAGTTTCTAAAGGAAAGGCAAAGACAGAAATACTCCCTTCGGCGTTAGCCTTGTAAAAGAAAGGCGAGTGTGACAGATTAAAGGTATTTGGTTGGGGATTAATGACGATAATTAAAAAATAGTTGATCTGTCAAAAAAATGACGTTGTTTCCTTTCATTTGTAATAGGTTCTACATTTTAATAAAGAACCGATTACATAAATATTTCCAGTTTCTTTTTATCAAGTGTACCAATGGTTATTTTCAGAGGTTCTTTCCGCTTTTTTGCCAGCGTAAGCCAGTTTTCGATCTCATCCGTCAAAAATTCTTCTCCGACCCTATTGGTTTTGACGGTTTGTCTCACAGAATTATCCATAAATCCCGAATTGATAAACGTCCATTGATTTTCCCGTTTTGAAATAATACCGGTATGGCCCTTTGTCTGCGTTGAAAAGGAAAGTATGCTTCCCTCCTTTACAATGGACTTTATCTCATGAATGAATTCTCTGGCAATCTGTGCGGGATTGTCAATGTTTCCATAGGATTTTGAAATCATTATTTTGCCTGTTTTTTCGGTCAGACCTTCTCCGGTCAAATATGCATTGGCCGGCAGCCTGTTATGGACAGCCATTTTTGTCAGACTGTTTTTGATACCCTCCTGACCATAGTAATTATATCCAAGGGATTTTATACCTTTGACCACCAATTCGTAACAGTCGATTTTTTTGTAGGAGGTTCCGATATAGGGTTTTACGGCATCAATGAGTCGAGTTGACAGGGTTTCATCAGGCGTATCAAGGCCTGGATTCAGATTCCCTGCAATCAGAGACTGTTTTGGCGCTTGTTTTTTGCCCCAGGTGATCTCACTGGTGGTAGGATCAATATAGATGGTTTCACCGGCTTTGATTTTTAGAAACGGTTTATTTTGATTTATTTTTGCATGGATGATGTGCCAGCAATCCTTTTTATACTGTGGATTTTTTATGAGCAGATGAGAGACTGTGGGCATATCCCGGGTAATGGTCCCAATGGCTACAGATGCGGTACCTTCCAATTTTGCGGTACCTTCCAATTTTGCGGTACCTTCCAATTTTGCGGTACCTTCCAATTTTGCGGTACCTTCCAATTTTGCGGTACCTTCCAATTTTGCGGTAGTTCCAGTGATATTGGCGCTTTCAATTTTTTTACGCAAAATGTTTGAAAAAAGGCCCTTTTGGGCAGTGTGCCATTTTTTTGACACCGACACAGTTTTGTTGTTTGATCTGATCTGATGCAGTTCCATTGTAAATATTTTTCTCAGAAAGGTTGTTAAATTTATTTTTAATCTCTTTTGCCTGTTTCACAAATTTGTCTTATGCTGAAACGGATTCGAAGAGACTACCTGTCGAAAAAATTTGCAATATTTGTGCCATATGAGAAGTTATTAGTTGTCAATAAGTTCAAGATCTATCTGATCAGGGTCTTCTGAATTATAGTATACAATATTTTTAAGGTGGTAAAAGCTGTCAAAATCAATCCCGGTAAAATGCAGTGCCACTCCGTCAGGATCAACCCTGACCACTTCACCTTTCATTTCAAGAATCAATTCACTGCTGCTGCCGCTTAAGGTTAGGAATATGTCACATTTTTCCCCTAATCTCTGCCCGGACGGTCCTTTAACCGATATTCCTTTAATGCTTAAATCCTCTGTCTCACATTTACTATAACGCTTGACGACAAAATTTATATCGGCAATTGCTTGAAAAGGGACTCTGGTATTTTTCCGCCGTTCTTTTCCCATAAAAATTCCCCTTAAGGGCTCCCTACAATATGAATTTATTCATACCATCATAGGGTAGAAAATTATTTTTTGTCAAGAAAAAGCAAAAAAAGGAAAAAAATTGAAACATGCTTTGTTGCCGATTGAGTTATGCAAAAGTTTCCTGGCAAATAATGGCATGTATATTGCATTTACTTTAGCCAACAGATTATGTTGATTACTTTAATGGTTCCAAGGGCAATGCAAAAGCTGCAGGTCTTGACTCTTTCTATAGGTTTTTGATGAGAAGTTTCAGGAAGGGGTTACAGATTGATTTAATAATGAGAGGGGACATGGCACATACGTCGAAGATAAAATCCACTATCATACCGATTGCCAGTGGGAAGGGCGGGGTCGGCAAGACCTTTTTCACGGCCAATCTTGCCATTGCCTTGGCAGAGATGGGACATCCGACTATAGCGGTGGATCTGGATCTGGGGGGATCCAATCTGCATTTTGCCCTGGGATTGCCCAACCGGTTCCCAGGCATTGGGAGTTTTCTGAAAGCACGCAGCGCAGAGCTTGAAGAGTTGCTGGTCCCCACAGAAATCCCCAACTTGCAGTTTTTGCCCGGCGATGGCACGAGCCCTTTTATGGCTAACATCCCCCATGCCCAGAAAATTCGTCTGATCTCCAGTTTAGTAAAACTGCCTGTCGAGTATATTCTGCTGGATCTTGGAGCCGGCACATCGTTCAATACCCTGGATTTCTTCAGATTGTCCCAGCACGGCTTAGTCATCACCACTCCTGAGCCTCCCGCCATCGCGAATATGATGGCTTTTTTGAAACATCTTTTGTTGCGCATCATTGCGGGAAACTTCACTAAAAATCGCTATATTTGCGAGATTCTGTATTCCCTATATAAAACTGATAAGCAGACAAACATCGGAACGCTGCAGTCCAGGATTGCCGCCATTGATCCTGAGGCGGGGAAAACGGTAACGCAATTGTGCCACAAATACCGTCCCCGTTTAGTATTCAACATGGGAGAACATCCAAATGAGATTAAAATTTCCAAACAGATCAGTGACAATCTTAAGAGTATCCTTTCCATCGAACTAGATTATTTCGGTTATATTTTTAATGATCCTGCCGTTCGCCAATCGATTAAAAAGAGAATCCCTTTTATTCCAGGTTATCGAAAAAATATGACAACCCAAAATATTGAGCACATTTCAAAACGGATCGTTAAATACTGGGACAACCCGATAGATAAAAGTGCCCTGCGTCTCCTGGACCACACACAGAAGATCTATGAAAACCGCAATAAAGAGTAGGTAAAAATTAAATTTGAAAAATAATAGGTAAAACCAATTTTTAAAAGCAATGTACATGGTCAAACAAAATGGTAAAAATAATACCTGCCATTTGCTTTTTCCCTGTACTTCATCCGCCTCTATGGGGAAAAATTTGCCAGTACTGGAAAATTTTTTGCCTTATTCCCAAACTTGCCTGGGTTTTTGGCCGCCGACACAAACAATCTATAAAGCTTTTTATTTTATATTTAACTGGAATAATATACGAAGCCTGTGGATTAAAAATACTGAAGAATTGAAATAGACAGTGTAATTATTGAGAAATAGAAATTATGTTAAACGATACGCTTGTTTCTTTAAAAATGACAAAATAATTTATTTCAGGTTAAAAAAATAATATGGCCGAAATTCTAATTATAGATGATGATGAGCAGGTATGTAAAACTTTTTTACAAATTTTTAGCAGAATGGGACATACCATTTGTTATCATCGGACATTGAAAGATGGACTGGCTAAAATATTTTCTGACAATGTTGACGTTGTCTTCTTGGATGTAAATTTGCCGGACGGCAATGGTCTTGAAGCTATAGAAATCATCAGGACAAAATTTGCTGCTCCGGAAATAATCATTATCACAGGTGATGCAAATGTCGAAGGGGCAGAGCTTGCCATGCGATCCAAAGCATGGGATTATATTTCTAAAAATGAGCCTTTTCAAAAAATTAAATTCGCGCTGGAAAGGGCATTAGAATATCGAAGACAAAAACAGTCCAACCAGGCAGGAAGAAAGATTGACAGAGATACGATTGTCGGTGAAAGCCGACAGATATCAATTTGCCTGGAACAAGTTTCTAAGGCTGCTGCCAATGACCTGTCCATTTTGATAACCGGTGAAACCGGAACCGGTAAAGACCTTTTTTCAAGGGCCATTCATAATAACAGTAAAAGGGCACATGCCGGGTTTGTGGTTGTTGATTGCGCAGCCCTGCCCGAAAATCTTGTTGAAAGCGCACTCTTTGGCCATGTGAAAGGCGCATTCACAGGTGCAGATTCGGATAAAACCGGTCTGATGGTAATGGCTGATAAAGGGACCCTGTTTCTGGATGAAGTAGGAGAACTTCCTTTAACCATTCAGAAAAAATTTTTAAGAGCACTTCAGGAAAAAAAAGTTAGGCCTGTAGGCGGTAAAAACGAAACCGAAAGTGACTTCAGACTGATTTGTGCCACCCATCGTAATTTAAGAAGCATGGTAAAAGAAAATATTTTCAGAGAAGATCTTTTTTTCAGGATTTATTCGATGCATATTTATCTGCCGCCTTTAAAAGAACGGGAAAATGATATCAAATTACTCATTGAAAATCATCTGTCCCGTAAAGGAGAGCTTTTAAAGAAAAAATCATGTACGGTATCCAAGGAATTTTTAGACGAAGTCCAAATGTACGAATGGCCGGGAAACGTCAGGGAGCTTATCAATACAATTGATCTGGTATGCAGTGAGGCAGGTGCCGGCAACACTCTTTTCCCGCATCATCTCCCCGGGCATATTCGAGCATTTAACATTAGAAATAAATTCAATGCTTCAAATGGCAGGGCCATTGCCCCAGCAGTTTTTTTACCCTGTGAGAAAAAAGCCAGAACCGCATTAAAATTCAAAGATTATATTGAAAAAATGAAAGTAGACTACCTGCAGGAGTTATTATCCACTGCCAAAGGAAACGTACCAGAAGCCTGCAAACAGTCCAGCCTTTCCAGAAGCCAACTCTACCGTCTGATGCAGCAATATAAGCTAAACATCTATTGAAGCTTGTCCTATATTTGAGATAAGATATAGAAGCGAGGTTTTTTACAACTATCTGAAATTAAAATAAATTTTATAATTTGAATGCTGGCACACATCTGAAACAGGTTTTTATTTATGATAAAGAAATTTTTATCCTGCTCGCAGATTCTAAAAATCGATTAAATGAATTGACTTCGCTGATTAACTTGCTGGAAAGCAAACGCATTATCTTAATTCTTTCCGGTGATTCAAAGGCAACAACACACATCGCCCATCAAAACAGGCAAATATCTGACCTTTATCCTGGCCCAGGAAGAATACGGGATAGGGATACTCAAGGTCAAGGAAATCATCGGCATTAATGTAATTGTTAAAAGTTTTAATATCTGAAAATTTACAATAAAATCATATAACAGGAGGATACACATGTTTAAGCACTTGAAACTGAGTACAAAATTAATCAGCAGTTTTGTCATTGTCGCCTTGATTTTAAAAAAGAGGCGGGGTCTGCGGGATCAGGCGGGGTAAAACTCGAAACGAAAAAACCTTAAAACTACAAGATGATTTCCATGCCTTCTTTTGCAAAAAAGATTTCCATATTTTCCGAGGTATGGGGTTTGCAAAGTTTTTCCGTGAGCTCATCAAATTTTTTATCTGAATATGTAGGCTCATGGTGGAACAGGGCAAGTCGTTTGACACCGGCTTTTTTTGTAGACTCAATAGCATACTCCATGGAGGTGTGACCCCATCCTTTTTTGGATGCCTGGTATTCTTCTTCTGTGTACTGGGCATCTCGAATGACAAGATCTGCATCTTTAAAAAAATTTTCCAATAGTTTATTTTGTATTTGAGCGGTTTTTTTACCCTCAAGGGCCATGGTTTCATCATAGGAAGGATCTTCAGGGCGGGTTGAAAAAATATTCTGAAAGGGCTCTGAATCATAGAGAGTGCAGACCACTTTATCCTGGTATTCAAAGCGGTAACCCAGGCAGAGAACAGGGTGGTTTAACCATTTGGTTGTGATGGAAATCTTGTCATCTTTTAATTTTACCGGGCCTTCTTTCAGCTCGATATACTCTATTTTAGATGCCAGTTCAGCCTGTCGGATGGGAAAATGCCGATAGGACATCTGATTTCCAATAATATCTTTTAGTGTATCGTTTTCAAAACTGGCGGGGCCATATACTTTTAGTTTGGTGTCCTTAAGGTAGATAGGGGTAAAAAAAGGGAAGCCCATGATATGGTCCCAATGGGTATGGGTTAAAAAGAGTTCCGTTTGGATGGGTCCTTTGGGTAGATCGGTGACCATCATATCGTTGCCCAGTCCCCGGATTCCGGAGCCGGCATCAATGATGATTTGTCTTTCTATCTCCTTGAAGCGGAGTTCAATGCAAGGTGTGTTGCCGCCATATTTTATCGTGTCAGGACCTGGACAGGGGATGGAGCCCCTTACGCCCCAGAATTTTATTTTCATGGAGTATCATTATCCTTTGGTAATTTGCATGAATAGTCTTGCATTTTCGATTTCTGTCCGGGTTGTTTTCTCAAGGGTTTTTAACGTGGACAGAGTTAAATTATGCTTTTTTAAAAAGGTTTTTATCAAAGAATTTTCCAGGATGGTTTCGTCGAAGATATCTTCCACAAAATCTTCTTCAGGGTCGTGGATTGTTAATTTACTTAATATGTCTGCCAGGGCTACGCGTTCAACAAAGTCATAATTTTCATCATCTGTTTTTTGCAGATGATGATGGGTGCAGATGGCCTGAGAAATGTCACCTTTTAGTTTCCATTTTTGGGAAATCAGTTTTCCGGTTTCTTCATGGTCCATATCAAAAGCAGCTTTTTCTGCTGTGTGCAGGAAAAGGTTTTTTCCTGTGACAGCAGCAACAATTTCCAGGTAAACCACAGGAAAACAATGGATCAATGGGATTTTTCCAATATCATGGAGAAGGCCTGCTACAAAATATTCTTCACACTGGGACTTTACGATGCCGGTTTCAAGGGCCAGGGCTTTTGCCCAGACACCAGTGGAGATACAATGGGTCCAGAAAATATCCATGGTATCATTTTGAAGGGATTTATTTTTTGTAAGGGTTCCCAGAATGGCCGTGCTCAATGCCAGGTTTTTAATGGTGTTCAAGCCGAGCATGATAATGGCCTGGGTCAGGGATGTCACCTGATTACTCAGGGAGTAATAGGCTGAATTAATCAGTTTTAAAACATTTCCAGTAAGAACAGGATCCAGAGAAATCACTTTATTCAGATCATTGGCCGAGGTATTAGGGCTGTTGCACACAGACAAAACTTTTGTGATGGTTGTTGAAAGACTTGGCATTTTGATCAAGTATTCCTGAATGGCGCGAAGATGTTCTTCTTTTTGATTCTGTGGATTTCCCATTGCTTCTTGATCCCATCCAATTTAAATAAAATTTAAATACCAAGTATACCGAATCTTTTCCTACTCCTCAACAAAAATATAATTGTTTTTAATTAACCCTCGGGCTAAGCAGCCTGTCGGATGAAAAAAGAAAAGAATCTATAAAACTTTTAAATGAAAAATGGAAATCAACAAAAAATCTTGAAGATGATTTTATTCTAAAATTCACTGTTGTCCCACTTTTACGAATTGTCCCGTTCTTGCGACAAATTGAAAAATTCCAAAATTATTCTTTAAATTAAGGCTATTAGAATTTTTCAAAGCCAAAAACACACTGGATTGTCCTATATGTGAGACAAAATATAGAAGCGATGTTTTTTGCAACTATCTGAAATTATTATATTTTTTCTAATTTGCATGCTGGCACACATATTGTAGTACTATAAAATATCACGATAAAAACAACGTGTGATTATGAATCATAAAAGGGAAATTATGAACCTTATACTTTTCGCACATAAAGATGCTTCAAAAAAAGGTGTAATCCTTAAAAGCATTATAGAACAACAATTTAAAGAGAATAAAATTGAAATTTTTCAGGCTTTTAATGCATTCAAATCCAGACTGAAACAGGTTTCTATTTATGATAAGGAAATTTTTATTTTGCTTGCCGATTCCAGAAATCGATTAAAGGAATTGATTTCATTGATTG
>Ga0075111_1001542_pt1 | contig 10473 bp, 5 predicted proteins | sample AntAceMetag02UKK_FD_69787 | JGI IMG/M metagenome (GOLD analysis project Ga0075111, IMG submission 69787) | Saline lake microbial communities from Ace Lake, Antarctica - Antarctic Ace Lake Metagenome 02UKK | ecosystem: Environmental > Aquatic > Non-marine Saline and Alkaline > Saline | place... | reverse complement strand
AATAATTGCTTCGCTAACACGTGTATTATCAGTACCAGATTTATCAAAGTTTGGCCCTAGTAATGTGAGTGTCTTGTCAATGTAAATCAGTTCGTCATAAGGCCCAGCAGCTACATTTACAATTCCTGCTTCAGCTACCGCAGCAATACCATAAGTAATATTATCAAAGGCATCAACTTCCCAGCTGTGTCCGCCACAACTTCCAGAAGTATAATTATCATCTACCCAAACCTCGGAAGGTAAAGGAATCGGAGCGATGATTATTCCATCAACACCTGAGAACATCTGAAAATTGTCAAAGGTTAGTGTGAACTCCCCGGTTCCAACATCACCTGTTGAGGTTTGTTCAACTTCGATATGTACAACGTCACCTGCTGTCCACGCTTGGGCAAAATTACCGCACTCAACACCGCATCCTGGAGGTGCTGTATAGAAACAGCCAGTGCTACTTTCAGTTAAAACAGATGAAGGATCGTTAGTAAGCCATGCCTCGAATGTCAAGTCACCGGTTGCCGGTGAAACACTACTTCCATTTTGAACTTCTACATAAAGTGGATGTGGGACACCCTGCGCCCACATACTTCCGGCAGTGATCAATACCACTGCAATAACCATTGTAAATTGTAAAATTTTTTTCATAAGACTGTTTTTTTTAATGAACATTTATTTTATTGTAACTATTTAATTTTTAATACTGTTTAAACGATTTATTTGCAGCCTCAGGGAGAACTTCCCGGCTGAAGAGAGATTTTGATTGCTATTCTCATTTTGACTATTTTGTGATTTCATTTATTTTTTGCTCCGGACGAAAGGAGTTCTTTTCCGGCGCGGATACTTTGCTTTCAATATTTTCGGTTCCCCTGTTTTCCATCACCTGGCTACCATACCTTTTCTTCATTTCCCTGCAATTGCGGCGCACATCGTAATTGTGGCACGCCAGCATAATGAGGGCGCTCACAACAAGTATTATGATGGTGAATTCAAGCATAAGGTCAGTATTGGGTTTGAAGAATTGCATACCGGGATACTAATGCGGTATTTACTTTGTAAATCAAGACAAACAGCTTTTTCATGATATCTAATTTTATGTTAAACCTTGGGTGAACTTCCAATTATATTCTTAGCTATCAATGCAACTAATCGAGTAAATTTTTTCATAAAGCTGTAATTATTGATGAATGTTTATTTTTTGTAACTACTAGATTTTTAATAGCGTTTTTTTGAATGGAGTGCGGCCTCAGGGTGAACTCCCTGGCTGAAATGGTGTTTTGCTTACTATTTTCATATGTTTGTGTTTAAAATGTATTTCAAATTCAGTTTGCTTTATAATTGCACTTTTACCTCTACCTTAGGCACCAGGTGTTCCATTAAGTCTGACAGCCCCACGGGGTTTTTGATTTTCTTAAAATGAACCTGGTTAAAAATCGTTAGTACCTCGTCGAAATCTTCACGGGCACACACCAGCACTTCTATATCTTTGTAATAGTCGTCGATGTACTTCATTATGGATACGTCAGCCAGCTTTCCAATTTTCAGAACTACCTTATCTATTTGATGTTCATTGAGTAAGATGATAGATTCTTCAGTGGATGAGGAGAAAAAATTGTTAGCATTAATTTCACCTGCAAATTCATTGAATTCGGAACGTATCGAGGTATCGCTATTTATAAATAGAATGTTCATATCTTAATGTAAGGATACATCGCATAGCAATCTGCATACCATAATTGTAACATTCTGTTTACCTGTCCTTTAACTAAGTACGAAGTCGAAGCCAATAAATAAATGCCTGAAAATGGGCATAGCACTATACTTATATCAGGGATTTGGGAAGGTTTTCTGATGTTTTGCAGACAAGGTCAATAGGTAAAAACTTGGATACGCTATCACGATAAATGAATAAATGCCTTTATACAGAATGCGTTACAATGAAAAGGAAGGTAAGGTTCTTGTAAAAAACCAGAAAGGAAAACGTGATTTGCCCATTTTCGGGCAAGTGCATATTTGTGGATAAAAAAAGAAAACTATATAGTTACAGACTTATGTATGTCAATATTCAGCTTTTTGAGTTTCCTATCAAGGGCCTGCCGTGAAATTTCAAGCAGCCCGGAAGCTTTGGATTTATTGTAACCCGATTTTTGAAGAGCAAGTGAAATGGTATTTCTTTCAATCTGTTCAAGGTTAAAGGTTGGGGGGATGCCATCATCAGTCGGTAGGGAGGATTGGAGGTGATTTTTTAAAGATATGAAATGGCTAATACGCAATGTTTTACCGTTACAAAGAATCATTGCGTTCTCGATCATATGTTTGAGCTCCCTCACATTACCTGGGAATTTATATTGTATCAGGTGCTCAACAACGTTTTTGTCAACCTGCTGGATTTTTTTATTCATCCTGGCAGAATACATCTTTATAAAATGATCGAGCAGGAGGGGAATATCATCTTTTCTATCCCTTAGTGGGGGTATATGAATAACAAAGGAATTGAGCCGGTAATAAAGATCAAGCCTGAACTGGCCTTTTTCGACTAAATTAAGGAGGTCGAAATTAGTTGCAGCTACTATCCTGACGTCCACACTTTTTTCAGTGGTTTCACCCAGCCTCGAAATGAGTTTGTTATCGAGTACCCTGAGGAATTTTGGTTGATTGTTAATATTCAGGTCTGCAATTTCATCAAGAAAAAGCGTCCCCTTTTCAGAAGCTTCAAACCAGCCCTTTCTATCGTATGTTGCTCCAGTAAACGAACCTCTTTTATGTCCAAAAAATTCACTTTCGAAAAGATCTTCAGATACGGTTGAACAGTTTACCGGATGGAATGGCTTTTTGGCCCTATCGCTCAGGTAATGTATGCCTCTTGCAATTAATTCTTTGCCGGTACCACTTTCCCCGGTAATGAGCACACTGGTATGATCTGACTTAGCTACACTGTACATTAACTTGAGTACCGTCTTCATTAATGAATTTCCACTAATGAAGGCAAGCCCAATCTTTTCTTCCAGTTCTTTAGTTATAAGCGAATACCCGTTGTTGGCAACTTTAAGGTTCCTGTTCAGATGGACATAATTTTTGGTTTTTTCGATGGTATTATGGATGTCACACAATTTGAAAGGTTTAGTAAAGAAATCAATTGCGCCGAGTTTCATTGCCTTGATAACGCTATCCATGTCACCATGGCCTGATATTATAATAACTTCAACATGAGGAAATGTTTCCTTTATTATTTTCAAAACAGATAAACCATCCATTTCGGGAAGTCGAATATCAAGGATTGCGATGTCGATAGGATGTTTTTTCAGGATCATGAATGCCTCCGAAGGTCTGGAAGCAGGGAATGTTTTGTATTTACATTCATCCAGATACTCTTTCAATTCATCTCTGAAACCTTTTTCGTCATCCAGAACCAATATATGCATAACTTGTTTGATTAGGGATTTACAATGTTATTATGCGAAAACCTATATGAATTACTTCTTCAAGAGTTTTCATTTCACAAAAACCAACCAGCTACTCAATGAAAAAATACTTCGTATGTTTTTTTGGTAGTTGAACAGTTTTTGCCGGGACTATTTTTCCATCAAGAGGCAAATATATGAAGAAAAAGTAATTTCACAAATATTTCACAAGTTTCATGAATTTTTTTTCAAGTCTTGATTTCGTACTTTAAAAGTTCTAACCTGGCAAGTGTAAATTCGTTTCTTTTACTTTCAATTGTTATTGCACCTTTCATCTCAGTAATTATTCCGTAAACAATTGATAAACCCAGGCCTGTGCCTACTCCCACAGATTTGGTAGTGAAAAACGGATTGAAAATATTGTGAAGATTATCTTTCTTGATCCCAATGCCATTATCTTTTACATCAATGTATATTTTTTTATCATCACTGTAGGTACTGATGTTTATCTCTTTTTCAAATGGATCAGACATAGACAAAGCATCTTTTTCTTCCAGCGCAAATTTCGCATTCGACAACAGATTAAAAATAACTTGCTCCATTTTTTGATTGTTCCCCATTGAATAGCCTATATCTTCATCCAGGCTGAGGTTTAGAGAAATATTGTGATAGCCATATTGTTCATTGATAAACGAACAGGCATTTCTAATCACTTCATTAACATTGATTCTTTCAATTATTATTGATTTCTGGTCATGTGAAAAAGTTCGGATATGATCGATAATCGTTTTAATTTTGCTGATGTTGTTAAAAATGGAAGTGAATTTATCGTCAAGGTATTGTCGTGATGCTTTTTTTGCAGAAATCTTAAAGAGGACGTTTTCGAGAGATAAAAGAATGATGCCCAAAGGTTGATTAATCTCATGAGCCACACCAGCTGCCATCTCGCCAAGGGACTCAAGTTTTGATTTTTGAATGAGTAATTGTTGCTTTTCCTGTTTGTCAATTAGAGTTTTTTGCAGTTCTTTATTTTTTAATGTCAGCTGGTCCTGTATCATAATCAATGCAACCATTTGGGCAACTCTATTGCCAATTGATTCAAAAATCATCTTTTCATTTTCAGTCAGGCCTTCCCTGCCTCTTGATATCAGGTTGAGAGCACCTATAATTCTATCATTACGCAATAAAGGAATAATAAAAACTTCCTTAATGCCTTCTTCATTCAAGTATTTTGATTCAGGAAAGGGTTCAGTTGAATTAAGGTATAAGAATTTTTCTGACATCATTGCACTATACTGTTCAGATTCTTGAAGGAGAATCTGATATCTTTTGATGAATTTTGTGCTTAGCCCCTTGTGGAATGCCAACTGAAGTTCATTTTGGTCATTGTCCATTACATAAACCCCACCCCCATCTATCCAATTAAATTCAATCAGCGAATAAAAAATATTCTTCAGTGATTCTTCGAGCCCAATCGGAATAGTGCTCAGGTAGTCAATCTTATTGTGTATCTTCAATAAGTTTTCAAATCGTCTTTTTTCTGTAATGTCAGTAATCACAGCAAGGTCAACCATTTCACCCATCCATTTGGATCTTGACCCAGTAGCTTCAACAATCCTCGTCTCGCCTGTTTTTGTCACAACTCTTGTTTCATATTCCGGTTTCAAAAATTTGCTCGCTAACCGGGCTACTAATCGCACCTTCACTTTTGCGTAATCATCAGGATGCACCAGATCTCTTAAATTAAGATTCAATATTTCGGAATTTGAATATCCCGTAACTTCACTTGCCTTTTTGTTGGCATACAAAAGATGGCCATTTTTAGTAGCTATAAATATTGCTTCCGGCACATTTTGAGTAATATGCTCGTAGTTTTCTTTATTTACTCTTAATTCCTCGGCAACTTTAATTTCATATGTGATGTCCTCGCTAATGTTCAATAAATGAGTAATTTCACCATTCTCATACAATGGATATAATGACTGTCTTTCCCAAAAAGCCTCTCCACTCTTTTTTTTATTCTGATATGTTCCAGTCCAAGTTTTTCCCTGTGTAGCAAAAATTACCATTTCATTTAATACAGCATTCAAGTTATTTTCAGATAAGTTGGATAATAGGCCATGATTTGTCAGATTACCCCGCTTAACTCCAAAAATTTCATGATACATCGAGTTTACATACTCAAATTTCTTGGTTTTAAGATTTGTGATAGATATCATCAATGGGCTTTGAGAAATAGCCCTCTGAAACATTTTTAACCTGCCCTCTGTTTCTTTTCGATGTATGATCTGCCCAAGGTTACTTGCTATTGCAGACAGGAGTTGTTTTTCTTCTTTCAGATATGGATCTTCATTGATTTTTGCCAATTCTTCCTTGTAGCATATGCAAATGCTACCGAAGATTTCTTTTTGGTGACATAATTTCTGCTCAAGTTCAAATCGTGTTTTAACAAATTTATCTGATTGATAAAGTTGATCTTTATACATTATTTTAACTGAAGCGTATTCCTGATATCGAAAGGCAGGCACAATAGTTTCTACAACTTTTTTCAAAAATATATCAAGACTAGTATCTTCCTTCTCATATAATTTAGAAATATTGATCAGGCAACTGAGCTCTTTAATTCTTTTTGACAATGCCTGGTTTTTATTATTTAGATCAAGTTTCGTAGCCACATTTTCAGCTATTTCATTAGAAAATTCGGCATTTGATTTTTTAAATAGCTTTTTATAATGTGCGGTCTCCAGTTTCAGGGCATCATATTTTATTTTAAGGTCTTCGTATTGATCAATAGTGCTCATCAATGTTATATCTTTACAATTCAGCAAATATAAAAAACATCAGGCAAGTTGCAGATTAAAAAATTATTTGAACTAATTTGAATTTTAGAATTACATCCAAACATTTTAGCTGCAATACCTAAACTCATACTGAGTTTCGTAAATACACATTTTATGCCCCCTCCTACTTCATCGAATACTTTACCTCAAAAACCGGCTTGCTGCCAATATGCTTTGGTGCAGCTGCTTCAGGAATAAAAGTGCGGATTGATGTGGAATCGTTGCTGGCTTGCAAATATTGGGTAATGATGTCAACACGTTTTTGAGCAAACAAACCCGCAATCGAATCAACAATTTTAGGGTCAATTAGAGCTATTGATGCATCCAGAATATTAAGCGTATCATTGTTGGTTTGCTCATGTAAATATTTAACAAATGCTTTTTCATCTTCCCCGTAATCCTTGCGTGAATGTGCATTGAATTCATTACCAGCTTGAACAATGGCAATTTGTTCTTTCTCCAACTGCACATCATTAAAATAAACAAGCTCAATATCCAGACCACCTTTTTTCTGTTCCAGTTCCAGCAGCAAGTCAAGTTGTTTTAGACGCCGTTCGGTAAGTGTTGTGTCCATATAATCGAATTCAATTTCTTCGATATCCTTCGGGTCAACATTAATCAATCCCGACAGGAATTTCACCGGGGCAGCAGCAACTTTAACGATCAGGTTTTTAAAGGTGGTCCAAACAATTTTGCCAACGCTCACTTTTGGGTCGTTTAAATCACCACGCACTGGTACATCAAGGTTTATCACACCATCCTTATCTTTCAGCAAAAACAAAGCAAATTTAATAGGCAAGCTGTAAAGGCCACCACCTTTATCACCCAATTCAACATTACGGATGATCAGTTCGTTTTCGCTTTTCAACTGATTGCTCAAAATTTCAGTTGAAGCCTTGTAGTACATGTCGCCATAAAGGATTGGGAAGCCCATATAATCGCGCGAATAAATATTCAAATCGGCCAACTGGAAATCAGTGATGGTATAATCCAGTTTCAGATCCATCGGATTAAGTGGGTTAAACCCGAATTGGGCTACCAGTTTCCCACGTTTATTCAATAACATATTTGAATAAGTGTCCACCCATTCTGCATCACTCGAGATACTGTCCACCGACATTTGCAACGCGCTCAAATTGTATTTAAAAGTTTCGGAGGCGGTATTGTCGGCAAAGTCAATCATTCCATCTTCGATGATAACTGAGTTTACAGCATAATACAAAGAGGTGAGTGTATCCTCACCAGCAATTGCATCCTGTTCCTGCAAAGTATCTTCAGAAGTTAATTTAATGTTGAGAACTTCAAAATAATTGTTAGTTGAGTCGTACATGTCAAAATAGACGTACGGTTGATTAACCCTTAATGAGTCGATTACAAACCTCATATTGTAAGAATCAATATTTTTGACGACACAATCAAGATTTTCGACAGCGAGGAATTTTTGTTGTTTTGTGTCGGTTGAATAAAACTGATTCAAGTTAACCAGTCCCGAAATTGTTGATTCTTCCGGATGATTGATGTTGCCCAGTACATTTATTTTGGTGTTGAATAAGCCGGAAATTGAATCGATGCTCAGGTATTTTTTTGCATATTCGGTAAAGGGTTCAAGGTGAAGTTTATTGATTTCGACCTTTGCATCAAAGTCGCCACCTCTTGGATCGATATTGATGGATGAACTGAAGAAGCCTTCATTTTTAAAATTGAATTTTAGGCCTGCCTCGCTGGCTTCTTCCTGGTTCCAGCCAATGTATGGGATTAAAAAATTGACATCTTTCAGGTCAAGAACCTTAGGAATTGTCTGGTCTTCATACCGGATTTCTGCATCCTTAATTTCAAAATTTGAAAGTTGAAAATGGAAAGGTTCAGCTTCGCTAGTATCTGTACTCACAGTTTCAGCGGGTGTATCATGGTAAGCAATCAAATCATCGAAATTAAAAATCGAGTCATTTTGGACGATGCTGGTTTTTAAACCTTTCAAATAAAGCTGTTCAATAACGAGTTCAGATTTGTAATATTGGTATGGTTCAAGGTTCACCAAAAGTGTATCAAACGAAACAAACACTTCGGTTTCATCTGCTTCAAACATTTTAAAGTTGATGAGTTTAACAGTCCCTGTGAAATAGTTGACCTTCAGTTTTTCGAGGGCAATTTGCCGGCCTACCCATTCTTTGCTGTTTTTAATAGCCATCTTTCTGGCGATGTTGGGTGCAAGTGCCAATGCAATAGTTACTATTGCCGCCAACGAGATAAGAACAATAATCAGAACCTTTTTTTTCATGAAACAAAACTTAAAACCTAAAGTTAATTGGCGGCAAAGTTAAGGTAGTTATAAAAACTTCTGTGCTAAAAATTTGAAATGGAAAATTAACATCAGGAAAATTAAAGTAGCAGCATCAGTATACTCGCCTGGACTGGTCAAAACGAAAATCCAATTCCAATAGTTGGGAAAATCGGAACATTTTTTACAATCTACAAACCTCCTTTTAATAGCAGGCCTTTTGGGACGATATAGCAATATCCTAACCTGCCGTACACACCTACAGTTTTTGCACCACAGTCATACCCGACCCCTGCCTCGAAGAAATGCTTAAACTTCCCAATAGAAATGAAGCTTCATTTGTAAAAAAACAACTATCGTGATAATCGTAATAATTATAATTCTGACTTGCATTAAGGACAATTTCAACATCCATTTTGTGAGGCATATCCGAATGATTTGTATTTTCGTTGACTGAAAATCAAAGAGCATGACTGAAAGTAACCGAATAGAATACAAACAAGAATTGACGGATGGATTAGAGAAAGAAGTAATTGCATTTCTAAATTATCGCGAGGGTGGAATTATTTATCTGGGAATAGATAAAAATGGAGAAACTGTTGGCTTGCATGATTCTGATAACATTCAGCTAAAAATTAAAGATCGCTTAAAAAACAATATCCAGCCCTCTTGTCTGGGTTTGTTTGATGTTATAAATCAGGTGCAAGAAGGTAAAAATATCATTAAAGTAATAATTGCCAGTGGCCCCGAAAAACCATATTATCTTAAAAAGTATGGCATGACACAAAAAGGGTGTTACATGCGAATTGGATCGGCATCGGATCCAATGCCAGTCACCATCATCGAAGATTTATTTTCTAAACGCACCCGCAATTCAATAGGTAAAATAGTATCGAATAGGCAGGATCTAACTTTTGAACAGTTAAATATTTATTATCAAGCCAAAGGCTTAAAACTAAACGATAAATTTGCAAACACCTTAGAGCTTTTAACCCAGGATGATAAGTTTAATTATGTAGCTTATCTAATGGCCGACGAAAACGGAACATCCATAAAAGTTGCCAAGTATTCTGGTGCAGACCGGGTGGATTTGATAGAAAACAACGAATATGGTTACTGCTCGCTTGTAAAAGCCACGAAACAAGTGCTGGACAAATTGGAATTAGAAAACCGGACTGCAACAAAAATAACATCGAAGGAACGAAAAGATCAACGCTTGTGGGATGCTATTGCTGTTAGAGAAGCCGTAATAAACGCCATTGTCCACAATGATTTTACCCGGGAAGTACCGCCAAAAATCGAAATTTTCTCTGATAGATTAGAAATAACCTCAGCAGGTAGTTTAACTGAAGGAATGACCGAAGATGAGTTTTTCGAGGGTTTCTCCATTCCACGCAACAAAGAATTAATGCGTATTTACAAAGATTTGGAAATGGTGGAGCATCTTGGCTCTGGTATTCCCCGCATCTTACAATCCTATTCCAAAGACAACTTTAAATTTACAGCCAATTTTTTGCGGATGTCCTTTAAATCCATTGAGCCAGTTTATGCCGATAGCAATGAGAGTGGCGTTATAGAAAAATCTGGTGACTCAAATGATGGGTTGGTAGATGGGTTGGTAGATGGGTTGGTAGATACTCAAAGGGAAATCATTGAATTGGTCACGGCTGACCCAACGGTTTCTAAAAAAATCATGTCCCGAAAAATCGGAGTAAGTACAACAGCCATTGATAAAAATATTGAAGCACTTAAAAATAAAGATTTATTGAAAAGAATAGGCCCCGACAAAGGTGGACACTGGGAAGTCATAAAAGAAAAATAAATTTGGGTACTTTAGTACCCTGGTTTTAAACCAAAGGAAGTGGAAATGCCGGCACCGGATAAAATTTTAGAACTTGTTGATCGTTTTGATCGCAATATAGAATCCTATAAACAGGGGAAGTATAATGAGACGCAGACCCGG
>Ga0075111_1001535_pt1 | contig 10505 bp, 11 predicted proteins | sample AntAceMetag02UKK_FD_69787 | JGI IMG/M metagenome (GOLD analysis project Ga0075111, IMG submission 69787) | Saline lake microbial communities from Ace Lake, Antarctica - Antarctic Ace Lake Metagenome 02UKK | ecosystem: Environmental > Aquatic > Non-marine Saline and Alkaline > Saline | place... | reverse complement strand
TATTACATAATTTTGCGAGACAATCTGCTGAAGCATGCCCACTTGTATGAATTTTTTTCACATTTTTAAATCTTTTAATAAAGCTTAAATATTTACTATTAGCGTGTTTGCTATCCGTATTTATATACTCCTTCCACATTGAAAAAATCAATACAGTATTATTCATATCAATTAATGGTTCTAAATAATTTAGATAATCATCAAACTTATCAGTTGCTCGAACTAACATACAAAATCCTTTGTCTTTCATCCAATTTACTAGCTTTGTAGAATTTTTCTTAAACGAATATGGATTGTCAAAATTAAACAAATCACTTTTTTTGCCAGCCGTATCTGAGAATATTTTTAAAATGTCTTTTTGAAAATCATCACACATAAATGGTCTATTTTTTAATTTTTTATTTGCTGAATAAAATGATGACAATTTTTCTAAGTCTGTTGAGGAAGTCAAAATAAAGACATTTTTATATTGCTTCATAATTTCAACAACTTCTCTTTTCAATTCATTTTCAGTTTGAACCTTTTCGTCTAATCGTGAAAGCATTGTTCCTTCGGTAATTAAAAAATCAATTTTACCTTGTTTAAGAATGTATTTTTTAATAGTTGGAAACAATCCCTTGCTTAGATATCCATGTCCTCGAAAATCACCTGTATGTAAAATCCGTTTACCGTTTACTTCAATTAAAAACATATAAGCATCATAGGCAGAATGACTAACAAAATATGGTGTTATTATAATATCGCCAATGAATATTGCGACTGCTTCTACGAATGGTTTCATTTTCTTAATTTTAGCAATTTCAATTTCTGAAAGCTCTTTACGATCAGGTATATAGCTAAGCTGTTGATGTTTGCGTAAAATTACTTTTTTTGCGACTTCCCCAATATATTGTGGAATAGAATCAGGGACTAAAGAAAAAAGACCTAAATGGTCTCCATGGTAATGCGTGTAAAAAATCGCATCAATACCTTTGGTTAATTTTTCGACCATTTCACTATTAGCAAAATCATCTATTATGTTTCCTTCTCCATCTGGCAAATTCTGACCTAAATCAATAAAAATACGAGTTGTATCGCTTGCTATTTCAGTAATACAACCGCCAATTTGATTTATCCCTCTATGTATAGTTATTTTCATACTGGTAAAATCCTTTCATCGTAAGTGCCATCAATTATGTCTGTAATTCCAATATTTTCAAGCGTTGCTTTTGAAAATAAAAATGTGGCAAAAAATTTATTGTCTTTCTTTGTGATATCACCAAACTTTTTCTCAACAGAATCTTTAGTTGTTAATTTTTTACAGCCCCAACGCTTCTCCTCGAAAAGATAACCTGCCATTGTTTGCTTGGGGGTGCTTGCATTTTCTTTTTTCGCATTATTATCTAGGGTGATAAAGAAAAATTCAGGCGATAACATATCTACTTTTTGAGATAATTCAAACGGTATAGATACTCCAAGTTCGATTTGACTTTTGATAATTTCAATAATTTCTTGTTTCAAGTGACCTTCAAAAATTCCTTTATCACAGAATTTGTTAAAATCCTCAACGTGTTTATATATTCCGCTTTTCCCACCAATTGCACTGCTACCATATTTTAACTCTATTAATGCTACCCTATGCGGTGTTTCTTTGGAAAGTGCAATAATGTCAAATCGCGCATTAAAATTGGCTATTTTTTTCTCATTTTGATTATTGAATTGTTTAACATATTCAACATCAATGCAAACCCAATTTGATTTTGCATTTCCATTATTCAATAGAACAAGCTTTGATTGGGCTTTTTTTTCAGGAGTTAATTTAGCATTACTGTGTTTTTTAATATTTTCGTATTGCTTGCAGATTTGATTTGGATCAGTTTTATATCGTTTATCTTTACCCTTATGAGGTTTTCCGTCCAAGTAGTATTTATCAATTTCACAACAAATAGCACTATTTGTGTATTTAATTTTGGCAATATTATCACAGTTGTAATATAAATTCAGATAATTGTTACGAACGCCAATAAGTAATTCATCTTTATGGTTTTTATAAAGTTTATAAAGTTCACATTTTTTGAATTCTTCCGCAAAGTCTTTGGAAATCCCTCGAGTTATTTTATTATTTCCCATCTTTATTCCTCCTATAATTCTATTTTGCTCTTTTTAAATTTTACTTGCCACCTTAAACTCAGCTGGATAATGGGTCTTTAAATATGCTGATTGATAAGTGATCAAAGCATAAGCAACTGCATGTGACTTATTAAAAGCAGGCACACCGGCATTAGTTATCATTTCAAAGATTATTTTTATTTTCTCCTCTGGTATATGGTTGCCTTTCGCTCCCTCAATAAATTTTACTTCCATTTTTTTGATTTGTTCAAAATTTTTATGGGACAAAGCTTTTCTGAGGTAGTTTGTTTCGGCAAGAGGAAACTTAGCAACTATTGAAGCAATTTGCATAATTTGTTCCTGGTAAAAAATTAGACCATAGGTGCTTTTTAAAATCGATTCTAATTCTGGAATGCAATATTCATAAGGAGTAATTCCATTTTTTCTATTAGTAAATTCGAGATCCACTTCTAACGTTATGGGGGTGGGGCTAAAAAGAACTATGGCAGCCATAAGATCATCAAAAAAAGCTGGTTTGATGCTTCTAATGAGGGATTTCATCTCGGCTTGTTTCATTTGAAAAACGTTACTTAAGTTACCTTTACAAAAAGTCTCAAAAGTCTTTGTATCATTTAATGGGATATTAGTGGTATCAATAATTTTATTATGATTTTCTTTTATTATGGATATTGTTTTTGAAATGATAGTTAAAGCTTGGCTCCCATAAAATGATAAAGAAAAAAACTGATCCTGCAAGCAAGGATTGGAAGAATGAGGAGCGTAAGAAAATTGAAAATAAATCTGTTTTTTATAGTTTTTAACTATTTGATCTTTAGGATTATTTCCATATTTCTTTTTGATGTATTCAAAAAGCTTAGCTTTGTTCTCTATGCAACAATCTAGACTTATTGCCGGTAACGAGACGTAATTAGGGTTTATAAATCTTTCAAAGTGTAAATCGTATTTAATGGGATCAATATCTGTAATCCCTAGTGCATAAGCAATTAAACTGCCACCAACAGATCCCCGGCCAGGACCGACAATAATGCCATCCTTTTTTGCGTAATTTACAATATCCGCAACTATCAAAAAATATAAGGGAAAATCTAAATTTTTAATAACTAAAATTTCATATTCAAATCTCTTCATAAGTTCAGTTGTTATATTACTGTATTTAATGTTAAGCCCAAGAAGAGCTTTTGCTTTAAGACATGAGTCTATTGTTTCGCCTTCAGGTATCTCATAATATGTAAGATCTTTAGAATGAAATTTATTAAAAATTCCCTCAATTATATTTTCCATTCTTTCCTTCCTTTTAATTTCCCACTGGCAAGATGCTAAGCGAGACATTCCCCTTCTGCAAGGTTTCAACATCAGTTGGCAGATGTCCTGTTTTCTCAACAGAAAGGTCATGATCCTCTTCCATTAGTTGGTAATGACCGGGGCTAACTTCATCATAAAAACCGCCCGGAATTCCTTCCAATACGCTTGTTTCAATAATTGCAGGACTTTTTGAATCATGATTCGGAATATTAATATTATAAACACTCCGATAATCAAAAGGATATTTTGCCATAATTTCTTTTAGTGTAGTTACTGCTGTCTGGTATAGATGTTTTTCAGGTGTGTAGTTATCAACCGACAAAGCAATAGCTGGTATTTTATGTCTTGCTCCTTCAATAGCTGCGGATACTGTACCCGAATAGAGTATATTAAAACTAATATTAGCGCCGGCATTGATTCCTGAAATTAATAAGTCAGGTTGAGATCTTGTAAGTTGTTTTAGTCCTAGATTTACACAGTCTAAAGGAGTGCCATATACTTTATAGCATTTTATATCTGCTATATTTTTAAGCTCCCGGGGTGATACCGCTTCTACTCTGACAGGTTCATTAAAAGTAAGGGAGAAGGATTTACCACTCTGATTATGTGCCGGTGCAACAATAGTTATCTCCCAGTCCATTTCAGCAAAAAAATGAGCTAAAGCATGAATGCCTTCAGACTTTATGCCATCATCATTAACGATTAAAACTTGTTTTTGTTTGGGCTCCATTAAGGTCTTTCCTTAATCTTCCGACCATCTTCATGGATTGCAGCTGTCCATTTGTCTGCAAACTGCAACAGCAGGGTGAGCGGTTCTTCCTGCATATGATAATCCAGATTAACAACGCCACCATTCGTGGGATACAACCCATCATGGGCAGCTATGGTCTGTGCTTCTTCAGGGAAAAGCTCAATATGAGGTGAAATAATATGCAGACTGCGAGTCGCAATATTCATGGTCGTACATTCCTGATTAACGGTATAGTGTCTGCCTCTATTTTTGATCTCCCATTCATTAGTATTTTTTAGATAGTATGGAATCCCTGGAAATCCCACTTTCCCAATATCATGAAAAAGTGCCACTATAACGCAGCTTTCATCACTAATTTGTGGGGCTAAATTGTTTTTTAGTTGTAATAATGTTTCGGTTACTCCAACAGAGTGTTCGATCAGTCCACCTTCCTTGCAAAGATGAAAACGGGTACTAGCCGGTGCAGTCAGCCAGGATGTTTCGGCTTCTAGAAAGTTGAGGAAGTTGATAACTTCTGCTTGTCTGGTTGTACATATTTGCGATAGTTCTTTAATAGTTTTCATTTGTTTTTATCCTTGTCTCTTATTTCTTATAATAATATTTTGTGCCCAATTGATTACATTATTATCTTCTTCAACAACAAATTCCTGACCTATCTTTGCAGATTGAAAATAATCTTGTTTAAAAGAAGATTTTGAATGATACGAAATCCTAGCTTCTCTAAAAAAATCAGGCAAATCCCAATGGCTTTTAGGTTCACCTTGTTTTGTTAAAACTAATGATTTGTTATAAGTTAAGCAACCAAAACCAGAAACTCTATTATTAAAACTTAATGATGTATTTGCACTATATATGCAATTATTTTTGTCAGTTAAAAACCTATCCGCATGTGAGTGATATTTTGAATATACAGGTAAATCTTGATAGGATTTATATATATTTTTGACTTGAAAATAACCATAAATTATATGTAAGTTAGGAGCATTTTTTACATATCTTAATCCTACATCTGTTTGTTTTGTTTCTTTAAACCATCCAAAAAATAAAAAAATGTCATTAAGACCTATATTTTCATTGTGAAGATGTCCTTGCGCCCTCCCTGTTTGCCCAAACAATCCTCTCCATGAAGGCTCTCTTTTTATTACATTTCTTTTAATATCTGGGTCAAGATGACATGTATAATTTTCTTTTATTTTACAATCAGGTTTCAGTTCCTTTATTAATTCATAATATGATTTATCTTGATAATGTAAGTCAGTGAACTTTAAATCATCATTTTTTGATGGTATTGGAAGAGACAATAATGTGCCATCTGGCAGAATCGGGCTTGGCTGACTTCCAAAACGAGAATCAAAACCCTTACGACTTAATATAATTTTCATCATTCTTCCAACTTTTATCATTTTTAAACCATGTATGGGGATGACTATATATTCCTTTTTCATATTTTGATTCTATATATGATAAAAAATCTTTAACTACTTTCATATCATGAGTTTCCCAGCCATAACGTGCTCGACCTACCGGAACTTTTGGTTTGATATTATTTGGTATAACTACAGGATTTGCACCAAAATAATAGAAATTACTGGATACTAAAACATATTTTCCCATTAGGTCATTCTCTTTGTTGTTTTCGTTATGATTATAATTAGGGAGCTGTTTATAATCCAAATAAGCTTTTGGAATTTCAACAATAGGCATATATATATTATCTCCTGTCTTCTTAATAGCATCTTGCGAATTAATATTTGGCTTTTTATTTTTATATTTTGAATTTTTCCAATAATCTTCAAAGCATATTTTTTCTTCAATTTGCATCAAATATATTAACTTCTCATCACCAACTTTATCACCATTTAATTTTTCTGAGGTAAACCCGACAAGCCAGTCATCTACTCTTTTACATTTTCGTATATCAGCTTTGCACGTTGCCAAGGTAAGAACTCCTCCAAAAGGGTTCGGTGCAAAACCACTATCATGGGTCATCTTATACGAAAACAAACGAACATCTTTTTTATTGATTGTCATGTTAAATTCTCCTTTTTTCTCAATTTTTACTCCTTCACAAAAAAATACCACAAAGCCACCAAATGTATATTTTTCCCAGCACCTTTGATTAGTCGTTTAACCTCTGATAACGTGCCAATTTTTTTACCTTTATCATCGATTATTTTATTATTATTTAAAATTGCCACACAGCGTTTCTTCTCATATAGTGCCTTTTCCTTAATAGTACCTACCTGTTTCCCTTTCTCGTCCAGTACATGATCGCCCTTTATTTCCCCCAGGGATGTTTTTACAATCAATTCCTTGTTTTTGATCATATATTCGATATTGTTCATACTAAAAAGAATGCTACTTAAAAGTATTAACATAATAAAAATTGTAGTTTTCCTATTCATAAAATTTGCCTCCTCTTATTTACTAAACATATAAACATTTCTTTGTTATTTTTCATATTTTCTTTTTATAATTAGAGACAAAAAACTTGCCTTCTATTATCAAATGATTAGTGATCGCATTCGCTATGCAAGATGAAGTTATTGTACAAATATATAAATAATAACTTTTTAATTGATGTTCGATAATTCAGGCCTCCTCCATATAGGCTTGGTTGCTACATAACAACTTTTCATCACCATAAAACTTACTAAAATCAACTCCTTTTAATAATTCATGATTTTTATCATGCATAACTTTAGCAACATCTTCCCATAACAGTATTTTATAATCTTTGCTTATTTTATTTATACCATTTGTAAATCCTGCTGATATTAGATAAATTAGTTCAGTTTTATATCCACTTTCCATCTCAATAAACTTGCTGAATTCTTGATATAATTCATTTTTTGTAATAGCTGAAAGCGTTTTGACTTCAATCATGTATATTTTCTTATTAGTCTCATCTATTAATAAAATATCAGGCGTAAGATCATTAAATTTATTTGGAATCTTTTTGCCATTGATTTCTGACAATCTTCCTTCAACAAGTATTTCATTCCATGAAAGCCCTTTTGGTATTACTATCTCGTCAAATTCTTTGTAACACCAATCTTGTTTTTTATGATAATACTTCCGAAGAGGGAAGCATAATCCTTCTTCTGAATACTGTAACAAAAAAAGGACAAATATGCTTGTCCAAAAACTTTCACTATCTTTACTTCTTTTACCAAACAACTTCTTCTTTAAATTTGTTTTCTCGTGGTTGTTTCCTTCAAATAAATGCGTCATATTTTTTTTTGACATAAAATTTCTCCTTTCATTATTAAGTTACGGTTTTATTCTGCCTCTTCCAGACAAACCTTCCCATAAATTACCATAGTGTAGTTATTATTCAAGTAACGTTGCCCAATAATGTTTCTGCAAACACTTTTTTAAGCTTTCCTGAAGGTCTTTAATTTTTTCGTCATTCTTACTATCTATATTATACTTCTTAAGTACAGAAGCAAATGAATCAATTGATGATCGGCAGGCGACTTTAGCCAGATGATTAATTTCAGCATAGGTTAATCCATATTGCGAAGAAATTTCCCGAGCGAAATCTTCTCCATAAAGAGCATTACTTTTCTTGTTTATTTTTATTGTCTTATTCTTTGAAGATAGTTTTGGAAAACCCATCAGATAAATACACTTAGAATCATTTTTGCTAATTTGTTTATCATATTCAAATCCAATTACTTTTTCTTCACTAGATGACGCAACCCAATATGTTTTAACTTTTTTCTTGCTTTGCTTCTCTATGTATTGATATTTTAGTAGCGATATAGAAATATCTTTCAGCTCCATAGACAACCTCATATTTATTAGCTCTACAAGATGTAGCGGAATATATAAGCAGTATGATGGCATTTGACGAAAAAAAACGTTGGATGGATAGAGTTTATTTGCTACAGGATCAAATGGGCAAATATCTAGCAAAAATGCACTTAAACTGCCCATAATATTAGTCATATGATTTATCTTGAGCTCTTTTACTTTCTGACAAATTTTTATAAAGTTCCTGAATTTAGTGATTCGTTCATCCTTATCTAACCATTTCAACTCTTGATTAAGAAGGTCCTTGTACTCTTTCGATAGTAATCCTCTTTTTTTAAGTTGTTTGCAGCAGACTGCCTCTATTTCCATCGAATCCTTCTTGTTCACGTTTTCATCATGAAGCAAATATAGTTTCCTTCATTTCGTATCTCTTTATCAATAGTTACCACAAAGTTAGTATTGATATCGGGTGGTAGTACATTTAGAAAAGGGGTGGATAAATCATATAATTCTCCTAATGTTCTATTTTCGCTGGCTACCCCCAGCATAAATATTTGAGACAAACTCTTTACGTCCTTCAATTCCTCATAATTATATGGAGTTTTCCCATAAGAATTCTTAATCATAATATTAACGCCTATTTCTTCTGGGAAAATATTCCTCATGCCCTGAGGGGAGAGCCCTTTCCCAACAATTGGAGTAGATTCCTTTATCATTTGTTTAATTATCGTCAACCATCGACTAACAATCCTTGTCTCACTATTTGTGAAAATAAGGAGCTTGTCTTCTTGCCATTCATAACAAAGAAAAGTAATTTGCTTCTTTAAGATAACTGGATCTATACTTAATTCTGCTAATAAGCTCAAAAGCCTTTGTTTATTGATTTTTACTAGATTTATGTTTTCCATATTGTTTATCATAACATGGGTGGTGCGACATCTGCTGTCGTATGGTAAAAAATAAATCGCTTATAAACAGTTTCTCTGCTTTGGCATTAGCCGTTATTTAAATAAATCAACTCAGCTGAACTTTAATTTTTATTATATCCAAATTGTCCTTTTGAAAGTAATGCATCTATCCAGTAACGCTCTCGTTCGATAATAACTTTGTCATCAACTTTCATCGAACGATATTCAAGTAGAGATAATCTGAAATTTTCTATAGCGTAATTAAATCCCTTCTGATTTATGATTTTAAGAAGTTCATCATTATACCAACCATGTCCTGTTTCGATATAACATGACCATCTAGACCAAATACCTGAATCTCCATATGCAGAGCCAATATATTTTTTGCCAGTACTTTTATCCATAATCATATAAATACCTTTTACGTTTTCCAGTGCTGATTTCCAATCTGACATCTCCTCCTTAAAAATAGGAACCAATTTACTAAAATCATGATTAATATTTTCATAACCAGGGAAAAGTTCTCCTGAATATGGGTTTCGCAAGATTTCCGCTACTTTCATTTTATGTAAATGATGTTCTAAATAAAATGCTCTCCCTCTTGATGGCTTCTCTAATTTTATTTTCAATCGTCCAACAAAAGCAGAATACTCTGTTAATTCTTCAATTTCATAACTATTGCTATTTGGGATATTGTTTCTTTTAACAACCTCATAAATTCCACCAAATAACCACATGTTTGTTTCAAAATAAAAATCAATTAATGAGAAAATATACTGTCTAGAAAATTCATTTTTATTATTTCTCCATGTGTTCCACTGAAACCAGTCATTCTTGTCTCTAACATAAACATCAAGAGGTTGGACTTCTCCACTCCAGCGTGCAGCATGAAATTTAAATTTTTGTGGATCATTGATTTTAATAATATTGGTAATTGGTATTTCAGTCATTATTAGTTCCCTTTCTTATTTTGTTATTGTTTTCTATCTATACTCAGCTGAACTCTGTTTTTTTCTTGAGGCGGTCTCGACTCGACTCAGATACTTGGCCAGGTGTGTTTTGCCGATGCCCAGTTGGCCTGTAAGTAAAACAGATTGTTCCTTATGCAGAAGTGATCTAATCTCTCTTATCTTTGTGTCTCTTCCAAAAATCACTTCTTCAGGGTTTGTTCGGATGGTTGTTTTAAGGTTCTCATGTTGTTTCTCTAATGCTTGGTCAGAAGTTGAGAGTTTGGCTTGCCGAGCTGAAGCTTCTTTGAAGCGTAGGCTGGGTTTAGTTGGCAATATTTTGCTTAGGAGTTGAGAAACTGGTCCACGGGTGTCTGGGATAGTTGGAGGGTTGTTAGCAGAGTCACCTTTGTTGCTTAGCAGTTGGGAGTCGATCGGGTCTTGGTCGGCAGCTGATACATACCGATGGATCGACTCAAAATCTGTAATACCGAGCAGCTTAGCTCCTTCCTTAGCAGTTGCACCTTCTGCAAAGAGTCTCACTGCATATGTGTTTCTTAGCAGGTGAACATTTACGGGTTGTTGGATTCCAGCTTTCTGACCGTACTTTCTTAGAAGATGATCGATACTTCTAGTTGAGAGTTCCTTCACAGTTCCTTTGTTGGTTAGAAATAAAGCGGTCTCAGGAGTTTCAACTCTTTGCTGGGACCAACGTGCAAGAGCTTCAAA
>Ga0075111_1001519_pt1 | contig 10551 bp, 10 predicted proteins | sample AntAceMetag02UKK_FD_69787 | JGI IMG/M metagenome (GOLD analysis project Ga0075111, IMG submission 69787) | Saline lake microbial communities from Ace Lake, Antarctica - Antarctic Ace Lake Metagenome 02UKK | ecosystem: Environmental > Aquatic > Non-marine Saline and Alkaline > Saline | place... | reverse complement strand
GTTTATTTTGAGGGTCTTTATTGAATTCAATATTATTTTCTTCCAATATATCTCTTATAGATTTTCATTCATCTATTCCAGCTTGTAATATTTCAATATCTATACCAAATTTTGTGGCAATGTCTTCAGGATTTCTATTCATCATTCTATCCATCATTTTATCCATATTGTTTCAAGTACCAAAATCTCATTTTGAAGGTCTTTCTATTCCATTTTCTTCTAGAATATTATTTATAGTTTTTCCTTCTTTAATTCATTGTTTGATAATTTCAATATCTATACCAAATTTTTCAGCCATTTGTTTTGGATCCATTCCTTCTCTCATTGTATTTTGTTTATCCCCACTTCAAAATAAACTATTTTTCCCTTGTTTATTTCATTTTTGGGGATTTCACTCAGAGTTTAGTATATCATTCTTGTCATAAGAAGTAGTTATATCTGAATTATCTTTTGGTGCAAAATATTCCCATCACCAAAACACAGAAAGACCTATCACCAAACCTATAAGTAGAGATACAATTTTGCTTTCTTTCATAAGAAAAAATAAGTTTATAAAAATATAGAAAAAGTATATATAAATATCTTAAACTAACCTTAAATTATTTTAAGATATAATTAATATCAAATTATTATATAATTTCCTTTATTATAAAAAATATATAAAATACAAGTCATAATATTCATATCAATACTACAATCATATCAAGATATCAGTTCTCCTTGTCTGCTTTTATAGTATCCTGAAAAAAAGATCTACCAAAGTAAGTTATTGTAATAGCATAATATATAGAAGCGCTTACAACCATTTCTATACTATGAACTACCAATGCAATAATAATCATAATCAAAAAAATGGCAGCTTGACTATGATGGTCAGGCGACATTTTTTGAATAAATTTAATAAATTTTTTGGAAAAATTCATTTTATAATGATTTTATTCTATCACAGAACTAAAATCAGGTATTAGGCTTCTGATAAATTTGCTTATACTTTTGATATCTCAAGCCATAGTTCCAAATTCATCGCCTCCACAGAAATATATGTGTCATGAAAAATCTTCTTCCTCTTTATCTGAAAAGAGTTTGATAGCTTGAGTAGTACCTCAAGTACAACCTTCACTTTCTTTTTTTTCTAAATCCCTAAGATTAGCTTCTTTTATAATTTCTAGTAAATTTTTAAAATTTTTTTTATTATTTGGAAAAACTTGTTCATTGACAATATCCCCATAAGAATCTACTATTATATGAAGATGTTTTTTATCTACTGTGATAGTGTAACTTCTATGATATGGAGGTGGTACAGAAGAATCTGTAAATTCAAAAATAATTTTTTTAAAGTTCATGACTGAAATAATAAATGATAAATTATGATTTTCTGCTTATACTTTTAGGATCAATACTCGTTTTTTTGAATTTTCATAATCAGGAAAATATAACACTTAATATTACATAAAATATAATATAATTTATAATATTTTTATCTAAGTTTTTATCACAATTGCTACTATAATAATATTTCTCTTTTTCATCATTATCACAGCCATAATCTATAATTTTTTCTTGTTTTGTAGTAGCCTTGATAAGTTGTGAAGGATTTTTAAAATCTATTTCTAGAAATTGTGTACTTATAGCTGGTATTACATAAAATATCAAAGCTAATCATATTACAAAAAATAGATTTATAATACCTTTTCCTTGTTTTACAAGCTTGATAAGTGCTTCATAAAAAGTAAAAAACACAGCAAATATTGATATAAATAGAATAGATAGTCATATATAAAAGCCATTCAATATTACTATAGAAATCAAAGACCCTAACATAACTATAGCGAAATATATATAGTTATTCATCGATTCACCTTTTTTGAAGCTATTTTCTGATAATAAATAAATTAAATATGTGGTAGTTAAGAAAAAGAACATAAACAAAAATCAACCATCTTCAGTCATTTGGCTTATTAACAAAAACAATAGAAATAATATTCCTGTTCATATATAATAATAAGCTTTATTTGAGGGTATAGTATATTGTTTAAATTTAGAATATAAGAATTGTAAGAAAAAAGCTATTATCAAGCCATATATTATAATATGCAATATTGTGAAATTTATATTTATCCCTAGAATACTTAACATCTCATAGTTTCTTATACCATCAAATAAGAATACAGGGAATAGAGCATAACCAAAAGTTTCAATAAATGCGCTTTGTTGAATATCTATGTACTGTATATTGTATGACATAAGTGCCATAGTTGTAAAAAATATTCATATGGCACTTGCACCGTATATGATAGAAAATATATTATTTTTGCTAATAGATGATAAAAACATACCTAGTAGTATAGACACACTAATGTATGATGTGCTATATAGAAAATAAAGTAGTATATCTTGTATATTGATGCCCCCCAAGACTAGTCATATACCTAAGAAGGGTAGTGAAATCAATGCTAATAAGAAAACATAGAAAAAGCTGGATAGAAATTTACCTATAATAAATTGCCAACTAGTTATTTTGGTTACCATAATGAATTCTAATGTATTTTTGTCTTTTTCGTCTGAAATACTAAGTAGTCATTTGATATATCCTATAAAACATAGAATTATAAGCTGCATAGTTCATATAGCAGAAAAGACTATAGCTCCTGCATCAGAAGAGAATGTGTTGCTTTTGTAATCAGCTACTACAAATAGAAACACTATAAAATATATTAATGTAAAAAATATAATAATACTTTTTCAGGTTTTAGAGTTTAAGGATATCAATAAATCCTTGAAAAACATTGGATTGGCTTTTAACATAGTTATTTCAGTATATCTATATAAATTTCCTCTAAGTTTCTATTACTAGAGAAGTATGTTATTTTGATTTTTTTAGCTATCAATTTCTTCAATATTTCGTTAGTATCTTCAGATCCTATATTCAGAACAATACTCGTCTCTTTTTCTTCTATATTTTTTATATTTTTCATTTTTCATAATTCTTCCAAAGCTTTTTTATTATTATCTGTTCTAATAGTTATAATAGGATTCTCAGTTTTGGAAAGATTTTCTAATGTGTTTTGTCAAGCTATTTTCCCTTCAGATATAATTATAATTTCATCACAATAATCTCATAATTCAGATAATATATGAGAAGATACAAAGATAGTTTTTCCTTGTTTTTTTAGATCTAACAATAAGTTTTTTAATTTTATTCTTAGTTTCGGGTCTAATCAACTTGCAGGCTCATCCAGTATAAGTAATGGAGGATTGTGTACCAATGCTTTTGCAAGACAAATTCTCTGTGTCATACCACGGGAAAGACCTTTGATAGGGTCGTTTTTTTGCTTCAATAAATCAACTTGTTCTAGTATTTTTTCTATATTAGTTTCATTTTCATTGAGTCCGTATGATAGTGCAAAAAAGTTTAGATATTCTAATACAGTCAAATCATCATACAATCCATATTGGTCAGGCATAAATCATATCATAGGTCTTATTTTTTCTATATTCTCTCTTAGTTCCATATCATTTATCTTGATTTCTCCGCTATAGTCCAATATCAGAGTGGATAGTATTCTCATAGTTGTAGATTTACCAGCCCCATTTTCTCATATAAATCCACATACACTTCATTTTTTTACATGAAAAGAAACATCGTCTAATACAAGTTTATTATCGAAATATTTTGTTAGATTATTTACTTTTATCATTATAGGAATTATATGTTGAATAAAAATTGAAAGGCGAAATGTTTTCTTAGATTAGGTTAGTAATAGATATCAACCCTTAATTTATATCATTTTTTTCATCCTAAAGAATATTTGTTACTATATTCTTCATCAATTTGTTTATTTACTCATATTTTTTTCATTTGGTAAAATACAGATTCACTTTCAGATGTTCAAATACTATTGTAATTTCATCTATAATATGAATCTTCTTGATCTTCATCAAGTAAATATTTTTCGTAGAAATCACTCCATTTATTATAAGTCGTATCATAGTTTATATCAAAATCTTCTTCATTATATTCTTTTATTTTCCCATATTGAAATCCTATTATTTGAGATGATTTTATATTCTCAAAATTAATGCTAAGTTTGTTTTTTTCTATATTCCATTCTTTGTCATTATTGTAATAGTTGTAATAATTGCTTAAACTAGAACTAGTTATGTCTTCCTGCTCCAAAAGTATTTGATAGTCTCCGCCGTTAGGACTGAAATCTAAAGTATATATTTGTTGGTAAACTTTTCCATCTTTTATAATATTAACTTCTAGTTTATTTTCTATATCAGAAACTCACTTTACTACGATATTCATGATAATAAGTAAAAACACAAATATTAAGGAAATAACAGGAATAGAATATATAAAGAAAAGTTTATTTCACTTCTTTTTTTGTATAAGAAAATTGATAGGTATTATAATTATAAAATACATACAAACAAATATAAGTATAATCCAATAATCTAGATATTTTCATTTTATTTCTTCATCTATAAGGATATTGAGAAGACTATTGTCTTCTAGGAAATTATTACCTATATATGTTGGATAAAATTTATCATCATAAATTTCTCATTTTAAAGTAGATTCTATTTGAATTGCTCCAAGTCAATAATAATAAATTCATCATTTCTCTTTTATTCATAATTCATTTATTATAAAATCTTGAAAATATTCACTGAATTTAGATTCACTTATGACGATTTGTCATCATTTATATATATATTCTAGGAGTATTTTTTGCTCAGATTTTGTAATTTTTTTATTTACTATAATAGCATTATAAGATAGTAGTGATAAAATAGAATAATCTAATTTGTCGGTACATATAAGTGAATTATCGCACTTATTTATACTATCTAGTAGTTGTATAGAATCGCTATATTTAGATACTATTCATTTTAATTCTTTTTCGTTACCTAATTTGTTTTCTACAAAAAAACTTAGATTATTTTTAGATTTAAATTGAAAAACATTTTCTTTTCAGTTTATTTCTAGAGATTTATATAATTTAATTTTATCTGAGTTATAGTTTATAGGTTCATATATATTTAATTTTCACTGGAAACTTTCTTTGAAATTCAGTTTTATATCAAATATTTGATTAGAATCAGATATGCTATTGTAGAAACCTATTTCATATTCTAGAGAGTTTCCATCTATTGTTATTTTTTTTATTTCACTTTTGGAAATCTCAGTCTCAGATATACTAGCTTCTAGACTTTTCATATCTATTGGAACAATATCGGCAAAAGAAAAATTATAGAAAAATACGATTGAAAATAAGACTATTAGAAAAGTTTTTATATAATTTTTCATGCTATTTTTTTTGATAGCTAAAATTCATTAGCTAAATCTTAGTTATTCTATATGAAAATACAAGTCAAAAATTCTTTCCAATAATATATGGATAAGTATTCAAAACTATATTAATAATAACTTACTGAAATTAAATATTTTAACTTATTTAGAATAATTTTAAATATCTCATTCTGTCAAACTTTTGAATTCATCCAAGTTTATATTATCTAGAAATTCTATAAATTCTTTTACTATTTTTTTATCAAACTGAGTATTTTCTCATTCTGTCAACCTACTTATTGCAATTTCCTTAGTTAATCCTTTTCTATATGGTCTATCTGTTGTCATAGCATCAAAAGAATCAGCTACAGCAATTACTCTAGCTAAAAAAGGTATTTTATCTCATTTTAAATTATCTGGATATCCTTTTCCATCTATTCTTTCATGATGTCCTTTGATTGCAGGTAATACATCTTCTTTTAGACTTCATAAATTACCTAATAATTTAGCGCTTATAGCTGGATGTTCTTTGATTGCATTAAATTCCTCATCTGTAAGGTTTCAGTCTTTCAAAAGAACAGAATCTTTTATTCATATTTTTCCAATATCATGCAGAAGAGCAGCTGTCTCTAATTGTTCTCTTTCTTGAATAGATAATCACATCTTATGTCATATAGCTTTGCAGTAGTACATTACTCTCTGAGTATGTTGTCATGTATATTCATCTCTTGCTCATATACTAATAGCTAATGTTTCAATAGTGCTTATAGCTTCTTCTTCAAGTAATTTATATGCTTTTGCTATTTCTATAGCTTGTTGTTTTACTTGTTGATAATTTCTAGCATTGGATATAGCCATTCATATATTGTTGGATATACCTACAAGTAAATCTAATTCTTCCTGATAAAATCTTCAAGTTCTTTTATTTATAACTTGTAACACTCATATAAGATTTCATTTAGCTATAATAGGAGAACACATCATGTTTTCTAATATTATTCAACTTTTTTCCTCTCATATTTTATGTATTCTTTTATCTTCTTGAGGGTTATTTATTATCATAGATTGTCTATTTTTTACTACTGATCCTGCAATACCTTGTCATTTTTTTAAACGAATAGTTTTTAATTCTTCCTTTGTATCTCCTGAAACTACATCAAAATATAATTCTTCACTGTTATTGTCATAAAAGTATAGACTAGCCGATTGAGCATTGAAAAGTTCTGTTACTAATTGTAGAGTATTATCTTTTATTTCTTCCATAGAAAGAGTAGAATTCAAAATATTAGAGATATTCATTATCTCTTTTACAGAAAATTTAGTTACTCTAGTTACTTGAACTACATTAGTTTTTATATCAAAATCAATTTGTTGGCTACAATCTATTGCTTTTTCTCTTTTTCCATTAGGAATATCCATCATTTATTTATAATAAATAAATCGATTTGGTTATAAGAAAATTAACCTATATGTCAATAGTTTGTTTTTGTTTTAATCTAGAATTGAAACAAAGAATCCTAAAGTTTAAAGTTATATAACAACTTTATAAGTTTGAAATCAAATATATAAATATTAAATTATTAATTAACAATATTTTTCTAGTTTTATTCTACTCAACATCAAATTGCTGCAATAAGTCAAAACTTATAAGTGTGTACTTTCCTTGTGGAGTAATATTTATAGTAATAGTTTTATTTTCTGCTTCGTTATTAAATACTAATTTCTGGTCTTGTACAAAATCCATATATTTGTACCCTTCTGGTTGTATGTTTTGATAATAGTTGAATATATCATTAGCGGTAGATGAAGAAATATATACTACTGCTTGAGTACCCATAAATCCTGTATAATCATATACGTCTACTATAGGATAGAACGGTATAACTTGAAATATATCATCAGTTTCTATGATTTTATACTTGAAACTTCCTCATTCTGAGGATACATTACCAGGCTCTATTTCATATTCTTCAGTGATTTTTACAGTATAACATTGATTTATCAAGTTCATAGCTTCTTTCTTTTTTGCTTCATAATTTACAGGATTGTTTATTTCCATCAGTGTAATGTATACTTCTTGCTCTATATTTCAATTTGCAGATCTAGCACAGTCTATAAACCAAGGTTCTCCTTCTATATGCATAGAAAGTTGGTTTGGAGTAGGAACAGGAAGTTCTGGAGGAATCGCAGCTTCTCCTGGAGTATCAACCTCTTCTCATAAGTTTCCATTATCTGGATTGGAAACAGGAATCTCTAAATCTGGATTAGTTTCAAAATTGTTTTCAGGCGAAGTTGTGTTATTTTCATCTACAACTATAAGTTCATCAGTTGATCCTGTATTTTTTTTAGAATTGTTTGGATCTTGAGTTAACTGTATAGCATCACAACCTACTAAGAAAATTAATAATAAAGAAATTAGAGTTAATAATAATGTTTTTTTCATAGTTATTTTAGTTTAAAGATTAAATACTATTTTTTAAATATTATTAATAATAATATTAAAAGTTTATTATAAATCAATAGGAGTTTTATCTATGAAATAATTTGCTAAATTTACTAAAATTATTATAATTAAAATAGTGAGTTTTATATTTTATAGAATAATTTTATGGAGGATTTTTACCTAAAGTGGGAAGACTGTAAACCGTTGCGAGAGCATATTCGTGAGATGTATAATGTTGTAGAATCTAATGTAACAAATTTGACACAGATACTAGACAATACGAGGGATTTTGATATTGAATTGGAAGAAGATGCAGAAAATATAGATATATTCTTAGATAAAGATGGAAATAGAATTTTTATGTCTGATTATTTACCAGAATGATATATTTTTAAAACTTTTACTGAATATTCTTCAAACACTCTAAATAAAGAGATTTGTTTTCCAAAAAAGGAAATAAAAAATCAATTATTTTTGTTGCAACTATTACATGAAATAGGGCATGCAAATGATACAGAGACAAATAAAAAAGTAAGAGAAATAGTGTCTAGAAAAGTAGATGCAAGAAACCAATGAGCTATAAAAAGTATATACTATGCTTGTAAATATCGTAATATGTTTTTTCTAAAGAATTCTAAAGTATTACCTAAATGGTATTTAGAAGAATATACAAAAATAAGAGCAGTAAGCGAAAAAAGAGCTTGGGCAATAGCTATAAAAATAGCTGAAGACTTAAAAGTTGAGTGATTTGATATATTTGATGAGTATACAGTATGATTTATGAATATGTGTTTGATGACTTATGAAATATCAGCTATTAATGATAGATATTTATCAGGTTTACCTTTGAGTTCTAAGGATATTAATCTATTTTTGGAAAATGGGGGAACTGAATTAGTGAAGAAATTTATATAATTCTATTACACATTTTGGTCCTTTACTTTTTATAAAAAAAATCTCTTATGTTCTTTATAAGAGATTTTTCTTTAATAAAAGTTGTTACCTTATATTTTTCTTGGTTTATAAATCATCAAATTAATAAGAATGTAGTAAACAAAATAAGTATATATTTCATATATTCTTCATCTTTATTTTAGTTATCGCCTAAGTGGGCAGTTAAAATTTACTGCAAACAAATTACTTTAGCTTAACTTATATTGATTAATCTATATTACAGTCCATTTACAGTATCTAGTAATTTTTGTAATTTAGTAACAGAAACAGATTTCTTGATTTCATTTCCATTGCTATCCAAGAATACTAGAGTAGTTTGCGTGGTTACATTGAATTGTTTTTTTAATGCTTCTTCTGTATCATAATCAACTTTTATAATAACTACATCATCTCATATGGTATTCATATTAGCTTGGATGTTTTTTTCCATAGCTGCACATGTAGGACACCAGGTAGCATGAAAGAATAATACTACTTTTTTGTTGTCGGCTAAGGCTTTCTCCAAAAGAGCAGGATTGTAATCTATATATGAATTTATTTGAGTAGTACTAGGTTTTGTAATCTTCTCTGTAGTAGATTCTGTAGTAACTCCTGTGGTGTCTTCTATAGTAACTTCTACACTAGGTTTCGAATTATTGTCTTCAGGTGTATTTACAGTCATTTCTTCTTTAGATACAGCCTTGTTATCCATCTTTTTTTCTTCTTTCATAGAAGCGTCTTTACTTATAGCATCTTTTTCTTGAGTCGTATTTGACGTATTGGTGTTTTGGCTAGTAGGGTTGCATCCAACTACAAGTAGGGTTGCAACTAATAAAGCAAATAATAGTGTGTGTTTCCTCCAGAGTACCTTCTCTTTCTTTGCAATTCATCTTGTCATTTTAATTATAGTTTAAATAATAAATAAGTTAATTAATTTTATCATTGTCTACTTTTTCTAGTAGTTCTTGTTCTATGTTTAGTACTTTATCGAAAGATCATAAGTCTAGAAGTTTAGTTTCTAGCTTTTTCTGATATCAAGTGAATATCAATATACCAGTAACGACTATCAATATTCCTAATATTTTTTTAGCCCATCAGTTAGGATTAGCGAAAATTCTAAGTTTACTTGTTATTTTCATTCATCCATATCCTATAAGTAACAACATGATAGATAATCATAGGGTATATGCTAATAGACTTGTAAATCATTGTATAAAGTTTGCTGGTAATATAATGGCTACGATAATTAAGTATGTAGGGGAGCAACTATTGAAGACAGGGCCTAATGCTCCTCATAAGAATATATCTTGAATAACTCAAGATTTTCCTCTGAATTTACTTAATAGTCCACTACTTTTTTCTAAACCACTTTTGACTGATATATAATCCCATATAATAGGAAAGATAAGAAAAACACCGAATATTATAAGTATAGATCCGGATATATGTTCTAATAATGTTTGATTAAATCAAAAGTTTGTAACCCATAATTTTAACAACAAAGTGAATATTATCACTGATATTGCAAATGATACAGTAATTATAATTGGTTTCCATTTATTTTGAGAACCCAATGTTCCTCCAAGTATTACAGGTAATACAGGTAACACACAAGGTGCTAATATTGTGAGTAATCAAGCTATAAATGACATAATTATAAGTGACATTTTCTTGTTGGGTTAGCATATAAAGTTAGTGACTCTATATAGGAGACCTTATAGTATATATTTATAATTTGGAATTGCAAGGGAAAATGAGATTTTATTAATTATAATTCAAAATGCACCACTAATCATTATAATGTAAAATACTATTTCAACATTAATAATATTAGCGATGCATAACAATAATAAACAATTCAAACACCTAAATCAAGAGC
>Ga0075111_1001517_pt1 | contig 10558 bp, 7 predicted proteins | sample AntAceMetag02UKK_FD_69787 | JGI IMG/M metagenome (GOLD analysis project Ga0075111, IMG submission 69787) | Saline lake microbial communities from Ace Lake, Antarctica - Antarctic Ace Lake Metagenome 02UKK | ecosystem: Environmental > Aquatic > Non-marine Saline and Alkaline > Saline | place... | reverse complement strand
TTGCTTATGGCGTTGAAGGCAATAAAATTTTGGCGGTTACGTTTACCAATAAGGCGGCAAATGAGATGAAGATACGAATTGAAAAGCTGCTTGGTATGGGGACGCGGATGCCGACAGTGGGAACGTTTCATGCGGTGTGTGTACGTATTTTGCGTGCAGATATTGAACAACTTGCCGGCAACCTTAATAAGAATTTCGTCATTTTCGATACGGTGGATACGCAGAGTTTGATGAAACTTCTTTTGAAAGAAACGGGGTTTGATGAAAAAGAAATAAAATTCCGAGCGGTGCTGTCTCATATCTCTTCTGCCAAAAACATGCTTATGGGCGCGGAAGAATATTTTGATGAAGTTGATATGGGAGAAAATCGGTTTACGAAAGCCGTGAAAATACTTTTTCCGCTCTATAAAAAACGACTGGCAGAACATAATGCGCTGGACTTCGACGACCTTCTCCAAAAGACTGTTGAACTCTTTGAACAATGTCCTGATGTGCTGAAAAAATATCGGAAGCGATGGAATCATTTATTGGTCGATGAGTATCAGGATACAAACTTTGCGCAATATCGATTGGTTCGATTGCTCGCAGATGAGCATCAGAATTTATGTGTAATTGGAGACGATCATCAGTCTATTTATAGTTTCAGAGGGGCTGACTACACTAATATTTTGAACTTTGAAAAAGACTTTCCCGATGCGAAGGTGATTAAACTGGAGCAGAATTATAGATCGTCTGCCAACATTCTTGCGAATGCGAATATGTTGATAGGATACAATCAAACAGGACACCCGAAAAAACTCTGGACGGAGAACGAAGCCGGGGAAAAGATACAGGTGCACGAACTGCACAATGAAAAAGCAGAAGGAGAATTTGTTGCTGAGGAAATTCGAAAAATGAAAGATGATGGGGTGGCGAACTATTCCGACTGTGCCATTCTCTACCGAATGAATGCGCAGAGTCGAGCACTTGAAGAAGCGTTCATGCGACGACAGATCCCGTATCAGATTGTGGGAGGAACACGATTCTTTGACCGAAAAGAAATCAAAGATATTGTAGCGTACTTGCGCTTGATCTTTAATCCTCGAGACGACATTGCGTTCTTGCGTGTTATTAATGTGCCGACGAGAAAGATCGGTCCAGCGACGATTGAAGTCGTGAAAAAATATGCTGAGAATTATACGATGTCGCTTTTGGAAGTGTTGGGAAGTGCAGAGGGAATGGAGGAGCTTTCTGATTCAAAAAAAGAAGTTTTGAAGAAGTTTTACACACAGATTCAAGCGCTCCAAAAGGTGGCAGCGAAAGAACCTATCTCAATTCTCCTCGACCGATTAATTGAAAAAATAGAATACGTGAAATATCTCGATGATGGATCAGGGGAAGGAGAGGCGAGGATTCAGAATGTGCAGGAGCTCTTTTCTGTAGCGACACGGTATGACAGTGCTGATGATTCTCTGGCGGCCTTTTTGGAAGGAGTGGCTCTGATTTCCGACCTTGATAATCTTAATAAAGACGCTGACTCGGTTACGATGATGACGATTCATGCATCGAAGGGACTAGAGTTTCCGGTCGTCTTTCTCCCTGGATGGGAGGACGGAATTTTTCCAAGTTCCAGTTCACAGTTCTCTGCAGAACAACTCGAAGAAGAACGACGACTTGGGTATGTGGCGATCACGCGTTCTGAGAAAAAATGCACGATTCTCCATGCACAACAACGGATGCTTTTTGGTCGTACAGAATACGGAGCGCCTTCGAAATTCATCTCTGAACTCGATGATGCGTGCACCGAGCACAATAGAATTGCGAAGATGAGTTATTCATCCGGGTCGACATACAGTCGACGATCACCTGACACAGGGTTAGCGAAAGCGAGAGAATCAATTCTCCATGCGCCACCTAAAAATAGAAAAGAAGCCCTCTTTGGCATCTCTGAAAATGAAACCGAATACCAAATCGGAACTCGCATTCGTCACGCTGAGTGGGGAGAAGGAACCATTATTCAAATTGCAGGAGATGTATTATCAATTGCATTTTCTGGTCGAGGGATTCAAAAGATTGTTGCATCCGTTGCTCCAATCGAAATTGTGAGCGAATAAGACAATTTTCGATTGCCGATTTGCGGTTTTGGATTTTTCGATTCAATCTCTTCCGTCATTCCAACTTTTCTGGAATCGGATAAAAACTTGGAATCTGCTTGGAAGTGCTGAGCGCATTGCCTGTTCTTAGTTTTTGCTTTACAAAATTTTGACAGGAAAGTAAATTTTCATACTATCTCCCCGTTCTCACAACAAATTCGGGCGTGTAGCTCAGCTGGTTAGAGCGCTTCTCTGATAAGGAAGAGGTCCGAGGTTCAAGTCCTCGCATGCCCACCATCGCATACAAGACTCCCTTTTAGCCATTTATCGAATGGCTTTTTGAGCGTCACAGACTGCACTTCGTTGCCATCGACTATGAGGTTCAAGACGAGAATTTCCGCAATCTGTCGTTTTTGATCGTGATTGGCAGAAGCCCAGTAGTAGTGGGCGTTATGTGATAGTTCAAGGAAATCCGTAAATGTTTTCATATCTTGATCGTGTCCTTGATTCATCTCCTTTTCTTCTTCACGATAAGTGAGTAAAGATTGCTTGAGTGTGTGTTTTTGTTTTTCGTGAGCGGTCTTTGAATCATTGTCGAACTCTCCTTGTCGAGACAAGGTGGCTTTACTCACCTCTAAGTCTTCGAGCGCACGTTCGGTTTTGTGTATTTTTTCGGTGATTCCTTTCTTTTTGTATTTCCGATTACTTCGTTTCTTCTCAATAAATCCTCTTTGTCCGATTATAAATTGGTCATATTCTTTCTCGGTTAGGCACAGGTTTCTGAGAACCTCTTCAATTGCTTCAAAAACGATTACTGCTTTGATTCTTCTTGGTGGCTTGGATCGTTTATCGTGACACTCATAACCTAATTGCATCTCTGGTCCATCAGCTCGTCGTACTGGTCTTTCAGCGGCATAAAGGGGATAACCCTCGACTGTTTTCAGAAGACCGCTTAGAGGGTGTTGTCGCTTCGTTTTTATTTTTCTAGGGATCGCACCTCGGCTAATTTGCTGACACCTTTGAAATTCTTCTTCTGTGACTACGGCAGGAAATCTACTTCCATCTCGAGCAGTAAGATCTCGATAATCGATGCTTCGCTCTTTCTCGGTTCCTTTTTTGATGATTTGAAGCCCGTAGTAAAAATCGTCTTTAAGATAGCGTCCGATACTTGTCTTGAGTGGAACGTTTCCGCTTTTGTTTAACAAGTTTTGTTGTTCGAGATGTTCATGAATTGACTGAAAAGATTCTCCATCGAGGCGCAGACGAAAGATCTCTTTGATCGTTGGGAATTCAACTAGGTGGGGTTTTGGAAACAAGCTAGATCTTTCAGGATTTCGCATGTCTTCTCGGATCTTGTCATACCCAAACTTTCCCCCATACATCAAAGCGCCCTCCTTTTCTCGCCTATTCATTCCTCGGGACACACTGTTCGAGAGATGGTCTGAGTAAACCTTTGCCCTTGCGAACTCGATTGCCAAGTGTTCTTTTCCTGGAGCCGTATTTGTGAAGGGGTAGGTAACAAAACACAAATCCTTAATTTCTCCGTCATCAATCATCTGAATAATCTCTCCTGACTCGAGAGAATTTCTCGATAACCGATCGGGAGCATAGGCGAGTATTCCATCGGCTCGTCTTTTTTTAGGATTTTTAATCTTCAGTTCCTTGAGCATGGCAGTAAAAACGGGGCGATTCCTTGGATTGTGCGCACTTTTTTCTTCCTCCATCACATCGACAATCTCTATCTCCCCTCTGTGTGCAAGATAAATACATTCCTCTCTCTGAGATTCGATAGATTGGATCTGTTTTCCTGAGCTTTCATCAGTAGACTTCCTGAGGTATAGGAAGAATCTTTTAACTTCGGGCAGGTCTTCTTCGTAGTAACTCATTTAGGCACACAATTATCATGAACAGATTTTTTAGCGAGTCCGTTATCGATTTCATCGAAGACGCTACTCAACTTCGAGAGGGACTCGTAAGTTTCTAGGCATTCCTCCTCGTGTCCAACAGCCTCCCCCGTGTCCTTTCGCCAAAAGCCCTCAGCATCTTGCTGATAGTTTTTGTAGGAGGATTCTTTTTCGATAGAAGTTCTCATCAAGGAATGACTATCCAGAAAGCCAGAATTCGTGCAAGTGTAGCGGGTTAAACCCTTTTTTCGTTGTTCGACCTATCCTAGAATAGCGTGGTCGTTTTTGAGAATTGGAAAAAAGGAAAACATCGTTTTTTGTTTGTATCACCAGTAATCCCAGGGATCGCCCCAAAAGTATTCAAAATCTCTTGAGGACCAGACAAAAACGTTGTTTTGTGGTATAATAAAGGAGATGAAATAGGTTTTTATGAAAAAAGAAAAATGAGGTACGAGGTTTATCACGACGAATCAAAAGAGGAATCTTTTTGGCATATTTTTTTGTTTATACCAGAAGGCATGAAAGAAGAATTTTTTCAGTTCCTTCGGGAAGCAAGGAGCAATCATAATTTCGACAGCGGGGAAATGCATTTTTCTTCTAGTAGATTCACAAGTTTTGCTGTTTTTAATTGTGCAAACTCCTGGTTATCAATTCTTCTTTCGGCTTTTCAACAAAAAAATGGAAGCATGGAAAAGTTCTGGTTAGGCGCTCCTAGTTATCACATTCCATCCTTTTCTACTGAGGAGCTGGAACAACTAGAAAAATGTTTTTCAAGAATTCCTCAAATAAAAGTAGCCATCTTTAGACAAGAAGAAAATCATAATGACATGACGGGGCATCCTGATGAGTTGTCAAAGATTGAGACGACTTTCCGAATGGGGCTACAAGGAGCTTGCAGTTATTTATTCGATCAAGATCATCCTGTTGAAATTTCACGCATTATTTTAGACGGAGAAAGGCATTATAGAAGGGCTTATGGACGAGAATTTGATAAAGAAAAAGTTTTAAGAAAACTTGATTCTAACTTTCGTTTATACTGCTCGTTAAGTACTGATTGCATAATCAACGGAGAAGAATTAGATCGAGTTGAATGTGAGTTTTCACAAGTTGCAGATTTTGTTTTAGGAATTTTTAGGGCTGGTATAGTTCGACCTAAATTTTCTAATTGCAATAATCAAAACGAGCAACGGAAATATAAAATCTGCAAAAAATTAAAAGAGTTTTTTGATGAAAAAATAAACCTAGGAAGCGTTAGAATGCGAAATAGTCGTTTTGAAAATTTTGGAACATTTTCATCAGCAAGGATTGATGAGAATGAAAAATGGATATTTGAAAATATCGCCCCCAAGTTTTTAACAAATACTCAAGCAGAGATTCCATCTTTGTTTGAGATATAGAAAGCATCATTGCTTTGACTTCCCGTGATATTTATTTTATCTTTGAACCGCACTTTACATGGTTTCAATTTTAGCTTTGAAGTCTTTTTGTACTTCTGGTTGTCCGTATGGATGGGGCGATTTCTCGTCTTTCCGGATAACCGCAAGGCTAACTGTGTAAGGTGCAACGAAAGTCGCCCCTTTTTTGTTTTCTCATGACGACACCTAAAAAACGATTCCAGCTCGAAATTGGAAATAACTGGTGGAGCAGATTGCTTATTCTTCTCTATGTCGTTCTTGGACTAGCACCATTGATAAAAAGTAATTGGATTGGATCGCTTGCCTTCCTCGCGGGAGGTTTTATTTTGTGGAAAATCGCTTGTTGGATTGTGAATGGTTCTGGGCTTACTTCAAAGCGCCAAGGCGAAATCCAACATAACATTTTTTCCTTTTTGATTGGATTTCTAAAGGTTTGCACCCTCCTAGCCATTATATTGGCAGTAATTATTCTAATCGGAATAGTTCGACAGGAATTTACTTTTTAAACGGTCCTGTGTGTACAGGGGAATATACAAATCGGAATTCACATGAAGAAGAAGTGGGAGGGGTGTGTGCAAGCTATCTCGGCATAGTTTACTTATACCTTTGATTGTTGGTGTAACCACCCACCACCCCCCTAAACCCTCTAAAAACGCCTTCAATAAGCCAAAAGATGACAGCTGGTGAGTACTTGTGTTTTTGGGGTTGATAATGTCAAGTTTTAGGGGGTATTGCAGGAACCCGCAGCATCACTGACTAAGCGGTAAATCGCATATGTTACTACACCATGTTCGAGGGGGTAGTTTTACCCCTCAAATTTTGTGAAACCAGCGACAAGCGGTTCGAGGGGGAAGGGTCGTTGTATGAATTGGAAAAAATGGCTTAAAACAGGGGTGCAAATCTATTTCGACTCGTCCCCATTGGCTATGTGTGTGTGGACTCGGTACACCCCAGAAGGGAGTATTGCCCCTTAAAATATCTGATGCTGTCTAAGCACTTCTGTGTGTTTTGAAACAATTCTTGTGAAATCTTTTTCGTCGATACGCTTTATATAATTCAAAAGCCCTCTCACATGCTCGACCATCCATTTGTCAGGGGCGCGGTTTTTTCGTATCAATTCTTGGTATTTTTCTGGATATTTGTTTTTTGCTACCTCATCAAGGGATATTGTTCTGAGTTTGAAGAGGTCATTTTCGATTTCATGAATTTTCTCGGTCTTAGGTCTTTGTCGGCTATTGACCTTAATCCCTGTAACTTCTTTGTAATCACGAACACCAAATCGCTTTGTTTTCTTTGTGTTTATCTCGAGACCAGCGCATCTAATTGTTTTTTTTACCGACTGAAGATCAAAAAAACTTATGGGGTTTGTGGAAGAAAACGCGAGATCATCAATCCATAGAGAGAAAGTGTAGCCCTTTGCTTCAGCTATCTTTTTTATTGAATCATAACAATGGACAGCAAAATAGAGATTTGCAATTGATGCGGAGGTTGGAAATCCTTGCGGTAACGCTCCCTCAAAGGTTGTTAATCTTGTTAGGATCTTTGCCACTTCTCCTGAACAACCCAAGCGCAGAAAGAGATCTTTAATCATGCGAGAATCGATACTGGGGAAGTAATTTTTTACATCGACCTTTGTTAAAAAATTTTTCCCCACATGCATAGATGCGTTACTTATGGTGGATTCGCCCAGAACACCACCTTTGATTTCTGAAGGGAGCGAAATTATTTGTAATAATTCGTTGATTTTTTGATTTAAAACTTTGAAGGGTTCTTGGGAGTTAACGAGTGTCCGATTTTTATTTCCGATTTTTTTATCAAAAGAGTGAACGATTTTTCTGCCCTCAGGACCGTCAAGAAGTTGGGAGTACTTCATGATAGTTTCGAGTGGAACTCGAAGCTGTATTGACAGTATTTCGAGCGAATGAACAGAGAAAGGAAAACAATAATCAGATTTTGTTATCATGATTTTTTGATATTTTCTTAAAAAGAAACCCCTGCAATTTGGGAATCAATTCCTCGACTTCTTTTTTGAGTTTTTTATCAGTTTTGTTTGGAGTTTTTCCTAAATCAAATCCATCCCACATCAGGAGCCAGAGCGGAATGTTGAATGAGTTTGAGAAGTCTTTAATAACCCGCAAGCTGGGTTCCTTTTTTTGATTCTCTAAAAGAGAAATATATGCTTTTGTAATAAAAAGTCTTTGAGCCATTTCTTCTTGGCTCATATGTTGTCCAGTCCGAACCATTTTGAGGACGATAGAAAATTGAGTCATGGATAGAAGCTAAGCTGATGAGATCACCGAGAATACTGAGAATTTGAGACAAAGTCTTTAAAAGACTTAAGAGTGCAGGGAACCCAAGACTCGCACCTTCTGTTTCCAGAATTTTGTCGATAGATTCTACCTGCTTCAGTACCCCCGATGACATTTCTCGAGAGTGATTTGCACGTATGTCACGAATAATTTCGCGACAAGCACTGATTTTCTTCTTTTTTCGATTCCGATCTGATTCAAACATTTTAAATTTTCTTAATTCTAATAAACGTCTGACTTTGATCGCCATTCGTAACTGACACAATACTTGGCTTAAAACCCTAATGACCCCCAAGACCCTGTGCCAGTTACATAAATGGCATTGACCTCGGTCAGCCGACGCGAAGCGTCGTATAATTTCTGCCCAGTAGTTTTGATTAACTTTTACAAAAGTTACTGTTACACATCATAAATCTGTTCACTAAATAGAATTTAGTTTTCAGAGTGTGTAGGGCGGAAAATGCACTGTCTTTGAGACAGTGTCAACTCTCCTGAGTTGCGCAACACCCTTTGAAAAAGGTGTGCATAGAAAGGTATTCGTATCAATCACTGAAAAATCAGCGACAAACGACAAATCAAAGAACTTTAAGCTGAGACTGGATACCAATCTCACGCCCTCAAGGTTAACTGATAGTTAACATTATGTCAATCATATTTAACATTCCAAATTGCGCTTTCGTGGAAATAATGTTCTTTTGTTGTATTTAAAGATATTGATTCAAGCAACTACTGGTTAAGTAAGACAAACTTCTTTATTTGTCTCTGTCGGGGCGCAGAACATCTGTTTGAGTTCTCGGTATTGGTCTAGTTTGTAGAGCGTCCTGCGAAGGCGGATGTCTTGATAAAGCTCCTCGAAGAGAACTTCAAGAGTCGGTAAGTCCTGTCCACCATTTCGTTCGAAAACTTCATTGCTGTCCCGCAAAACGGGATTTCGTTTATTTTGATTTCTCCTCCTCTCGAAATTTCATCTTTCAGATAAAATTTTGGATTAATGGGCGAGATTTTTTTGACGCCCCTCCAAATATCCTTACAGTCTCTTGTGCACATGAAAAAAACCTTTGCCATCTCTTTATCAACAGTGAAACTCGCCTATTTGGTGTGTTTTTCTGTGATGGGGCTCATGGGGACTTTTGGTGTTGTGCAAGCGGAAGTCATGGATATGCCGTGTCATCAAATAGATGTTTCGATGGAGGCAGAGGATAATATGAAAGAATCGTGCTCTGCGTGTGAAGATTCAGAAAAACTCTGGAGTCAGGATTTGGTTTTTACTAATAAGGAACTCGTCCTCAAGGATTTTGCACCCGCAATCATCCCTTTTGTATGGAGCGATATTGAATTACGACCAATAGAAATCGTGACACGGGAAAGTGTTCCGGATCCCCCCGACATTGTCTTCTGGGCATCACCATTGCGAACACAAGAAGGCATTGTCCTCTTGAACTAGATTCATGCGACTTATTATTTCACTCGTTGTTATGACGAGTATTTTTCTTATCTTTATTTTTCTTATGACAAAAACTATTACCGCTCTCGGACTTACGACAACAGTTATTATTGCAGGAGCATTCCTATACAACACACCAAAAAACGCAGAAGCATCAGCTCCAGTGGTTGTAACCTCTGGATCTACTTGTGGTGGTTTTGGACAACCGGCTTGTGGTTGTGAAAAAGCTGGATCATGTGGGCAATCTTCTTGCACACAAAAACAAGGAAGCTGTGGTTGTGGTAAATAACCACCCACTTTTCTATTCTTTATTATAAATATTACTATGAAAAAATTTACATTCGTTTTTGTTTTCACTGTTTCACTCCTTCTTCTTGGATGCGGAGAACAACCAATGACAGAGGCCGACATGGCGACAAATTACGGACTTTCTCTTGAAGAATATCAAGAACAGAAACAGGCTGCGGCTCGTATGAACATGAACGTCGAAGATCATCTCAACATGGATAACGGCGATATGGATATGGGTATGGACATGGACCATGAGTCCATGGGACACTAATCTTCATCACCCAATACTATGAAATCATTTCTCAAATCAAATCCTTCGTTGAGGGAGATTGGCGTGTATGTGCTTCTTGTTGCTGTATTTTTCGGGGGATATTTCCTCTTGAGCAAAGAAACAACCAGTACGACTCCTTTGGCAAAAAAGGAGAAGATATATACCACCACCCACCCACAACTTTCACAAAGTTTTTCTACACAAAAACTTATCGGTCGCGTGCGTTCCAATAACTTTGCGATGATTCATCCTCGTCGAGAAGGGATTATCAAAGACATTCTTGTTGATGTTGGAGATGTTGTTACGGCGGGACAAACCATTGCGTACCTTTTTCCACCAGGGGTGGAAGGACAGAGTTCTGCACAAATAAATAAAGCCTATGCCGAACTTGTTAGTGCGCAAGAAGCGCTCCGAAACTCAGAAAATGTTTCCACGCAGACGGTTCAGTCTGCGGAAGAAAATGTTATTCAAGCTCAAACGGTTTTGAATAATACGCAATCAGAAGACAGCAAATCAACGACGCGATCACAGCTCAAACAAAGTTATGATAATGCGTATACGATTACAACGCAGTCCATGCAAAATATGCGTCGAATACTCTTTGGAACGGAACAGAGTTCACAAGTATCGGCATCGAGTGTCGAGGGGCAATTTAGTGATTCGATTCAGAAACAAAAAGTATTCAATTTGTATAAGGAAGCTGCACAGGCAGAGCGTATATTTATTTCTCTTGAAGAGGATGCGAAACAAAAGCAGCTCTCTTCTTTTACCAAAAAAGTAGATGAATTATTGGGAGAAGCAGAAATTTTGTATCGTACGGCCTCTGTTTCGAGGACACATACGCAATCATCT
>Ga0075111_1001516_pt1 | contig 10561 bp, 9 predicted proteins | sample AntAceMetag02UKK_FD_69787 | JGI IMG/M metagenome (GOLD analysis project Ga0075111, IMG submission 69787) | Saline lake microbial communities from Ace Lake, Antarctica - Antarctic Ace Lake Metagenome 02UKK | ecosystem: Environmental > Aquatic > Non-marine Saline and Alkaline > Saline | place... | reverse complement strand
GCGAATTATTTGTTGCATTTTTCATATTTATTAACTTTCCACAAAAGTAAATAAAAATATTTATGGAACGATAAAAAAATACAAAAAATATGCAGATTTAACACCCCACCTGGAAGGTCTCCACTAATAAAGTTAACCACAAAACTAAAACACTTGGGTTTTGTCTTTTCACTTTGAGGCCTCTTTTTCCGGGGCTTGTAGCTCGGAATGACAGGGCATGATAGTGTTGATTATGGGAGTGGAAGGGCGGGTGTGTAGCACCCGCCCTTCCACTCCCATCCCACCCTCCGAGCCATTGTCACCTCGAAGGAGCGTAGCGACTGAGAGGCCTATTGTTCAATATATCCTTCAAAACTCAACAAATAATTAGCATAGAAAGCACAATGTAGATTCCTAAAATATTTAGATTCTTAGAACTAATTTCCCTTGGCATCAATAGTTATCTCCACGAAAATCACCCTTATTCCCAAACACTTTCTATATTTGTCAGTTCAAAATAAAAATATCACTTTTACCAAAATTTTAATCCTACAAATATGAAAGGAATTATCCTCGCCGGCGGAGCCGGAACAAGGTTGCACCCTATTACACTTGCACTCAGCAAGCAACTCATGCCCATTTACGACAAACCCATGATTTATTACCCTTTATCGGTATTGATGATGGCCGGGATTAATGATATCCTCATCATTTCTACACCCGAGGACACCCCAAATTTTGAAAGACTATTGGGCGATGGTTCAAAGCTTGGATGTAAATTCAGTTACAAATTACAGCACGTTCCTAATGGCCTGGCACAAGCGTTTGTCCTTGGTGAAGAATTTATCGGTGACGATAATGTGGCCTTAATCCTTGGCGATAATATTTTTTACGGGACAGGCCTTCAAGGACTCTTACAGGAAAACATCAGTCCAGAAGGTGGAGTGGTGTTTGCCTACCATGTCTCCGATCCCGAAAGATATGGCGTTGTTGAATTCGACGACCATCAAAAAGCCATTTCCATCGAGGAAAAGCCAGAGCAACCCAAATCGAATTTTGCTGTACCGGGATTGTATTTCTATGACAATTCAGTGGTTGAAGTGGCCAAAAATATCAAACCCAGCGCAAGGGGAGAATACGAAATCACTGATGTGAACAGATATTATCTTGAACAGGAAAAATTGAAAGTTGGCATCCTGAGCCGCGGAACAGCCTGGCTTGACACCGGAACCTTTGAATCGCTGCTGCAAGCCTCACAATTTGTTGAGGTTATAGAGCACAGGCAGGGCCTGAAGATTGGCTGCATCGAAGAAATTGCCTATCGCATGAAATATATTGATGCCGCCCAGCTCGAAAAAGTTGCGGAACCTCTACTTAAGAGTGGCTACGGTGATTATTTGATGAAGTTGATTAAGAAGTAAGGTTTCTGGTTGCTGGTTGCTGGTTGCTGGTTGCTGGTTGCTGGTTGCTGGTTGCTGGTGTGCAAGGGTTTAAATCCCCGACCGAAGGAAAGGGGATGGAAACCCTTTTCGGTTGCAGGTTTCAAGTTACAGGTTTCAAGTTGCTGCATTGTCAAACTTGCAACTTGTAACCTGCAACGTCCTCAAGGTAGTTGATAATCCCTCAGGATAAGATTAATATTGAACTATGGATAAACTGGAAGCTTATAAACACAAGATAAACGAATTCCTATCAAAGGAGAGTTTCAAAAAATACCCGGCCAATCTTTACGACCCCATCGACTATACGCTTAAGCTTGGAGGAAAAAGATTGCGCCCCATACTTGCCCTTGCTGCCTGCGATTTGTTCGGAGGAAATATTGACGATGCCATGAAACCAGCCATCGGCATAGAAATTTTTCACAATTTCACACTGCTCCACGACGACATAATGGATGATGCCCCGCAAAGGAGAGGCAAAGCAACCGTTTACAAAAAATGGAACTCCAATATCGCCATCTTATCCGGAGATACCATGTTTGCCTTGGCCTACAAATACGTTGGCATGGCTGACAAGAATCTTAGCAAGATCCTTGAAACCTTTACACAAACTGCCATTGAGGTGTGTGAGGGTCAGCAATACGATATGGATTTCGAAAGCCGCGAAGATGTAAGCATCAATGAATACCTGGAGATGATCAGGCTAAAAACAGCGGTACTCCTGGGAGCCAGTCTAAAAATTGGTGCGCTGGTTGCAGATGCACCAGAGAATCAGGCAAAATTAATCTATGATTTTGGACTAAATGCCGGCCTGGCATTCCAATTGAAAGATGACTGGCTGGATGCTTTTGGCAATGAAGCAAAATTTGGTAAAAGCATTGGAGGCGATATTCTGGCAAACAAAAAAACCTACCTCTACCTGAAGTGCCTTGAAAATGCATCTCCATCGGACAGAAAAAAACTTACTGAACTATTTTCCACCAAACCAAGCAATCATCAATTAAAAATTGAGCAAGTGCTGAAATTGTACAATAAATATAAGGTGAACGAAGCATCAACCCTGGAAATGGAATGCTTTTTCAACCTCGCCCTGGAGTCAATACAAAACACCACAGTTTCAGAAAACAAAAAATCTGACCTAACTGGCTTTGCAGAATGGCTCTATAAACGCGACCATTAAAAAAGCCACCAGGTCTATAATCCATCCAGATGGCTTCAATTTGAATTATATCTATTTTTGGATTAAATTTACCTTCCGGTGCATTAAAATATCAAAATTCAAATCCCAAAAGTCAAATAAATTCCAATATCGAAATTCCAATTTTCAAAACTGATTCAAATCTACATCAGTACGATTTTTGAGATTTGAATTTTGTTCATTGGAATTTGAATTTTTTGTTACTAACTATTCGCCCAAAGCTTTTGCAATTTCTTCGAAATTAATTTTGTTTATAACAGCCATAAAAGCATCACTTGAACTAAAGCCATAACCTTCAATCGAAATAAGTGAACTATTAAGCGGAAGCTGGAACTGGTAATTCCCATCACCTTCATCGGTCATCATTCCTTTGCGTGTACCCACTTTAATGATTTTTCCACCTGCGCTGCTCAGATACATCGAATTTGAAAGCATCATATTTACTGATGCCAACATTGGTGAATTGCCAACCACTGCAAGTTTGAAATAATTGTCCCAATCATTTTCAGCTTTGAAATAGTTTCGCTCAACTGACAGGCCTCCGCCAAACATACCCATGGCAACTGTCCCCGAGCTATCATCATCTGACAAATCAGCCTCATATCCCATTACTTCGATGGGTAGAATATCACGGATTTGGGCAATCATTAACTTTTCGAGCTCACCAATTGCCATTTGCAAGGAATTGATGGCCTCCTTATAATCCTCAGTTTTAATGCTGGCGTTTGCTTCGTCCAGAAAATCCTGATAGTTCATCTCCTGTGCCGTAATAGCTGGCGATACCAGCAATGCAAGAAATAGTGCAATAATTGTAAATCTTGTTTTCATAGAAATAAATTTTTTAGGTTAAATTTACGGAGACAAAAAAACGAAATAAAACGCTAATTTACTTCAACTGAAGTGAATTATTTCTGTTGACTGAAAATAAAAGCACAAAAATGTAAACACACTCAAATTGAAAATCCCAAAAACGAACCTGTCCGCCAAAGCTCACAGCACACATAAATTCAATATTTTATACCACAATTCAACATCACTCAAATATCTTTTTGAGGTTTTAAAAAATTGCTACTACAGCTTAAACATTTAACATCAAGATTCTTTCATGCAAATTGGCATTTGCGTTATAAAACATATTCGAAAGTATGGTTTCCTCTTTTTTAGTCTTTTTAAGCATATAATAAAATATATTAGTTGCTGTATCACTTAGCTCATTTTCACGAGATAATATGTTATAAAGTTTAATAAGACAATTATCAAAATACATTTCTATCCTTATTATTTCGTCCATCGTCAGGTCATGTTCCGTATTTATATCTTTAAAACATTCAGATATCTGATCTGATAGTTTATCACAAGAAAAATTTAACCAACTATTCATTGCTGTCGCAACTTTTTTATGCTTTTCAAGGTATTTTTCCCGGGAAATTTCATGGTCATACAGATCATGAATTATTGACTTCATTTTTTCGTCTTCAATTCTTTCATAGAGTCCCTTGTATAATTCTGCTACTTGATTATGGTAGGATTGAATTTGCTCTATTATTGCACTTTTTTGTTTATACATGGATGACCTCCTTTTTGATTTAACGTTATTTATTTATCAATTTAATTACAATCATTTCAATGCACAAAGTTACCGCACTATATCGTTAATTACTCTAATGTTAGAGGCTACCTAAACAAGCATAATATTGAGTCTTATCAAATATTTTTTTGAGGATGCGTAAACTTTTAAATTGTTAGTGGTAGGCATTGACTGGATAAGGAAGCTAATTAACTGGTATCGGAAGCGAAAAAATGCTAATCAATAGCCTTCATAATTAGCCTTTTAGGCTTAGACAGGAATCGTATTAAAACCTTCGGGAAGGTTCATGAAATGCTTTAGTTGGTACAATAGCGGCTGGTAATTTAGTATGCAAACTATCCTTTTCGATTTATTTCTTTTAGCTGTTCAAGGTTCTTGATCTCAATTCTTTTTCCTTTTATTTCAATTATTTTTTCGTGCTTAAATTCAGATAGGATCCTCACAACACTTTCCATTGACATTCCGGATAATTCCGCCAAATCGTTTCTGCTTATGTAGGAAAAAACATCAATTCCTTCAAATTCATCGCTGTTAAGATACAATAAAGTGTTTGCCAGTTTGCCATTTAATTGTCGAAGGCCTAAATTCAAACATTTGGAAAGCATCAGGTTGTAACTTTTACAATACCAGGCAGCCAGCTCACGCGAGAAATCACAACACTCAGTAACCAAACCCTTAAAGCTTTCACAATCAATTGAACATACACGGGTTTCCTTTAAGGCTGCAACTGAGAAGTAATATGTGTCATCACCAAATAATGATGTTAATCCAATAAAATTACCGGGTTTAAGAAGACTGATGATAATATTTTTTTCGGGGCTCTCAATGTAAATTTTAACCAAACCATCCAAAACATACATTATATTTGAAACCTGGGTCCCTTCTTTAATAATTGTTTCTCTCTTTTTATAGTTGATATGGTGTTTTTGTAAACCATAAAACTCTTCTGTATTTTTTACCCTTTGAATAAAACACTCAGGCTTTGCATAACATTCGTTACAATTTATTTTTGTTAAATATCTATCCATAACAGAAGTTTTGTTAATAATACAAACCCGAGTTTTTATAACATTTAGAGATTAAAGTAAATATGTTATTCCCATAGTAAAGCTCACTTCTCATATTTCAAAAATACAATTAATCGAGAAGAAATCATTAAATGATTTTCTGAGATTTTAGATATTTGTATCCATCATAAGATTTGAAAAACCTCTCTCTTCTCACGGCTTCAGACCTTGTGTTAAATTCTTCTTTATAATGCAAGACCCATGGCCGCCTTCCCTTGGTGTATTTTTCTTTACCTGCGTTATGTCCCAGAAGCCTTTTCTCAGGAAATTCAGAATGGCCATAGTAAAAGTTATTATGGGAAAGGCTTTTCAATATGTATGTGTAGTAAGCCATGAGGTAAAGAAAAAGTGCGGAGAGTAAGGGATTCGAACCCTTGTTCCAGTGCAAACCGGAAAACGGTTTTCGAGACCGCCGCATTCGACCACTCTGCCAACTCTCCAAATTATACGAATGCAAAAATAATAACAATTAATACAAAAGCCCACTATCATTTTATAATATTTGACTTTGGCGGGGAAGCGAGAGTAAGGGATTCTCCCAAAGGGATGCCAATGGCAGAACCCTTGTTCCAGTGCAAACCGGAAAACGGTTTTCGAGACCGCCGCATTCGACCACTCTGCCAACTCTCCTAAAAATGCGAATGCAAAAATAATAACATTTCAAATAAAAAGCCCACCGTGGTCTCACTGCGTAAGACTTTGGCGGGCGGATATCGCTTTCGCAACCTTGGCGGACCTGTCCGCCGTAGCTCGCTTCAGCGAGCGGAGGCGGAGAGAGAGGGATTCGAACCCCCGGACCCTTGCAGGTCAACGGTTTTCAAGACCGCCGCATTCGACCGCTCTGCCATCTCTCCAAATCGGCTGCGAAAATACACTTTTTTTGATTTGAACAAATTTTTATCTCGGAAATATCAATCACTTTCTTTCCAAAGGTCAATTCATTTTTTCATTTATCTTTGATGAAATTTAATTTGCGGATGGAACGAGAAATTCTTAGCACCAATAGAAAAGCACTAAGGATAAACCTTGACACAAAGATTTATGGTTCCTTTGCCGAAATAGGTGGCGGACAAGAAGTCTCACGGCATTTCTTTCAAGCTGGTGGTGCTTCAGGAACTGTGGCAAGAACCATCTCGGCTTACGACAAATCATTCAGCGACGCCATGTACAGCCCAAATAAACCAGGGCGCTACGTTTCGGAGCATCGGCTTCAAAAAATGCTGAATACTGAATTTCTAGAAATTACCAATTTATTGGAAGACAAATGCAGCATTGATACTCGTTTCTTTGCCTTCGCCAATACCGTTGAAACACTTAACTACCGAAAAACAAACCAGGGACATGGATGGATTGGCCTGAAGTTTATTCTGGAACCCAGCTCAAAACCAAACCAAGTAGTTGTGCATGTTAATCTCCTTGAAAACGATCCCATAATCCAGCAACAAACCATTGGCGTTCTTGGCGTAAACCTCATTTTCGCATGTTTTTATTATTATAAGCATCCAAACCAATTCCTGCAATCACTTCTGGATAACCTGGCTACTGATAGAATAGAAATAAGCATGATAAGGATGAGTGGGCCGGAACTGGATTATGTTGACAATAGGTTGCTGGGTGTGCAACTTGTTAAAAACAAAATGGCTGAAGCCATCATGTTTGACCGGAATGGCGATGTACAGCAGCCCACCGACATGTTATACAAAAAAAATGTGCTTGCATTCAGGGGCAGTTTCAGGCCGATTACGTATGTAGGTTTCGACATGCTAAAGTCGAGTTACAGCATTTTCAAACGCGATGAAAACTATAGCAAACTGAACACCATAGCACTTTGTGAAATGACCCTGAACAGCCTGATGGAAACCGGAAACCTGGATGAAAGGGACTTTCTCGACCGGGTTAATATCCTGAATGGAATGGGGCAAAATGTGATGGTTTCCAATTTCAGGGAATATTACCGCCTTGTTGGCTATTTCAACCAATTTAAAATCAATAGGCTCCGCGTCGTCATCGGTGTACCAACCTTCCTCCATGTAATGGACAAAAAATATTATAGCCACCTGAAGGGAGGCCTTTTGGAAGCCCTCGGCAAGTTGTTTGTTGATAATATGAAATTATATGTTTATCCGGCTTACGCTGCCGTTTCGCTCAAGGACCATAAAAAAGGTGTAAACCTTATCACTACTCAGAATCTTCGGCTTGAGGATGATGTAAATGATGTTTTCAATTACCTGTGTAAAAACAGAAAGATCATCGACATCAAGGATGTGAAAAAAGACAGGCTTTACATCAATTCACGAAATGTCCTGAAAATGATTAGGAATAACGTGCAAGGCTGGGAGGAAATGGTCCCTAAGTACATCGAAGAGCAAATCAAAACCAAGAAACTGTTTGGGTATCATGGAGTAGAAAAAGCAAAACAGGATCCTTCCACAATTAAATCCCAAAACTAATCCCAATTCCCCTGGCAGTTTTCATTAAGGCAGTGTCGGGTTCAACCAGATTGGGTTTTTGCAATGCTTCTTCGAGGGATACAGAAGTGATTTCGGGGTGACGGTACGAAACCATCCGGCCATACTCACCCTTTAGCACCAACTCCATCGCCTTAACGCCAAACTGTGTGGCCAAAACCCTGTCGTAGGCAGTAGGAATTCCCCCACGTTGCAGGTGGCCAAGTACAGTTGTTCGGATGCTGTGCTTGCAACCGGCCTCTTTTAGTTGACTCATCAGTACGTTGGCAACACCACCTAATCTGCGATTTTCATAACCAATTTCCTTGTTACTTAATGTGGCATAATCCAAACCTTCGGCGCGGGCACCTTCCGAAATTACGATGTTCACAAAACCATGGTCCCGCTTAAACCGATCGTTTACTTTTTCGAGCACTTCATCAATGTGGTAGGGAAATTCAGGAAGCAGGCAAATTTCGGCACCACCGGCAACAGCAGCATTCAGCGCAATCCATCCGGCATAGCGGCCCATCACTTCCAAGATCAGCACACGGTTGTGGCTGGCCGCGGTAGTAACCAATTTATCCACGGCCTCGGTTGCAATTTGTACGGCGGTTTGAAATCCAAAAGTTGAATCAGTCGCCGTGAGGTCGTTGTCGATGGTTTTGGGTACACCAATAATATTTAGCCCTTTGTCGTGCAGAAGTTTTGAAATGCGTTGCGAGCCATCGCCACCAATGTTTATTACAGCTTCAACACCAAGGTACTGGAGTTTGCGGAGCATCTCGTCCGAGCGGTCAACTGTACTCCATGTACCATCATTGTTTTTAACCGGCCAGGCAAAAGGGCCTCCTTTATTGGTTGTTTGTAGAATAGTGCCTCCGAGGTAATGTATCCCTGCCACCTTCTCTTCGTCCAATATTACTATTTCAGTCGGTTCACGTAATATTCCGTTGAAGGCTTCTATGCTTCCCACAATTTCCCAATCCTGTTCCTGTGCGGCGCGTTTTACAATAGCCCTCATCACAGCGTTCAATCCGGGGCAATCACCACCACCAGTCAATACCAAGCATCTCTTCATTATTTATCAATTTTAAAATTAAGTGCGCAAAAATAGGTATTTTGAAATTTAAAGCATTTCTGCAATGTTAAGTCAATATTAAAAAAAAATACTATTTTTATTTTTTAACTGATTTTTGCAGAATGAAAGATAAGATACAACTAACTGATCCTGACGTAAGGGCAGTATATGAACTTTTCAATACCGAATTGAAGGGAACAATTTTTGATGGCTTTGACGAAATTATTAAGGTAAACAACCGGTTTATAGCCTCTTTTAAAAATCGGTTTGAGAAGGTGAGTTTTGTACAAAATAAAGATCCTGAGGATGATATTTTTGAAGCGCTCCAATTACACCTGAAACGAAAAAAAGAGCTGGAAAACCTGATAGAAAAACACAAAGAACCTGCAAATAATATTTCCTTAAACTTGTTCTTCAGCAGTTACTTTGAGTCATATCCCAACTTCTCAGCAAAACTCCAAAACAAATTAATAAGAAAAGAAAAAGAGGAAAAATATGCATTAACTTCCCATGGCAACCCACTGTTATTAATCAGAAAACTTCTTTCCAACATAAAGCTTTCGACAATTTACACAGCTCATTCCTTCGTTAATTTTGTCAGGAAGATTTTCAGGAAATCACCCATCGACTATACCAAATACCGAAAACGCAGGATACCTTACAGACAGATGGTTAAATTTTACCTGATCCCTCAACTTTTGCAAAAAACAATCGAAAATATCCCGACCGTGATGGAAGGCCGGAATGCTTCACTGCTAAAACTTTGGGACACCGACCAACAATTGGAAGACTGGTTTTATGCCCAATTGAACCAGACCTATGACGAAAACACAAATAATACTGACAAGGAAAACACAAGCCCTCCTCCAACCACCGATGTATTTCCGGAACTTAAAACCCTTAATAGTAAGCTTAAGAAAAAAATCCATGAAGCCATAGAATTATCCATTGATGAAGTTTTTATGGCATTCGACAAAGCCATCCAAATGGTGGACACCATCAACTTAAGCGCATCAAAATACCAGGCCCGCGAAGTAAACCAACAGACAATTGATGTTGATCATAAGTTAACTGATGAATTGATGTTGTGGGATAACTCAACAAACACACTTTTTGACGACTGGTGCATGGACATTGAAATTACTACCCTGTATTATTCTGAGGTAGATGAGTATTTCAAACTTAAAAATAAACTTAGCGATTTTATTTCGAACAACCTTTCGGTGAATTTTAAGCAGCTTGAGGACTATATCAATAATTCGAACCAACGCCTTGCCGGAGCCAACACTTCGGTGAAAGTGGCCAGGGCTACCCTTATTGAAGAGCGGGAAACCTTAAACATTGAACTGGTTGACAAAATCCTGACTAAAACCATCGAAAAGCTTAGCGGAAATTTCATTGAAGATTTTGACAGGTTAAAAAAGAAGACCTTTAGCCTTATTGAAAATATTTCTGACAAAAGAGGGTTTAGCAAAAATAAAAATTATACACGCGGCATCAAGAATTCCGAAATTAAAACAATATCTCCCCGCGAGTTGCTCAATTTTGAAGCCTTGCCGCATCTTGAACAAAAGCTTGAAGAAATCAAGGTTTTCATAAAAGTCCACCTCGAAAAAGCCCGCCTTAACCTTTTATCTCTTGGTACTGTTAGTGATTTCAACCTTGAATCGGCAGTATTGCTGCTCGATGAAAAAAGAAATGCTGCCAAAAAAGCCATCGAGCTTGCCTCGGAGGGCTACGAAAGGGCATTGAACCATTTGGA
>Ga0075111_1001513_pt1 | contig 10570 bp, 15 predicted proteins | sample AntAceMetag02UKK_FD_69787 | JGI IMG/M metagenome (GOLD analysis project Ga0075111, IMG submission 69787) | Saline lake microbial communities from Ace Lake, Antarctica - Antarctic Ace Lake Metagenome 02UKK | ecosystem: Environmental > Aquatic > Non-marine Saline and Alkaline > Saline | place... | reverse complement strand
CATCAGGTAATTGTGATGGTTGAGCTGGGCGATTTACGTGAAGGCGTACTTCCTGTCGATTTATCTGAATTTATCCGGCAGACCATTTCTTTATCCCATATAAAAATTGTTGGTATTGGATGCAATTTGGCCTGTTACGGTGGCGTGAAACCTAGCGATAAAAACATGTATAAGCTATCTGAGCTATTTGATATCATAGAAAAAGAATGTCATCTTGGTTTAACCATTATTTCGGGTGGCAATTCGGCAAATTATGAGTGATATAAATCTACCAAAGATGTAGGAAACATTAACAATCTTCGCCTGGGTGAATCAATCCTTTTAGGCCTTGAAACGCTGAACCGAAAAACAATCTCAGAATTGCACACGGGTGTTTTTCAGCTCGTTGCTGAAGATAGTGAAAACTGCCATCTGAAAGTTGGAGATGAAGTAAGTTTCAGCCTGGATTACGGTGCCCTCCTTGCTGCTATGACATCACCATTTATCAGTAAGCATTTTATTGGCCAGAGAGGGCATCCCTCAGTTTGACGGCTATAATCACCAGGGGCGCATAATAACACAGGTTTCTGATAAGCGTGAATATAGACGGTTTCGTCACCGGAAGTTCATTAAAAAGCTATAACTTCACCTTGAATAACTGGATAAGACGCTTACCTGAAACCAGATGGAGAAATATAAATGGAAATTTGTTTTCAGTGCGAAAAGCAATCAGAAAAAAAGCTCAGAGGCAGGCCGCATGAAAATTTGAGGAAGATTGACGCACTTCGCATTTTCGAAGGAAAAGGACCCCGCGGCTACGAAGAACAGGATTACCAGTGCCTGACCTGCAATTCAAAATTCACCTACAGTACGAATAAAAGCGATCTGTTGTGGACACTATGGATGGGGTAATGCACTGAGTTTCCGATCAGGTTACAGAGGTTTTTGATTGCCCAAACAGATTAAAGACGGTGACACAGCCTCTTGCTCGCTTTGATTTGTTGAGCACATTGCTTAGAATCAGTTTGGGCAAAACTTTGGGATAACACAAACCCAACATATCAGGGGGGCCAAAATGGTAATAAGCCTTACGTCAGTCAAATAGGCTTTCGGCTCTGAACGCATCCCGGTAATTTCCGCAACCACGACATATAGTGGTTGGTCGATTTGCCACATAACCGAACCGCCAACATAACGTGCATGATTCTTGCCTAGCCTTTCGGTCAGTTTAGCCCGGTTTTCAGGTATTTGTAAACCAAATAGACGAACCGTAATCAACGAAAGAATACATGGCAGCCCCATAATTTCCATTTCTCATCTTCCAATTTTCCGGGACCCTGCCAAGATAGAATAAAGAGTTTCAAACCTTACCTCGATACAAGGTGTAGTGGCCCCTTTCACTCTAACTTCTGGAAACATAATTTAAAAACTTTGGAATCCTTTTCACTTCTTCAGTTCTTGGGCGTATCTAATGATATCCCAGGTTATCATGTTGACAGAAAAACACTTTTTCCTCTATACTTTCTCAAGATATTTTTTAAATATTTTTGTTTTCCGCTTCAAAGGATCATTGGTGGGGTAGAAAATGCAGAACGAAAATGTTCATTTATTTAATGACTGTGCCCGGATCGTCTCCTCCATCTGCTCAAAAAGCAGAGCCGTTCAGGCAGCTTATATTTTCGGATCTCTCGCAAAACACCCTGGGAGTAAGCCCGCTGATATAGATGTTGCAATCCTTGTGGAGGATGAATCCGCCAGCTCCTTCCCGCTCCTCTCTTTTATCACACAACTGGAAAAAGCCCTGGGACTTCCCGCTGATGTGGTGATGTTGAACCGTGCCGGGGAGGTGCTTAAATACGAAATTCGCAAATCAGGGAAACTGGTATTCGAGCGATTTCCTCAGGTGCGTAAGAAATTTGAAATTCAAGGCCGCAAGACGTACGAAGACTTCCTTTATCTGCATCAACGATATGTGAAAAACGTTTTGTATGGAGGGGAAAATGGTTGACCGGATTTTGATTGAGCGTATCCTTACGGATATCCGATCGGGCATTCAGGACTTAATGGGTGCCGAAGACATCACCTGGACGTCATACAGAACCGACAAAAGAGCTCGTCGTTTTGTTGAAAGGACCCTTCATATTCTCATCGAAGCATGTATAGATGTGGCGCAACATATCATTGCCGACAGCAAACTCAGGGAACCGACAAGTTATCGAGACACTTTTACCGTTCTTGCGGAAAATGACATACTCCTCCCTTCAGATCTGGAACGGTTCGAAAATATGGCTTCTTTTCGGAATTTGCTGGTTCACTATTATGAACGTGTGGACGACGAAATTGTGTATGGCATTTTCAAGGAGAACCTGTCTGACTTTGATCTCTTTGTATGTCGAATTGCAGAATACCTTACAAAAAACACGTAGAACAGTTTAACCCAGCGATCACTTATCAGCATTTTTTGAAAAAGGAAACAATTCCAACCAGCGAGAAAACATTATGGCAATGCCCGACTACAAAGTCCAATTCCCATTTAAAAGTGTTTTGAGTTTTGAAAGTCTGATCGCCTTCTGGCAGGATCTGCTGAACAATGGAGGCACCATGGAAGCCTCTGTTGCCACAGCTGTGGAAGAGGCATTAAAAGACTCCCCGGAACTGTTCCAGCCCATTACGGACCTTTCAGTCCTTTCAAAACACCGTGGTCTGGTGGATATGCTCATGAGCCTGGTTTTTCCTCCTGCATTCAAAGACCGGGATTATGCGGCAGCTTTTGTTCCTTTTCAAACGGAAATCGTCTACGCCACCCCCAATTTTCTGCGTCTCTGGTCGGGCGAACACTGTATGAACGTGCGAACTTTGGCGAATCTCAGTACAGACGAGTGGGCAATGGGCCTCCTCGTAAAAGCCTATGGCCTTATCCTGGAACGTTTTTACCAGATAAAACTTCCTTTCGATTTTCCCCTCATCATCACCACCACTGATCCCGATACGGGGTTAGAGCGTTACCTGAGTATCTCCTTCGATCCACGTTTCGTAAAAGTCAAAAACATAAAACAATTGAAGCTCCTCACCGAAGAGGAAAAAGAAAGGCTCCTTGAGGTGGGAAATGAACCGGACCTCTGGATGGAAATCATTCCTCCCGACCAATTCCTCTTTGAGGGTTTTGGCGTCTGCCGAGCCGTAGACGTGACGGAACAGGAGGTATTATCCTATCTTAAGAAGGACCTGATAGAAAAGGAGTCCATATTCTCCAGTGAAGGATTTCAGAGACTTCACGAAAAGCTTCGGATCTATTTGCGAAATCCCGATCTGATGGTGGACCTGGCAGCCCTCCAAGGGGACCAAGTGCTTATCCTGAATCCTGAGCACAAAATGGAGACAGGCTGTATTTTCTGCGACTCCGAGCACCGTCTGACCGAAGAATTCAGCGGGTCTATTTTTGCCGGGGTAGTAGAGCGGGGGGAAAATGCAGTAATCCGCGATCTCCACAACTATCCGGCCAAGACGGAATTAGAAACCCACATGATTGAAAAAGGAGTGAGAAGTCTTTTCATCGCCCCACTCTATTCTCAGGGGAGGCTGTTAGGAACGTTTACCCTCAAATCCCCCAAACCCGGCGCTTTCACCGTACTGGACAGCATGAAGCTCAAGGAAATCACCCCTTTGTTTGCCTCCGCGTTGAATCGGGGCATGGAGGAACTCAATAACAGGGTCCAGGCCATTATCAAGGAAAAATGCACAGCTATACATCCCTCGGTTGAGTGGCGTTTTCAGCGAGCCGCGTTAAATTATCTGCAGGCGGGGGAATGTGCTACCTGCGAGTTGGAACCCATTGTGTTTCCCAATGTATATCCCCTTTACGGCGCATCCGATATCAGGGATTCAAGTAACTATCGCAACGAAGCCCTTCAGTCCGATCTGGTAACTCAACTCCAAGTGGTGAAAGAAATCATTAAATTGGCTGAAGAAGAAGACCCTTTACCCATTTTGGCGGCTCTTATCCACCGCATTGACAGAAACATCCAAGAGGTCGAAACCCATCTGCATTCCGGAGACGAATCCGCCAAAGCGGAATTTATCCGGAGGGAGATTGAACCTGTACTGGATCATTTTTTGACTTCGGGATCGAAAGTGCGAGCCCGCGTGGAAGCCTATCGTTCGGAACTGGACCCGACCCTGGGCACACTCTACAGAAAAAGGAAAGATTTCGAGCAGACGGTCATGGACATCAATAATGCCATAAGCCAATATTTAGATGAAGAAGAAGAAACTGCCCAGTCATTTTTCCCCCATTATTTTGAAAAGATGAAGACTGACGGGGTTGATCACACCATCTATATCGGGGGCTCCATGGTGGAAAAAAAGCCATTTGACCCCCTCTATCTCAAGAACCTCCGTTTATGGCAGTTCATGGTCATGTGTGGGGTGGTCTGGCGCACGGCCCAGGTGAAAGCGAATGCTGAGATGCCTCTTGAAACGGCCCATCTCATCCTTGTCCAGGACACACCCGTCACCATTCGATTCCGTCCCGACGAACGGAGGTTTGATGTGGATGGGGCCTATGATATCCGTCATGAGATTGTAAAGAAACGGATCGACAAAGCCATGGTGAAAGGGGGAAAAGAACGGCTCACCCAGCCGGGAAAAATCGCTATCGTCTATTCTCATCGACGGGAGATGTTCGAATACCTGAAATACATCGATTACCTCCAGACCGAAGGGTACCTCGATAAAACAGTCGAGCGACTTGACCTGCAGGACCTGCAAGGGGTGTCCGGCCTTCGAGCCTTGCGGGTAACGGTGAATATGGATACCGCCATGAACCGGCCCTTTGTAGCCCCCGAAGCCGTCAGGGATGCGGTGAAATCGCTGTAAGCGCAACGACCACTTTTAACAAGGGAGAAACTTCCCACACGAGCGCCGCCGCCGGCTAAAAATAGCCAGTCTGATCGAGAAAGAAACTTCTCACGCTATTTCAAACCGCCCGCTACGCTCAAGACGCTAAGAACGCTAAGATTTTGTTTTTTTACCGAATCGGAACGGACGATTCGATAAAGCAATCAGCCCTTCGGGCATTTCAGGGGAATGGTTATGCTTCACACAGAAACAATAATGGCTGTTTTTTCGAATCGTCCGTTCCGATTCGAAAAAGGCTTTGCGGCCTTCGCGACTTTGCGGTTCAAAAACCAATAACCAGATGAAGTTTCATATGAGATCTCGCGCAGAGCCGCAAAGGCGCAGAGGATAAGAAAAGCATAAACCCCTGAACATTTGAACCCTGAACCCTGTTTCATACAAGGATGAATCGATGATTAAAAAGATGCCATATGGAAAGGACTTGAAAGAGCAACTGCGGGCAAACGCAAAAGATAAATTGTATCGTTTTCTTCTTTTAGACGGAACGGTGCGCGGAGCTATCGTTCACGGTACCCGCATGGTGAACGAAATGCGAGCCAATCATGAACTTGGGATCCTGGAAACCCTCGTACTGGGTCATGGATATCTCGCGGGCGCATTGATGTGCGCGGAACTCAAAGGGGATGATAGAATCACATTGCAGATTGGCTGTTCAGGCCCAATCAAGGGACTGGTTGTTGAAGCCAATGCATTCGGAGAAATTCGTGGTTACCTGAAAAATGTTCCCATCCCCATCGACAAACCAATGGAGGATTTCAATCTCTCTCCATTTTTCGGGGCCGGAATTCTCTCCGTAACAAAGGTTTTGAGGGACGCAAAGCAACCCTTTACCGGGCAGGTGGAACTCATGTATGGCAATATTGCGAAGGATTTGGCTTACTACTACCTCACATCGGAGCAGAATCCAACCGCATTCAACCTGAGTATAAAATTTGACCGGGAAGGAAATGTGACCGGTGCAGGGGGACTGTTTTTACAGGTAATGCCCGGAGCGGAAGACAACGAAATAGACCGTCTCGAAGCTCTGGTGTCCATGCTGCCCTCCATCGGGGAAGCCTTTTCCGAAGGGGAAGACCCGGAGGAACTGGTCCGAAAGAGTTTTGAGGCCCTCAATCCCAGGTTTTTAGGATCGTACAGGGTTGAATTCATGTGTCGGTGCAACCAGGAGCGGTTGGAAAAAATCCTGGCTACACTCCCGAAAGAAGATTTGGATGACATGATTGAGAACGGCCCCTTTCCTTTGGAAGTGAAATGCCATCACTGCAATACCCCGTATCTTTTCAACAAAGACGATCTGTCAAAAATAGAGGCGGAAAAACCAACGGGCATATCCGGTTAAGTCATTTTAATGCAGGAGTATGTTTCGTATGCAACTGCATCGGCATTCGCTTTCAGGAAAGTCAGATATTCATCGCTGAGAATATGGCCCCTCAATTCCTTGTTCAGAAGCGAGGGCTTTATTTTGTTCAGGGGAGTGCGGTTTTCTTTATGTCTCGGCATGGATCTTTCATATCATGCCATTGGGAACCAGCGTTGAAAAGAGACGTTCAGGCGGGCGCTATCCATGAACCGGTATCCATGCCATCAACTCACTCAATGCGGTTGATGAAATCAGGTAGGATTCTTTCTTTGTCAGCGCAAGTTTCTGTATCTCTTTCAACAACCGACGTAATGACCACGAGGGCGCCTGGCTTTTCGGCATAATGGAAAAATCGGATACGTGGCCCCACATATGTTGTAACGCATTTCTCAAACCACCATCCGACGGAGACGTTCTCAACTGCTCAATGAGCACCTTTGCCAGTTCTGAAAAGTCGTGATGAGGTTTCATTCCGGAAACATCCTTCCCCACCGTCTTGTAGAGATTAGCGTCCCGTGCAAGCACCGAATACTTGTGCTGACTCCATAATTGCTGTGCGTTTTTCGGTAAAACTATACGCCCCTGCTCCTTAGTCAAATATTTGTTCTCGAGTATTTGAAACTGGCGGAAGGGATCGTCAACATATATGGTCGGCCACACACCATTTTTTGCCCGTGTAAGAACGGGAGATCGGTCGTTGAAGCCTCTCAACGACATTTCGGCGGCCAATAACCGATGACGTTGCCTCAGAGCCCAACCATAACCGACCCAGCGTTTAGTTTCCGGGTGGTTAGAATATCCCTTCTTTTTGTTCACAATAATCGAAACGACCCCATGAAGCTCTCGGTGCTCCCCAAGCAGACTTTGCCGATTCAAATATCCCGGATTAATATCCCATATTCGCATGTAAGGCTTCCTCAAAAGTAAGAACCAGGGCCACTCTCAGAACTATTGCATTTCGAGGAGTTTCTCATAATTTGTACATTCCTCCATTCCAAGTATCTTTCGTACGAATTTGTTCCCGGCCATGCGGAGTACGGTCATGTCAATGATTATAATGTTGTATTCCACATCAACAAAAATCGTGCAAGGCTGACTGAACAATGATTGAACACAGGCGCCCCAAAACCCCATCACTGGGGCTTTTCTTCACCCTCCTTGAGATCGTCCAGGGCTTTATTATATTTTTTCTCCTGCTGGTCAGCTATTCTTCCAATTTCTTTTTTCATTTTTTTGTACTGCTCGACGTCCTCTTTCCCCGTGGCTTTATCCACTACTTTTTCACCACTATCGCATCCGCTTAGCATGAAAACACCAACCATCATAAACAACAGCACCATGAAAAAACTGCTTTCGTTCAAATATTTCATCATTCAGACCTCGTTGTGTGGTTGGGTATTTGAAATGCTGAGAAAAAGCAAAATACATGCGAAAAGCACTACTGTTTTCCAAAATCCTGAGGCGACTTTAGAAAATGAATTCTCCATGGTCATCCTTTGAAAAATCAGACTCCCCTCGAAGGAAACACCGGCGAGTATTTTCTGCCCTTAAAATTCACAATCACAATTCCCGAAACAATCAGCGCGAGGGCGGTCAGGATATCCCAGGTTATGGGTTCTCCCAGCACCAGTGCCCCTAAAGCCACACCCGCGATCGGCATGACAAAGATGAAAGAATGCAACGCCACCGCTCCGTATTTCAAAAGCAGGGTATTCCAGGCCACAAATCCGAAGGCGGCAGTAATAAGACTCTGATAAAGAAGCGCACAAATCACTTTTCCATCCAGGTTCACAATCATGTTTGCGTCCCATACATATCCCGCCATCAGAAAGAAGGGAACACAGAAGACCATAGGGTAAAAAACCAGTTGAAATGGAGAAAACAGGTGGATGATTCTTTTGGTATAGACCGTGTTCATAGCCCAGAGAATCGCATTTATAAGAACCATAAGGTCACCGATCTGGATATCGGAGGTGACCCCTTTTTTCCCTGAAAAAACGAGAGCCATTCCAGCCGCTCCCATCATCAAACCAAGGATCTTTTTCTTCGTTATCCGGTCACCGGGAATAAACCAGTGGGCCAGAAGGAGAACAAAGAACGGTTGAAGATTTATCATCAGCGTTCCCCTCGAAGCGCTTGTTTTTCCAAGCCCCAGATAAAGCAGTCCTAACTGCACCGTAAAAACCACAGAGATAATGAGAATCTGGTAGGTCTGTCCTTTTCTTAAAGCAAAGGGCCTTCCGGTAAATCTAGCCCATAAGTAAATAGCCACAACGGCAATACTGAAGCGAAGTCCTGCGACCGTAAATGGACCCATTCCCAAAAGGCTGTATTTGATAGCCACGGCATTGGCGCCGAACAGGGTGCACAGAAACCCGGTATACAGAGCTGCGGACAGTGGGATGTTCTGGTTATTTAGATTGTTTTGGTTCATTCTTTTCCGGATGATTTAGAACGTTTTCCTGATTGATTTCACGTAAATTCAGCATCAAAAATTTAGCTGCGAATGTAAAACTCTTTATGTGACAACAAATCCGGTATAAAAGCAAGGTTTTCGTTCTTCGAAAAGAGAATACTCCATACTATTCGGAATCCACAATACACTTCCTTGGTGTGATGGCGTCGCCGTTTTGTGTCCTGGCGGCGTCCACGTCCTGGCTGTTCCAAAAAAGGTGCCATTCACGTTCCCATTGTAATTCGGTTTCCGGTTCCCCTGGAGGTGGCGTCGGCTGGAAAGTCCGGTCGGCGCCAGGGGGAAAGGGAAAAAAGAAAACTGCGCGTCAAGAATACACTCGGTTTCCAACGGAAATTCCATTTTCAGTGATTTTTGGGGGTTATCAGGGGCTATTTTGCTTGACAGGGTTTTTGGCACTTTCTCTAAGGAGGTTGGTAGGTGGTGGTATTTTTTTTTTTTGGATTTCTTTGATTTGTTGTTCAATAAAAAAAACCCGGCGGATCGGGGTTGTGGGTGAACGCCAAAGCTCAGCGGCGCGCGTTAGCGAGTCCGGTGGAACGACTGGTTGGGTAAGATTTGATTTTTTTTAATTCGTTTCCCTCTGATAACCTTGTTCTATACAGATCCCATCTTAATTGTACATTCATCCAGAAGTCTTCGGAGATATCAAAAAATTTTGCTAAACGAAGAGCTGTGCTTGGAGTTATGCCTCGTTTCCCTTTCACAATTTCGTTAATTCGTTGATATGGAACATGTATTGAGGTGGCTAATTCTTTTTGAGTGATCCCCATGGGAGCTAAAAACTCTTCAATTAGCATCTCGCCCGGATGAGTTGGCTCTCTGTGGGTTGGTATTCTAATCATAATATGCCTCGTTAATGATAGTCGGTAATTTCTACCAAATCAGGGCCTGATTCAGACCACTGAAAACAAATTCTATATTGGTCGTTTATCCGTATGCTGTATGCTCCTGCTCGGTCACCTTTCAATGCCTCAAACATATTTCCTGGTGGTACTTTCAGGTCGTCTAAATGTGAGACGGAATCAATTCGGTCAAGCTTCCTTGATGCAATTTTCCATAAAGTTTGTGGACATGTTTTTCTGGCATCTTTAGTGTTCTTGCCGTTAAAAATATCTTCTGTTCCTTTGTTTTTAAAAGATTTAATCATGGAGCCATGATATCACGGATTTCATGTTATTGCAATGAGGGGATACCCCCCCATAACGTCCCCTGCTTTTTAGGGGCCATCCCGTTAGTATACAGTTTCCGGATAAATGCGGTCCGGATTTTTTTCATTTGCCGAAAAACGACTTTTTTTACAAATCCCTAACGGGATAACATGCAAACGGAATGTTATCCGGAGGCCTGGATAAGCTGCCATATGGGAAATTCATTCCCGGATTTGGAAGGGCTTGTTGTATTTTTGATTTCTTCTTTGGTGGCGGATGGAGGGGTGGACCTACCTTTGATAGAACTAAAAGCATGAAGCATTCGGTGTGGTTTCTTTACCGTGGTCATGCTGTGGCTCACCGTGCATATGGGTTTGGCTTGGAATTAAGGGGGAGACAGGTGATTATTAACCCGGATGGCAGATGTAAACCACAAATAAAACGGGATGTCAATATTATTTGGAGAGATAGTTAACAGCAGGAGGGGCCTGATACATTTATGGTTTATGTATGACATCTATTTTATCATGTGCTTTAACCTCTGTTTTCCGCAACCCTTAATCCTCCGGGATCGTTTCCATCGTTTTCCGCATGCTGGCCTTTGTGTACTGCCTGAAAAATTCGTCTATGTTGTCGGTGTGGGCAATCCACCGGTTATCCTCGTACCTGGCCGGCATCCCCATCTTGATA
>Ga0075111_1001511_pt1 | contig 10576 bp, 14 predicted proteins | sample AntAceMetag02UKK_FD_69787 | JGI IMG/M metagenome (GOLD analysis project Ga0075111, IMG submission 69787) | Saline lake microbial communities from Ace Lake, Antarctica - Antarctic Ace Lake Metagenome 02UKK | ecosystem: Environmental > Aquatic > Non-marine Saline and Alkaline > Saline | place... | reverse complement strand
TTCGAAACAAACGATTTAAAAGTAGTTCGGAACTTTTAGCTAAATATGAATAATGAAATTGAAAATTATTTGGTCTGAATTTGCAGAAACTCAAGTTGACGAAATCTACGAATATTATGAGAAGAAAGCAAGTCCAAGAATTGCCAAAAAACTCGTGAAAGGAATTATTGACGAACCAAAAAGATTAATAAATACACCACAAATTGGACAAGAAGAAGAGTTATTAAAACATAGAAAAACTGATTATAGATATTTAGTTTTCAAGAATTACAAACTGATATATTCTGTCGACAAGGAAAACGGATTTATAAAAATTGCTGACGTTTTTGATACTCGACAAAACCCACCTAAAATTAAACGAACGAAATAATGCCAGTTGCGGATCGGTATCCTAACCTGAATAATAATTCACTCTATAATCATTAAAAACTTACCACAATGAAAATTAAAAGTATCGCCATCCTATGCCTTTTATTATTTGCAACGCAATCATTCGCGCAGCAATCAAACATTGCTACCCTCCAAAGCCTTCTTGGGGATGTTATTACTATCGACGTAAGTACAGCAAACCAAAGTGAACCCATCATTACAATATCCGAACTTGCCTCAAGCAAAGCAGATAAAAGTATTGAGATTACAAAGGACAATATTGAATCGGCCCTGGCTGAAGCCAAAAACTACAAAACAAGTTTCATCATCGTGGGCAAACACACCATTGTAAATATTACCGACCTGAATGATTGTAGCCAATCCGGAGCCTGGGCCACGTGTATGCCTATGGGGCTTGGATACATTCAAAGAGGTGGAGAGCTAAACAAAGAGGAAGACTACATCAACAATATCATCGGTATTCCCGATAGCCAGGTGCGTACTTTGTTTTTGTTTAAATAAACATTTTTGTCAAACAGAAATTAAATAGATCCTTCCCCTACTCAAAATAATTGTCGATTCAATATTTTTTTAGAGGGAGATTAAGGAATAGATTTCTCCCTACAGTAGCAGCTAAATATTATTTTGATGTGCCGGAGATGCAATTTAATCTACCAATACCAACCACGAAGGGATGTAACTTGAATAAACGTGGACACATTCCATGGGCAATCTAAATATTACGTCCCATACGGGACTTAAAAATTGACTTATTTTATTTTCTATAAATATTTTGTCCCTAACGGGACAATAGTTACCAATACCCCGCTTTTTACAAATAAAATTTGATGCATTCATTAAATGCAGCTTTTGAAAGTTAATAGTCAAATCATAAGAGTCTCCAGTCCCGTAGGGACTTTATATTTATAGAAAATAGAAAGGTAATGAAGCCACGAGTCCCGTTAGGGACGTAATATCATTGAATGTAAAAAAATAATATTTAACCCAGGTATCCATAACCATGCAAAACATTCCATACAAAGAGCTCGAACTCAAACTCCACACTGACTTCACTGAAACGGATATCCGCAAGGCCATTGGTAAGCAATTACACATTAAGAATTTCAGTTACGAAATTTTAAAGCAAAGCCTTGACGCACGTAAAAAGCCAAATATTATCTGGCTGGCCAGGATCAGGGTTTTTTCTAAGGAGCTTAGAGGTGAATTGTTCAAAGGTGAACCCAGCTTGGAAATATCCTATAAAAAGCGAAATAAAAAAGCTGTTGTTGTTGGCAGTGGCCCTGCAGGATTCTTTTCCGCATTTGTGCTACAGCAGGCCGGATTCAATGTTACCCTCATCGAAAAAGGGCCAAAAGTAAATCAGCGCTTTCAAGACATCAATAGATTTGAAAATGGTGGCCTTTTTAAAGATAATTCAAACTATTGCCACGGTGAAGGTGGCGCTGGTACTTTCTCGGACGGCAAACTCACTTCGCGTACCAAGGGTATTTCGCTGGAAAAGCAATTTGTTTTCGAGAGTTATGTAAATGCCGGGGCACCAAATGAGATTCGTTATTTGGCCAAACCACATATTGGTAGTGATAAGCTCAGGATTGTTATTCCAAATTTACGGAAGCAATTTGAAGATCTGGGTGGGACAATACTTTTTAATACTGAAGTCCAAGATCTGACCATAAAAGGGAAAGTTTGCACCGAAGTAGAAACCAACCATGGCAGTTTTGAATGTGATTTACTGATAATAGCTCCCGGTCATTCATCGTATCAAACCTACAGGATGCTCCACCGGAACGGTATTCAATCCCGAAGCAAACCATTTGCGATTGGTGTAAGGGTAGAACATCCACAGGAGTTGATCAACCGCTCCCAGTGGCGATCGCCAAAGTTGCCAGGTGTGAAAGCTGCCGAATACAAACTTACCCATACCGCTTCAACAGGCTTGCCCGTATATTCATTTTGCATGTGCCCCGGTGGCAAGGTAGTTCCCTCCGCTCCCACCGACCAACAAAATATTGTTAACGGCGTTTCGGATTATGCCAGGAACTCGCCATTTGCAAACTCTGCAATTGTAGCAGGGATCGACCTTAGAAAAATCATTGGCGGAGATGTGGGTTTAGAAACATCATTAAATTGGCTTGAGCAACTGGAGAAAAAGGTATTCGAATTAACAAACAGCTACAAGATTCCCGGAAACCGAATTGAAGATTTTATTGCTGGGAAAATATCACAGCGAGTTCCAGGGAATAGTTACCCATTCGATGTATTTCCCTACGATTACAGTGAATTATTCTCAAATAATACCATTATATCGCTGCGCGAAGGATTAGCAAATTTTTCGAGAAAGATCAAAGGTTTTGAAACGGGCATCATGCTGGGGCTGGAAAGTAAAACATCTTCACCGGTGCAAGTAATTCGTGACGCACACCGCCGCTGCGAAGGCTTCGATAACATTTACATTGTTGGCGAAGGCAGCGGATATGCTGGCGGGATTACCAGTTCGGCAGTGGATGGGGTTAAAGTTGGGATGGAGATTGCAAATATTTGTTGATGAATCTGTGGTAAGGAACAAATGTTTTTTTATTACTTTTGGTGTCAGGCATGAATTGCATTTTACAAAATATCCAAAATCAAATTAGTACTTCCACTGAAGAAGTATTAAAGAAGTATAACCCAAAACGTATTTTTATTTTTGGTTCTCAAGCCACGGAAAATGCTCGATCCGATAGTGATTTGGATATATGTATCACCCTCAACCTTATGGGACAAAGAAAAATTGATTTAATCCGAATCATTCGTCATGAGTTGATAAAATCTATGGATTATCCCCTCGACATCCTGATTTATGATAATAAAGAATTTGATGAACGGGCAAAACATAAAAGTTCTTTTGAGTATAAAATATCAAAGCAGGGGATTTTAATTAATGGATAACAAGAAATTTTCTGAGGAGTGGTTTCTTATTGCAGATGCTGACTTGGGCTCTGCAGCTTTTTTACAAAACATGAAGCCAATTCCCATTGAAATCATCTGCTATCATTGTCAACAATCTGCTGAAAAATTTCTAAAAGGCTTTCTGGCCTCTATGGGTGTCGAAATCGCCAAAACCCATGATTTACCCCAACTTAATATAATGTGTAAAGCTCTCGATGAGGAGTTTACCCAAATTGAAGGTCAATGTCTTCGGCTTACTGATTTTGGTGTGATGGTCCGCTATCCTTATCCAATTGATATCAATTTCACAGATATGGAAATAGCACTAAGGGACGCTAATGAAATAAAAAGATTTGTTTCTGATAAAATTGAATAACCCCTCAGTGAATTCCATTGATTTATTCATGAACGAAGTCGAATGGGCACATAAGGATGTATCGGACTTTGAGTTTACAGAAACAATACACTAACGTAAAGCCAGGTATACAAAGAGAACGCAAAGTTTCTCAAAGTTGATTACTACAATTTCGCTCTTTTCACCTTTTGAGCCAGCTTCTTTTAAAAAATAAAAAAACCATGGATACAAACTTTCTATTTGATAAATCAAAAGAGCCTCTGCAAAAGAACGTACTTCAACTGCTTGGCGCATCCTCTAATCATTTACTTGAATTTGATCAATTTTTAGAATCAGAATTTGGCAAGATCACTTTCGATTGGAAATTTTATACCAAAAAGTCGGGCTGGACACGAAAGGCTTTACTTAAAAAAAGAAACCTGTTTTTTCTCACCCCAAGAGAAAATCAATTTTCGATTACATTCGTTTTTGGCGACAAGGCAGTTGAAGCAGTAGAAAAAAGTGACCTGCCGGAGGACCTTAAATCAAGGCTCAGGGAAGCCAGGAAGTACATGGAAGGCCGAGGTTTAAGAATTGATGTCAGTTCAAGCGATGACCTGGAGGTAGTAAAGAAATTGCTACTGATAAAAGTTGGAAAATAAACATTCCGCCGCACCCCCCAGCCCCCTGAAGGGGTAGCACCCTTGCTACATAAAGATGAGGACTGGATTTCCCCTTTAGGGTTTAGAGGTAGTGTAGGAAAAAGTCAATTCTCATAAATTATTACTATGCCACGATTAAGAGACACAGTAGAAAGAAACATGTTCTATGGTGCAAAGCCTATCATTTTTGAACGGGCAAAAGCCATGAGACAAAATCCAACCAATGCTGAAAAAGTATTGTGGGAAATTCTGAATAAAAATCAAATACTGGGATTACGCTTTAAATTTCAGCACCCAATCAGTCAATTTATAGCCGACTTTTATTGCCACCGTATTAAGTTGGTGGTTGAAGCTGATGGTGGTATTCATTCAACCATGGAAAATCAGGAAAAAGATGAAGGGCGGGATGATGAGATGGAAAAACTTGGGATAGAAACTTTAAGATTCACAAATGAAACTGTAATTCATGACCTTGAAAGGGTTAAGAAAATAATTGAGAACAAATGTGTTGAACTGCTAGATTCCATCACACTCCCACCCCACCCCCCAAACCCACTGAAGGGGGAGATGCCGGCGAACTCTACTTTTCCTTAAAGTAAAAAAAACCGTTATCGAAATATTAAATACGAGATGGCCTTCCCCTTTAGGGGCTAGGGGTAGAGGTGGCTGGATTCCCCTTTAGGAGCCTGGGGTAATGATGGCAATAAAAAAACCACCCCAAAATTGAGGTGGCTTCTTTTAAAGAATATTTAGTGCTAAAAATTTATTCGGTTTTGATCCCCAGTTCTGCCACCTGAACAACGTCCCAGGTTTCTTCGTTATAGAGGTAAACAACAATATTGCAATTCTCTGTTACCCACTCTTCATTTATATTGTAGATAAATTGACTCGAATAGGTTTCACCATTTACAATTTCGCCAGTGCTTGTGATATGCTCACCATAAGTAGTATTAATAGCTTCACGAACCAGGCTATTATTCTCGTAATCTACCCAATCAGGCGACGGGCCAATTTCCGGGTTATTATTCTGTTGCGGAGAAACAAAATGGTTTTCCGTGAGGTAAACACAAAGCTTGAAATTTCCGGGCAAATCAGCAAATACGTCTGTTTCCACATCAATAATCACTGAGTTCAGGTTTGGATAATATGTGTTTTTGAGTTTTATGCCAACAACAGGATCCAATGCCAACTGCTCGTTTATAATACTTTCCCAATTATTAGGATTAATCTGAGTTCCATAATCGGTTCGGTCTATTAATCCTGTTGGAAGACCAAGTATCCCAAAAGCATCAACCAATTCAATTGCAGCTTCGCACCTTAAATCAGCTGTGTACAATCCTGTTGCGTCCGGTTCAGAATACCATTGTGCCCCATGTAAAGCCATAATCACCAATTTATGATCTACAGCTTCAGCCATGTCATGTGCAAAAATTCCCCATTCAGGACAATTAGGGCATTTGTGCCCGGTAAAGTCCTCAAGCAATACTTGCTTACGCATGACATCTACTGAGTCAGCAAAAAACAAAGTATCGGTTATATCCTGGGGAATATCCTCCTCGTTAATCAGCGGCAAAGGTTCGTCAATTTTATCGCAGGCCATCCATACAGCCCCAAACAAAACGGATAGTATAAATAGATATGTTATTCTTTTCATCGTTATTCAGTTTTTGGGTTTAGAATGAACTTGTTATGGTTAATGTTAAACCGGTAGAAGCCGGGACATACCTGCACACACCTCCTACGCAAAGCAATCCCTCACGTTGGCGGCCATAGCGTACTGCAAACCTGTTTGAACCCTGGTTGTAACCAAATGAAACATTGTAATAATGTATTTGCATATCATTGTCAGGATTTCCATAATTAAATTCATCCTGGATTGAGAAGTACCACTTTGGCGAAACATTATATTCGAGCAGGAATGCAGCCCAGTCGCCTTTGTCTTCCTTGGTCCACAAACCCTGCAACTCCATTCTAAGCGAGTTTCTACGGTCGAATTTGTAGGTCAGGTCGAGTACACCAATATTGGCATAAACCATATGGTCGTCATTAAAAATATCGTCTTCAATTACATTCTTGTTATAGGTTTGGTTGTAGTATGCTACTTTGGCTTTTACCTTTTTACTGAACTTCCTTTCAATCATCACGTTGATATCCTGGTAATACAACAGGTCGCCAATGGAAAAGAAACTTGTATTGTAGCCATCCGTTCCGGTCATATCACCGGTAATGGAGGAGGTAATGGTATCCTTAACGATGGATTTGGCCAACGAGTAATTCACAGTAATGCTGGTTCCGTACTTTCCTCCAAGTTTAGTTTTTTTCGGAATAGTATAAACAATTGTTCCCTGGAGACCAAACTCACCGTTAGGTTTAGTGGCATATGGGTACATTGTTGCCAGGCTATAAGGATGCTCCTTACTGATGGCAGGCAAATAATTAATATCGAGCATAGGCGGGTTGCCGGTTTCAGTAAGCCTCGATTTATAACTCATATTGTCAATCCATTTGGTAGAAAGGAACAATCCAAGGCCTTTCCTTGAATAGCTTAATGTTGAATAAACGGCCTGTCCTTTTTTGTAGATATAATTATTGGTAGCATTTGGGTCATTGCCTTTTTCGGCATATTCAACATAAAAATTAACCCCACCGTGGGCAATATTGGCACGGGCTGCCCAGGAGCCAACGTTGTGAGGGAGATCCAATTGATAGGTTTTTTGATTGACCCAATTAACGGTATCACCAAAATCATTAATTGTAATATAGGATGAATCAATTGAAAAAGTTGGGTTGTTTTGAATTTTTTCGTATTTACTCACGAAACTACCACCCAAAGTTATTTTTGTTTTCGACTCGCTCATCACTTCAAACATATCGTTGAAGTAAAAGTCGCCATCAATACCTCTCACAATTCCACGATTGCTGTTTTCGTAGGGCTCCCAAAAATAACGCTGAACTCCAACAAGACCTTTCAGCATAACACCTTTGTAAGGTGAATAATGGGCATTAAACCCATAAAAGTTATTGTCGTAGCCTAAAGTCCATTCTTCCCAGCCCCGCAATACAAGACCGCTACCAAACTGCTCGTAAAAGTGACCGGCAGTCATTTCAAGGGTTCCTACTTTATATTTGGCAAACCAGTAAGGAACACCAACTCCCTCAAAGCGTGGATCGAAACCCAGCATCGGGTTCAGGTAGCCTTCGAAGCGTGCACCTGCTGTAAAATTTCCATTGGTGTAAATAAAGTTGGCAAATCCATTCATTCCGAATTTCTCAAAATTCAAGGTGGAATCGGTAATGCCCAGTTTGCTGTCTTCACTGTAGTATTGGGCATCCAATTGAACATTTCCGGTAACCGTGCCACCACTTAAAAAGTCCTGGGCAAACGAGACTGTCGGAAACAACAACAGCAACAGCAAAATTTTTACTGAACTAAATTTCTGTTTCAATTTTTCAGGTTTTTTAGTTTAACAATCAATAAAACTTATTAATGATCCAACGATTCGCCGTTGATCACCTTCTCAACAATTTCGATGTATTCCAGTTCATCGCCTTCAAGATACCCGACATGCTGCCAAACAACTTCGCCATCTCCGTTAAGGATAAAGGTATGTGGCGGAACATTTACATTCATGAGGCGTTTAAAATCACTGTTAGGATCGAGCAATACATCAAATTCCCAGCTTCTACCATTTACAGTTGGCAGTACCTGCTTGCTAGAACGCGCATTATCGATAGAAACAGCATACATTTTTACACCCGTTTCTTCAACCCACTCTTCATAAACATCGTTGATGGCATCATGTTCCTTCATACAAGGCTTGCACCATGTTGCCCAAAAAGTAATGATCACAGGATTTCCATCATTGGAAATATCTTTAGTATTAAAGGGATCTCCATTGATATCCTTAATGTTTACCGAAGGAAGATTGAACAAGGCTTTTGTTTCGCTTTGCGAAAAAATCATTCCTGATACCAGCATCAATGCTGTCAATAACAAAGTTTTTTTCATAGTTAGATAGCTAAATGTGTTAATTTTTATAGTCGGCAAATTTATAGTTTTTTAAAACAAAATAATCACAGAATGAAGGTTTCAAGTAATTTAGATTCAATCGAAGGATAAAGTTCAATGGACGTAACAACATTAGGAACGAGAAGGCATTCTCCCATATTGAGCTTAAGTTCACCGTCAGGATATTTAACCCGAACTGATCCCTGGACACAGGTAAAGATCACAAATGAGTCCAATTCTTCGTAATCCTTTGAGACTGCCTTGTCGAGGTGCAAGATATTGGTGGTAAAATAGGGAGCATCAACTACTTTGATGCTTTGGTTTTTCACACGGCCATACGCTGTACGATAACTTTCGTGAACATCAAAGTCGATGGCCTCAAGTGCCTCAGCGGTATGTAAGTCCCTGGGTTTTCCATTTGCACCTACCCTGTTCCAGTCGAATATACGATAGGTAACATCAGAGGTTTGTTGAATCTCGGCAAACAAAATCCTGGAACCGGTCGCGTGTACCCTGCCTGCCGGAATATCAAATATATCGCCTGCACTTACTTTTTCTACATTAAGTATTTCCTTTAAAGTACCCTCCTTCAGGTGATCGAGATATGTTTTCTGGGTAACTTTCTTGCTGAACCCGCTAATTAATTCGGCATCCTTTCCGGCGTCAATGATATACCACATTTCTGATTTCCCATTGCCCAGGCCACGCTTTTTGGCAAGTGCGTCATCGGGGTGTACCTGGATGGACAAGTATTCAGTGGCATCGATAAACTTTACCAGGATGGGGAATTCATTTTTATACTTGTCGTAAACCTTCCCTCCTACCAGGTCATCCATGTAAACTTCTACAAGCTCGTTCAATTCATTACCTTCTAAAAAACCATTTGCAACTACAGTTTCATTCTCAACCACTCCCGACAACACCCAAGCTTCGCCGCAGTTGGGCATATCCCCGGCATCAAGGCCCAAAACATTCTTAAGTTTCCGTCCACCCCATGGTTTTTCGCGGAACAGCGGTTTAAATTTTAATGGATAAATTTTATTCATGTCTAAGGTCTTATTAAAGATATGTTAGTATTAAAAAGTAATGCTCTGATGGTAAAATTGTAAAGTGTAAAAAGGTATGGGGTATTGGGTATAGGGAGGTGACATTGAACCCTGCAAAGGCGGGATTTTTCTTCTCTCAACATCGAACCCTGAACGCTAAACGCCAAACGCCAAACTCCAAACTTGCCTCGCTGCAAGTGGGCACTAAACTCCAAACGCATAACTTCACAAATATTCCCACGATTAAACTACATGTATTACTTTTGCGCTCCAAAACTAAGCAAATTCAAAGCCAATAGTATTCATGAATTTTTCAAACGATCTGCGTCAACAATTAATTGCCTTTAGAATGGACTTGCACAGGCATCCTGAAATTTCTAAAAATGAACATGCTATGGCTGAGAAAAATATTAGTTTTATTACCCCCTTTATTCCGGACAAAATTATTTTTCCTCTATGATTTATCTCCTGGGAGAAACAATTGAAAATTTGACAACAAGCTATTTGAAAGCTAAAATTATAAAAGATGAATTCAATATGTGTATTTTGTGGATCTAGTGTCGGGAAGCAGGAAAATTATATCCTCAAGGCAAGAGAACTTGGTAAGATAATAGCTGATAAAAAATTGACGCTGGTATATGGCGGCGGAAATATCGGCGTAATGCGTGAAATTGCCGACAGCACCTTACAAGCTGGTGGAAAAGTAATTGGCGTTATGCCCCAACACATAGTCGATAAGGAAGTTGCACATCATGGAGTTACAGAACTTCACATTGTTAAAAGCATGCACGAGCGCAAAGCGATGATGGCTGAACTGTCGGATGCCTTTGTTGCATTGCCCGGCGGCTTTGGAACCATCGACGAGATTTTTGAAGTGATGACATGGAACCAGTTGGAGATCATCAATAAACCAACAGGCTTGCTGAATATCGATGGTTATTTCGACCACCTAATAGCATTTCTTGATCACTCGGTGAATGAAAAGTTTGTTAGGGAAGAACACAAACAGAACCTGATTGTTGAAACTGAAGCCAATGTTCTAATTGAAAAATTGGAAGGTTTTGAACCAAAAAAGGCAGAGAAGTGGATCGATAGATTAAAAATGGATTTAATTTAATTCGATAATCGAAAGTATTTTTTTGCAGAGACATGGCATGCCATGTCTCCAATATTGACAAAAGATAACATCACAAAAAATGATCATCAT
>Ga0075111_1001509_pt1 | contig 10593 bp, 17 predicted proteins | sample AntAceMetag02UKK_FD_69787 | JGI IMG/M metagenome (GOLD analysis project Ga0075111, IMG submission 69787) | Saline lake microbial communities from Ace Lake, Antarctica - Antarctic Ace Lake Metagenome 02UKK | ecosystem: Environmental > Aquatic > Non-marine Saline and Alkaline > Saline | place... | reverse complement strand
AAGACATATATAATAGATAATTATGACAAATATTATGATATAACAAAGGAAAGGATAGGTGTATTGATATGAATAGACTAATTAGGGGAGATTGTTTAGAAGTAATGGATAAGCTTATAGAAGAAGGAGTTTTGGTGGATTGCATTTTATGAGACCCACCGTATTGAGGAACGACTGCTTGCAAATGGGATAGCGTTATACCCTTTGATGATATGTGGAGAAGGCTGAACAGGCTCATAAAGCCAAACGGTGCAATAGTGTTATTTGGTTCAGAACCTTTTAGTAGTGCTTTAAGAATGAGTAATATTAAGAACTATAAGTATGATTGGAAGTGGATTAAGTCAAGACCATCAGGGCATTTGAACGCAAAGAGAATGCCGTTGAAAAATATAGAAGATGTTTGTGTATTTTATAAAAAGCAAGTTACATACAATCCTCAGTTTACAATAGGAAAGCCAAATAATATAAAAGATGGCTCAATTAGAAAAACAGAGGCAACTAATAATATATATGGTAGCTTTAAAAATACTATTCAGAAAAAAACAGACCAAAAGTACCCTAAGCAAAATTTATACTTTAATCAGCAAGACCCAAGAAAGATAATCCATCCAACACAAAAACCAGTAGCACTAATGGAGTATCTTATTAAAACCTACACTAATGAAGGTGAGGTCGTATTAGACTTTACGATGGGCTCGTGTTCGACGGGAGTAGCCTGCCTTAATGTTAAGCGTAACTTCATTGGAATAGAGCTCGATGATAAATACTTTGAAATAGCAAAGGAACGAATTAAGTTAACACCTAAAACAAAAAAAGGAGGCTTAGATGCCAAAAATATCGAATAGAAAAAATCTCTGTGAACCAATCGTAAACGCACTTCGCAAGGAGTGGTATGGCGGAAGCGGAGATACCGAGCGTTATGCAAGTGTTACTCAATTATTAAATCCACCAAAGGTTGTGATTTTAAACAAGCGACACAAGGAAGAAATAGAAATGGATGCATCGGACAGTCTTGCAATGTTGCTCGGAAGCTCTATTCATTTAATAATGGAAAGGGCTTGCGAGACAGAATCTGAGTTTAAACTAATTGCCCATATTAGAGATTTATTTGCTGAACTTCATGAAAATCCAGACAATGATGTTGACTCATTAAACAGGCGATTTAAGGAATGGATGCAAAAAGTTAATGTTGGAGAATTATTAAAGCTAACAGAAGAAGACAGATATATCTCTGAACGCAGATTTAAGTACACAACAAAGTCTGGAAAAGTAATTAGTGGAGGAATCGACCTTTTCGACAAAAAGGAATGTTCACTGCAGGACTTTAAATTGACAAGTATTTGGACATGGGTGTATCGAAATCGCGAACATTCAAGAACCGCTGAATGGACTGAGCAATTAAATATATATAGATTATTCTTAGAACAGGCAGGATATAATGTGGATAAATTACTTATCAATCTTTTATTCCGTGATTATAGCAAAACCAACGCAAAGAGAGACCCAAGTTATCCCGATGAAATAGAGACAATGGAGCTCCCCCTGCTGGGTCTCGATGTCGTCGAGCAAATGATTGAGGACAAGGTCGATGAGCTCATTCGATGTGATGCCCTTCCAGACGACCAAATTCCACACTGTAATGCCCATGAACGATGGCAAAAGCCGAATATATGGGCTGTCCGGAAAACTGTTAATAAAACGGCTATGCGTGGCGGTATTAAATATTCTGAATACGATGCTAAAAATATGGTCAAGGATGAAATTGAAAAACTTGCTCAGGTCGATATTAATAAGGGTGAAATTCCTGAATTTGCAAGAGCTAAACACAAGGACAAGTTCACAATCGATATCCGCAGAGGAGAAGAAGTTAGATGTAATTCCTACTGCTCAGTCAATAAATTCTGCCACTACTATAGAATGTTATCTAATTCAACGAAGGATTAACTCATGATTGAAATTGGAACAAAAGCAATTATCAACGGGGTGTTATATCGGGTAAAGTCATGCATCGCGGGAAACAAGGGCAATTATGTGATTACCATTGATTATGACGGCGGTGAGTCCACTGATTTCAATATGTCGAAACGAGCCCTAATGGACAAGATGGACGGTATTCTGTCAAAAAACGAGCTTGCCGAGCTGATAAAGAACTGGTGGATTGACGAGAAACTTAGAAGCAATATTAATCGAGGTCAAATTTTGCGTGTAGCAACAAATCCGAAGTATTTCTTAAATCAAATTAAGCGACTATATAAAGAAGGTGAATCGCTTGAAATGATTATCGATGTGCTTGCTTATAGTGTGCAGGACAGGTTCTGGTCGGGAGTTTTGAATACCTCAATCAATCGACTTGCGACTCCACGCGATGATGGAACTACTTTATATCTATCAATCAAAAACAAAATGATTGAAGAAGTAGAATCAAACCAACCAAAAGAATATATTCCAACTGCTACGGAGGTCATCGGTCGCAGGAGAGGAAAGAAATAATGTATGAATTATTACCATATAGTGAAGCTCAACGCGCAATATTATCTATAATTATTAACTCGGGTAATGAGGCATTCCAGATTGTTGCAAAGCATATCGAGGAGCGTCATTTTACTGAGTTGAGATATAAGCTAATGTGGCGTTGTATTGAATATTTATATACTAATGAACATGAGATTACCGACATTACAGTCAAGCACTCAATGTCGGTTACTCGTGATAATAATGGTCAGGTAGTGTTCGATATGCTAGATGTCCACGAGGGTAATCATGACTACGAATTTAAAAGTATTATTGCCTATAAGGCTGGAGAAGGTGTTATGCATCTTAATTCTTATATTGATATTATACTTGATAAGTTTGGAGTCGAAAAAGTCAGCGACATGGTCGGCGAGTTAAATATTCTTGTCAAGAATGGTAGCTCGACGCTCGGTCAGCTCTTATCGGTAATACATGGTTATGCGGACTTCTTTTCTGAGAAGGATAGGAAGCAACCCATGACGCTCGTCGAGGTGGGTGAAACATTAATTGAAAAGATTACTAATTCACCAGATGGAGACGAGTCTATAATGTTTACTAATATAGATGTGCTGGATGATTATGTGTGGCTCACAGAAGGCAATCAAACAGTTATTGCAGGGGATACCGGTCACGGAAAGACATCACTCGGGCTTCAGATTTTGTGGAATTTAGCAAAGCAGAAGAAGAAGGTGATAAACAAGAATACCGGCTCTCCACTACTTGATGAAAATGGTGAAATAATGCTCGAGCATAGACGCGTTTTGTTCTTTTCACTTGAAATGACAAGTGATGAATTACTTAAGAAACTATGCTGTGTTGAAAATAATATTTCAATGCAAGACTTTACCACCCTGCTAACCAGCATCGAGCAGGCGGGGATGCTACGCGACATGGTCGAAAAAACCAGAGTTATTGCACCTAATTTTATGGTCGATTACAGTTCATCAACCTTGCGTGACATCGAGGCTAAGTGCAATATGGTTCATGCCACATACGGTGATATAGATGCTGTGCTTGTGGATTATTTACAGCTAGTAGAAGAGGCTAAAGATAAGTTCCAGCGTGAAGATGTTATTTACCGACATATATCAAGAACGACAAAGAAGATGGCTATGAGATTAGAGTGTCATGTGATTTTATTATCCCAGCTAAACAAGGCTATGACAAACAGAACCGGCACGACTAATCATTATCCGACATTAGATAGATTATTTGGCTCATCTGCAATTAAGCAGGATGCTACTCATGTTATCTTTGTCTATCGAGAATGGTCGGTTGGAATCAAGCAAACCCGAGACGATGATGGCAACTACTCGGCTTATTATCTAAGTCGTATTATAATTGCAAAACATAGATTTGGTGAAAATCAAATCGACTTGCTCAGTGGGTTCATTCCATATATCGCATACTTTGTTAACTTTTCTGAAATTCAAAAAGCAGGACTATTACAAAGCTACGGATATGATAATGAAAAATTACCTCATGTAAAAGAATTTATGCAAACGAAGGAGGAACGAAATGTTTAAAATAACATTAACAAAAAATGAATTGAAGGAACTAAATCTTGCAATTAAAATATTGACCGATTTAAAGTCAATCAACAAGGAAAACATCAAAATATCAGATTTCTATGCCGAGACGGTAATCGGGGATATATTAATATGTTCAGAGCGAGTACATCTTTTAGGGCTTGAACTTTTGCATCGAAATGAAAAGTCTAACCCTGAACTATTACAAGATAAAATGATTGACTCGAGCGTAACCACGCCGCCAAGTTATGAACCAACAGAAGAGGATATTAAATATCTTGTTGAAGCAGATTGGTCATAGCATGGCAGTATTGGACAAAATATTAGATGCTGACTTTCCTATTGGCATCTTTGCAAGTGCAGGAACAGGCAAGACGAAAACCCTGACCGACAAGGTGTTGCGGTTAGTTCGAGATAGGGTTAATCCTGTCAATATCCTTGCATTTACATTTACCGTAGATAGTGCTAATGAATTAAAATCACGAATACCAAGCAATGAAAAAATGACAATCGGAACTATTCACTCAGTATCACTTCGCATCGTTCGAGAAAACGGTCGCAAGAAATACACGGTGATGGATGATTATCAGCAAAAGACAATCATATTTGAGTTATTTAAAAGGCTGAAAGTTGACTTCGATAGATTCATTCCTTATACTTCAAAAATGAGTTTTTGCAAGAATTTATTTGTAGATTATTATTCAATGCTTGAAGATGACGATGAACGGCTGGTCGAGTATTTTGGTGAAGAGAAATTATTGAGGTTTGCAAAAGCATACGAGGCTGAACGAGAAAGACTATTCAGGATTGGTTTTGACGACATGACATTAAAAGCTCTTGAAGTTTTACAGAATAATCCAAAGATACTCGATGCTTATCAGGAGCGTTGGCGATATATATTTCTAGACGAGGCTCAGGATATTTGTCCGGTTCAGACTGAATTCATTAAGCTACTGGGCGACAAATATAGGAACCTATTTGTTGTTGGCGATAAAAAGCAATCAATATATCAGAGCTTTAGGGCTAGTTCACCAGACTACTTAATGAACTTCAAGTCATTATATAAGAATGCGACTATGTTTGAACTGCCTACCACATATCGATGCAAGAAAAGTATCTGTGATGCAGGTAATCGAATTGCCGGTCTAATTGATGGTAGTGTAATAAATACTGCGGTTGAGGGCGAGGGAGAGATTATCGACTTAGGTGGATATGAGACTCAGCACACGGAAGCCATCAATGTCAGCAAGCGTGCCTATGATGAATTCCAGAAGACCGATAACTCAATTCGTATTCTATATAGAACAAATGCACAGTCGCTTTCATTCCAATTATATATGCTTAATAACAACATACCTTATACAGTGAGCTTACAGGGCAGTGTGTTTAATACGAAGGAATTCAGGTTCGCTATGAACTTATGTGAGTTTATATTGGACTACAATGAAATGACTCAAAGTGAAAAGGCTGTTTGCATCGCTGGTTTAGTTTATTTTGTCAAGAACAAGTTCGACCTATACAAGCTTGTTTCTGAGATGAAGAAGAACGACAAAATTAACCCCCTATTCCAAAAGCAAGGTGAACGATGGTCGTGTGGCTATATACGCAGTGTAAAACGGCGATATGAGATGATTGCAAAGCCCCAAGATATAATTTCACAGATTATAGAAGAAAGTGTGCTCACAGAGCTTTCTGATAGTGTGAATGACAATCTTGCAGGGTTAGCTGAATTCTTTTCTGACTGTATTACTACGAAGGAAATGAGAGACATCATTGCCAAGCTACAAGAAAAGCGAACCACCAGACCCAATGAACGCGTGATTAGGCTATCTACAATACATAGTGCCAAGGGCTTAGAGGCTGATACAGTGTTCTTGACCGGACTATCGGAAGGAACATTGCCGCATCGCAGAGGATTGTCAAATGAAGAAATGAACTTATTCTATGTTGGTGTGACTAGAGCCAAGAGTAAGTTATACTTGTCTAACTTTGATACATTTGCCAAGCGTCGATGTTATAGAAGTAAATACTTTAGCTTTATAATGGAGGAATAATGAAAGTTTCAATAGCAACACACATTCGATACCTGAGCATGAGTTTTACAATGCAGGAAAAGCTCAAAATACTTGATTGGATTGAAGATAGATTGACTTTATTTCTTGATGCAAATGATACAATCGATAATGATTCCTTGATGTGGTTTTTCTTTGTCAAGAAGTTCTATGAAGTCGATGATAAATCCAAAACACGAGCATTCTTATATCAGTTACTTGTGGCTAACGGCATAGTTGATGATGAGATTCATGATTGCAAAAAATACTGTCGTGAAAGTGAAGCCTGTCATATGTTGAATGATTTGAAGGGCTATAAAGCTCGAAAGGAAAATGACTATATAACTATTTGTTGCGACTTGGGTTTATGTATAAAGTGGGAAATTGATTCACTTAAAAACTTGACAAACTACAAGGATATTGATTTCTTTGAATTAGACGACAGCATATTGACTAATAACTTGCTAAATCTGGCAATTATGCCGAAATAAATAAGGAGAATTATGAAGATAATTAGACCAAGCTTTGAAATTATGAACCTTGAACACTTGAAGGGTACACTAAAGCGTCTTGAACTAATCGGTCGCACTGCTTATAAAAGTGAGCAAAAATCAAGAGATGGTTCTGAGCTCAAATTCATTAAAACGATAATGAACAAAAAGCATCTTGGAGTAATTGAGCATGAAAGTGTTACGGTTAGAATAGTTTGTGACAGGGCTATTGCCAACGAGCTCGTGCGACATCGACTTGCATCATATGTTCAGGAATCTACCCGTTATTGTAACTACTCAACCGACAAGTTCAACAATGAACTAACCTTTATCTATCCAGTTTTTTCAGATGAACGCAGAGACTTTCACGAAGACTGGACTAGGTTTATTTCATTTTCCGAGACAATCTATCTAAATATGATTAGCAAGGGTGCAACGCCGGAAATGGCTCGTAGTGTTTTGCCAATGTCATTAAAGACCGAGATTGTGGCGACGATGAATTTACGGCAATGGCGACATTTCTTTATGTTAAGAACAGCAAAAACTGCTCATCCACAAATGAGAGAAATCACCATACCATTACTAAAAGAATTTAGAAAATTAATTCCTATTATATTTAACACCGTAGAGACTGAGTAGCTGTAACAGAAGTCGAGAGCTACAATGTTTATACACTTATGAGCCAATATGCACATCGTGAGATGCCTGTCTTTACACACTAATATATTGGCTCATTTGTTTTATTTTGGAGAAAATATGACAAAAACATTCAGGCAATTAAAGCCGAAACTAATTAGTCAATCAGAATTGGCAAGGGCTCTTGGTTTGTTGCCACATCAAATCGAGGTAATGACACACAATCATATACCCTACATACTAGAAGGGAAGAAAGCTATTATGTTTAACTTACAGCACGTAATCTTTGCATTGCGTGATTCAAACAAAATGACTTATGAAATAATGAAGTCGTTATGTAATTATATGAAAATACCACAAAATAAGTTTCCAGATAACTGGAAAGGAGCGAGGTTACTAGATGACAAAAGTTGATGCAATAACTATATCAAGAGTAATTAAAATAATGGCTAAGGAAGCCCAATATATATCAATTAAGCGTGGCAAAGTGTCGATGCATCATATTCATGTTCAGGATGTTTTACCTGGCATCATAGAAGAAGTTACGGAGGCTAATCATGCTATCATAAATAATATGAGATGCCACACGCCACCGATGGAAATAATTGATAATAATTATGACAATAGCGATGAAGTGTTTAAATCTTTTTATGAAAAGAATGTTAAAGATACTTTTGAGGATGAACTTAGTGATATAATATTATATGTAATGAGTCTATCATCATCGATGGGAATAGATATCGGTTCATGTATGGCAAATAAACTTAAATACAACCAAGTAAGGAGTGACTAATGGATGTACAGTTAGAATTAATAAAACAGCGTAAATATTTATATGGCAATAACTTTCCAAATATTGCACAGTTATGGACTGAGTTTTTAGGTGTTCAGAACCCTGATGTAAAAATATCTCCACAAGATGTAGTTTTTATGATGGCTAAAATGAAAGATACTCGCATAGATGCCGTAACCAGACTAAGTATAATTGAAATGAAAAAGCCACATGAAAAACTAGACATGAACTATATGGTTGATTTGAACATTTCACTTATCGACTCTATCAAGGACAGAAATGCCTACATCTGGATTGGTATGAACTATGAGGAGTATTTAGCACTATGACACATGAAGACCACATAGCAAAAATAAAGATATATGAAGGTTTTAGAAACAGACTATACGAAGATACTCTCGGGTTCCTTACTATTGGTTATGGTACCAAAATAGAACAATTCAAGCACAATAAAACTATGATGGCTCTATTTAATACAGGAATAAATAAAGCCCAAGCAGAGGCTATGATGATGGCTGATTTTAAGGAAGTAATAGCTTATCTTGTTCGTAATTATAATTTCTATAATAACTTATCAATGGAGCGTAAATTCGTTATGATTAGCATGGCATATCAACTTGGTGTCAATTTTGGGAATACCTTTAAATGTTTTATTAAAGCATTGGAAGCCGGTAACTTTAAATTAGCTAAAATGGAAATGTTGTATCGTAAAACCAGCTCATCAGATAGGTCTATGGACAACTGGAGTTCTTGGCACCTTCAAACAAAGGCTCGATGTGAAGAGCTTTCAACCATGATGTATTCTGCAACAACCAGAATAGGATATAATTATAAACATACGGAGATAAGCAAATGACAGGACATGACGCCAAAAAGAAAATAGCCTTTCTCGAGGGAGAGCTTGCTATAATTAAACGAGATTACTATAAGAATAATATACTAAAACGCAAGTGTGAAATGAGTGGAAATCGTGGCACGAAAGTATATGGGAAACGCAAAACAACCTATAACAGGCAACTCATCAAGTTCTATCTCGACAACGACTTAGACTTGTTTGAGATTTCAGAATTAATATTCACAAATTACATGGATGTTTATAATTACTGTTATCGAAACGGGCTATCAGTAAATAAAGTATGTGATGTAAAGCTTTTTTGACACTAAATAAACATTGACAACTATTCGACTTGGTATATTGTGTTTCTATATTAAATAATAAGGAGCACAGTATGCCAATAGGAAATAGTAGAATTAATAGCAAGGAAACCAAGCCGAGAAAATTTCACACATCGCTGTATTTACTTCCGAGACACAGGATTCAGCTAGATTTAATGATGTCGAGAACTGGCTTATCGCAGAATGATTTAATTTGCGCATTGATAGATGATGAAGTTAGAAATGAATTAATTGGTGAGATTGATGACTAAAATAGATAATGCCGTAATCGGTATAGACCCCGGCAAGTCAGGCTGTCTATATGCTATCGACATCAAAACTCAGAACACACTTAGCTTTCATGACATTAAAAAGATTGGAACCAATATTGACATAAATGGTATTGTTAAGTTTCTAAGCCAATTCAATCCAGAGACTTGCTTTGTTATAACAGAAGACCCGCACCCTCACGGAGCCAAGGATGAAGTAAAGAGTGTCTATGGCGGGTTTGAGTATGGTAAGTCCGTGGGTATCATCTATGGCGCGGTTGTTGGTATGTTTTTTAAGATGCACAGAGTATCACCCGTGGCGTGGAAAGGCTACTTTGCATTATGCTCTAGCAAATCTACTTACTTGGAACGCAAGAAGTTATCAGTGGAAAAAGCTTGTTACCTGCATCCAACCGGTGCCGATACTTTCTATACACAACACCTTACTAGACGCGTGCTTAAACACGATAGAGCAGAAAGTTTCTTGATAGCATTATATTTTTTACAGAAACTATATCACGCCGACTAGTACTTTGAACTAATTTGTGCCCCCCACAAAACGCAGATACCAAGGAGGGAATTTCAACATTCCTTCCTTCATTCTGTAAACCTACTTAAAAGGAGCTTCAATATGAAAACAATCTCAGCCATAGAATTTATCAAATTAGAATTATTATTACATGACGATGCACTCTTCATCACCAAAGATGCAGATGGAACAATTACCACATTTCCTGAGTCTCCGCAAATATCACTATATCATAATTGGTGGGACAGAGGAATGTCAATATGCAGCCAGCACGACAGGCTCGACATTATAGAGTTTCGAGATGTACACTGGGAAGATTGCTTAATCGAATTCGACAAACACGGAAATATTATAATAAGGGATTAATTATGAAAGTAAAATGTATAGACTGTTTAAACTGTGATGTCGACTTGCAGTGTTGTCGAAAAGGACACTGGAGCGGCATCGATGCTGACGACTTAGAGCGCGAAATCGAATGTGGAGATTACCGCGACGCTGTCGACTTATTATATAAACAAGAACTTCTAGATGAGATTAGAACCAACACAAATGTCGATAGAAAGCCTTTCGGTAAATCATAGGAGAATGTATGATTAAATTAATTAAAGGTGATTGCCTTGTCGAGATGG
>Ga0075111_1001503_pt1 | contig 10616 bp, 14 predicted proteins | sample AntAceMetag02UKK_FD_69787 | JGI IMG/M metagenome (GOLD analysis project Ga0075111, IMG submission 69787) | Saline lake microbial communities from Ace Lake, Antarctica - Antarctic Ace Lake Metagenome 02UKK | ecosystem: Environmental > Aquatic > Non-marine Saline and Alkaline > Saline | place... | reverse complement strand
TTATGGTTCACAGGCACGTGGTGAAGCAAAAAAGCTATCTGACTGGGATTTATTGATTTTGTTAAACCGGCAAAATATCTCGTTTGATGAGGAGACAAGTTTCATGGATAAATTTTATGAACTTGAACTTTTAACCGGTGAGATAATTTCACCTTTGATTTACTCGAAAAATGACTGGGATAGTAACCGTTCCGCTACACAATTATTCGAAAATATTCAAAAAGATGGAGTTAGAATTAAATGAGAGGTACAAAGCGAGACTTAATAATATACAGACTTGCCAGGGCAAGGGATACTTTTGAAGATGCCCAAATTTTAGCAGAAAAAAGCAAGTGGAATTCAAGCATTAACAGATTGTATTATTCGGCGTATTATGCTGTTATGGCATTGCTTTTAGATTCCGATTTGAAACCTACCACCCACAACGGAGCAAAATCTAACTTTTCAGAATATTTTATTAAAACTGAAAAAATCCCCAAGGAGTACGGTAAAATTTATTCTCAGGTATTTACATGGCGGCAAAAAGGAGACTATGATGATTTATTTGATTTTGACGAGGATAAAGTAATGCCGTATTTTACCCCGGTAAATGAACTTATTTCGATAGTTGAAAAAGTTCTCGACATTTAACGCTGACCGACACGACTATCTTGGATTTGTGCCGTTGGCTCGCCTCGCGAAACAGGCATCCCTTCGGGTTAAACCGAGAATAAAGCCAAAATTGTCAGCATTATTTTTTGAGCAAGGATTATTCAAAACTTTATCATAATTCAAGTACTTCCAATAACTCGCCAAAAATGCCCACCGTTTTTTTTTCATTTGAAATTATTTAGATACTTTTGGGGGATGATTGATAAAATACTAAACGTTAAAACAAACTTAAAATGATAAATGACATGAAAGAAAAAAATTTACATGCGTTTTTGTTAGGACTCCTGCTTTTATCAATGAGCCATTTTTCTTTTGGACAGGAACTATTTCATTATGATGTTTATAAAAACTCTGTTTTTAAAGGAGATAGCAGTAATGGAGTGAGGACAGGAAAGTGGATTGAAGTAGATTCTAGCGGTGTAGTTTATAGTGAATCCTTTTATGATAGTTTAGGAAATCCAATAAATTCCTGGTTAATATATACACCAGCCGGATTAAAGAGATTTGAAACAGTATATTCTTACGGCGAAATAGCGCAAATTAATATTTATCGTAACGAAAAAAAAATAGTTGAGTTAATACCTGAAAAATATATCCAACCTGGGCTTTATCAATTGATTAGAGCTTTTGAAGATTCTGTTTGTAATATTCGACCTGCACAATCTTTTGAAATTGACAATATTGACTTGGGTAATTCTACGAATCGCGTTCGCAGTCAGGGTTATAAAACCTATAGCCTTATCCTATCTTATGACTTCTTTGAAAAATTTATGACCTTATTAGAAAAACTGACTAATTCAAATTTTACTGGCTACCTGCATGGATACAACATAAATGAGACTATAAGAAGGAGTTATTATCTCAAAGAGGACGATGTTTATAAAACCTCATTTGTGTATTCCGGTTCTGGTAAAAAATTAAAAAGACAAGTCGAATTTAAGAATGATTCAATCCTTAAAACCATTTATTATAAAGGCAATGGTGAGGTCAGGAAAATTAAATAACCAAAAAAAAAGAATTTTATATTCAGAATTGTTAATTGCATCGATAAAATGAACACATCAAATGTATTCAGGTATGTGTTTTTTATAGAGGCTAAAGTCAAATCATTAATGATTAAATTACTTCTGATTCTTTTTCTTATCCTAATTTTCTTCAGCCAAACGGGATTATCACAAATCGCGTATACAATAGAAATTATTGAAACGATAGAGCCGGAGGAAAATACAGCGAGGCTGAAATCTGGCATCTTTTATTTTAAGCACTGGCTTCCACTGCAAAACACATTGTTTCAGTAAAGTTCTGATTCAAGGCACTATAATTTGCTGCATGAAATAAAACTTACAGTGAATGCTGGGGGTTTTCAAATAATCATACTTATCTACCTTCAAAAACAGAAACCCGCTCACTTGGATTTGTGCCATTGGCTCGCCTCGCGAAGCGGGCATCCTCTCGGGTTAATCCAAATTTAAAGCCCTCGTTGTAAAGATTATTTCCTGAGCAAGGAGTTTTAAAAACTTTATCATAGTTCCAGTACTTCTACTACCTCGTCTAAAAGAGGCCACCGATTTTCTTTCAGTTTCAATATCTTTCAATACTTTTGGGGGATGATTGATTAAATATTTAAACCTTAGGGCAATGCGGTGCAATGATCATAGTCTCACTAAGCATGATTTGTAAACAAATGAATTAGTTGATCAGGATTAGCTAAATTTAGCATCGATAATAAAAATCGATTAAATGCAGATTCAAAAATTTAATAGTACGTTTTACGAGGAACTTAAAAGTATAATACACCAGTCTAAAAATCAAATTTATAGACAGGTTAATACAACAATGGTCAAAACCTATTGGGAAATTGGTCGAATGATCATTGAAGAGGAACAGCAAGGTAAAGAACGTGCTGAATATGGAAAATTTTTAATTAAAGAACTTTCAAAGCAACTCTCTATTGATTTTGGTAAAGGTTTCGACGAAAGGAATCTGCGAAATATGCGTTTATTTTATCAAACTTTTCCAAATTGGAACGCAGTGCGTACCGAATTAACATGGACGCATCTAAGATCGTTAATTTCAATTAGTTCTGTTGAATCAAGAGCGTTTTACGCAAATGAGTGTATTGATAACAATTGGAGTACAAGGCAATTGGATCGACAAATTAATTCGTTCTATTATGAAAGAATTTTATCAAGCCAGAACAAAGAATTAGTTAAAAGAGAGGCTGAAGAAAACCAAATTGAATTTCAACCAAAGGACGTAATAAAAAACCCCTATGTTCTTGAATTTTTAGACATAAAAAAAGCAAAGTATCTTGAAAGAGATTTAGAAAAAGCATTGATTGATAAATTGCAAGATTTTCTTCTTGAACTTGGCCGAGGATTTACTTTTGTAGCAAGACAACAAAGGATTTCTACCGAGGCTCAAAAGCACTATTTCATTGACCTTGTGTTTTACAACTATTTGCTCAAATGTTTCATTCTGGTAGATCTCAAAATCGGAACATTAACTCCCCAAGATGTTGGTCAGATGGATCTTTACGTGAGACTGTATGAGGACACAATAAAGCCTAAGGAAGACAATCCAACGATTGGAATTATTTTATGCTCTCAAGATGATGAAACAGTTGTGGAATATTCCATTTTGAAAGAAAGCAATCAAATATTTGCGTCAAAATATCAATTGTATTTGCCAAGTAAAAAAGAATTGAAGAAACTAATTGAAATAGAAATGGAAAACTTTGATGGGGGAGAGGACGTTAGCGTATAAACCCGCTCGCTTGGAATTGTGCCATTGGCATCCCTTCGGGTTAATCCGAGTTTAAAGCCCTCTTTGTAAAAATCATTTTCTAAGCAAGGAGTTTTTAAAACTTTAACATAATTCAAACACACAAGCTGCAAGTGAACGGTTGCGAGCTATAATTGCGAAACTTTGTGGTGCATTTAAAAACAACATCTTCTTTTGCCAAGAAAAGCCTTTTGCTAAAAAAAATATGTAAGTTTGTATCCTATTGAATACACGAACAAATGTACTTTATTCAGAAAACAGGTGAGTTTGATAAATGGCTTAGGAAATTAAAAGATTTAAGAGCCAAGGCTAAAATCTTGTTTCGGATTCAAAGAATCGAAAGTGCAGGACACTTTGGGGATTGCAAACCCGTGGGAAATGGAATTCGTGAATTAAGAATAAACTACGCCAAAGGATACCGGATTTATTTTAATGAAACCGATGGAAAAATAATTATTTTACTCATTGGAGGAGACAAATCAACTCAACAAAAAGACATTGAGAAGGCAAAAGAAATTCTGAGAAAACTAATAAAATAAAGATATGGAAACTTCAAAATTTGATATAGCAGATTATTTAGATAGTAAGGAAATGATTACAGGATATCTTAATGCTGTTTTGGAGGAAGGGGATAATGCCGATGTAATTACTGCAATTGGTCATATTGCAAAGTCGATTGGAATGACAAAAATTGCGGAAGAAACAGGACTAAGCAGACCAAGTTTATACAAAGCCTTATCTGAAGGAGCCAAACCACAATTTGAGACAATAATGAAGGTATTAAGAGCAATCGGTGGTCAGGTAAGAATAAATCCAATAACAACTTAAAAGCTCTTATGGTTTACCATTAAAAGCAACACAAACAAAAAGGGGGAAATCAAAGCGCACCAGAACCGCTAATCGTGGCCCACAGCCGGTTAGCAGTCTTCTATAAAAATGAATAGAAAAGGAAAAGTACGAGTATTCAAAAAAGAACATCCTACAAGCGGGGCAGTTGCGAGCCATATTTATTTTAGAAGTCAAAATTGAAATAGTAAAATAGCAATGGCAGATATCGAAAAACATGTTGAAAGCAACGGTTTGCAGAAGTTTGAAAACTTTGTGATTTTTCAAACCGCTGATGGCAAAGTAAATATTGATGTTTTTTTTAAGGATGAAACACTCTGGCTTACGCAAAAGCTAATTGCCAAGCTTTTCGAGAAAGGAAGAACTACCATAACCGAGCATCTAAAAAAAATATTTGCCGAAGGTGAATTGGATGAAAAGGTGGTGTGTCGGGATTTCCGACTAAGCACTCAGCATGTTGCCATTGCGGGGTTGCTTAACTGTGAGGACTTTGTTAATGCTGATGAAATTGCCCTGGGCTTGTCCCCATTTAATCCTGATAAAGCAAGTATTGAAGCGGGAAGGCTGTTGCTGCAAAGAGTTGATTCTCTCACAAGTGTTTTTTTGAAAGTTGTATCTTTGAAAAATTAAATTTCACAAAATGGAAACAAGAAATCTGATAGCAGAAAACTATTTCGAATTGATTAAGCACCTGAATGCAGATGTTAAATTGGAATTAATATCACGGATATCTGATTCATTAAGGGAGCAAACAGTGAGCAGGGATGATTCATGGAAAGATCTTTTTGGCGCATACAATTCCGGGCAATCTGCCGAAGAAATTATTGATGATTTAAGGAGTTCTCGATTTACTAATCGTCAGATTGAGAGTTTATGAAATATCTCATAGATACGAATATCTGCATCTATTTTTTGAAAGGTAAATTCGGACTGGTAGATACATTTGACAGGATCGGGTTTGAAAATTTATACATTTCGGAGATTACAATTGCAGAGTTAAAGTATGGAGCAGCCAAAAGTGATCGTCCCGAAAAGAATAAACTTGTCATCGACCAATTAGCAAAAAAGTTTAGGCTAATACCGATTTTCAACTCATTGGATGTTTTTGCAGAAGAAAAAGCAAGGCTTAAAAAAGAAGGTAACATTGTAGATGATTTTGATCTACTTATTGGCTCGTCTGCAATTGCTAACGAAATGATCCTGGTAACTAATAATGAGAAACATTTTAATAGATTGAAAAATGTTCAAATAGAAAACTGGACAAGATAACATCTTTGAAATAGGTTTAATGTCTCGCCCAATTGGATTTGTAGCCCCGCTCACCCGGATTTGTGCCATTGGCCTGCCTCAACGGCAAAGCGAGCTTTCGTGGCAATCCGAGCTTAAAACCTTCTTTGTGAGAATTATTTTCTGAGTAGGGGGTTTGTAAAACTTCATCATTCTTCAAACACACGCGCTGCAAGTGAAAGGCTGCGCCTCGATCCCTCGGATTTGCAATCCGAGTTTAAAGCCCTCGTTGTAAGCATTATTATCTTAGCAAGGAAGTTTTTAAAACTTTATCATAATTCAGGTGCTCTCATCTTCTCTATCAAAAATGCCACCGTTTTTCTTTCAATAGTATTGACTGAACGATTGATGAAATATTTGAACCTTGTGTGCAATTTAAAATTTTGTATTTTTGATAAAATTTACTGTAATGACAACAAAAGAATTGAAGCATAAAGTAATAGATAAAATCAATAAACTTGATGATGAGAACCTTTTAAATGATTTAGTTCGATTAATCGATGATAATGTTGATGATAGTGAAATCTATCGATTAAGTGACGGGCATAAAAAAGCCATTTATAAAGCCATCGACCAGGTAGAAACTGGAGATTATTTGACCAATGAAAAATCGAATAAACTGATTGACGAATGGTTAAACAAATAATTTGGTCAAGGTTAGCTCATAATAATCGGTTAAATATACTTGAATATTGGATTAAAAGAAATAGATCAACCGCTTATGGTAAAAGGCTTAATCAGATTTTTGAGCATACTGCGGCTTTAATCAGTAAATATCCCAAAATAGGAATACAAACAGAAATTGAGGATATTAGATACAAAATTATTAAAGATTATTTATTTACATATCGAGAGACAAAAAGATTTATCGAGGTACTGACGATTTGGGACAGCAGACAAGATCCAGACAAATTCGATAGGATTATCAGCCAGGGCAGCAGCTAAAAAATTGGCATGAATATTATGTAAAGCCGGGTTAACTCCAGATAGTATCTTGGTTTTAAAAACCAATCCCCCGAATTTATGCCATTGACCCACCTCACGAAGCGGCATCCCTTCGGGTTAATCCGGGTTTAAAGCCATCTTCGTAAGCATTATTTTCTTAGCAAGGAGTTTTTTATTCGGGAACGAATTAAAATGTTTTGTGAGCTTTTATTATAACGCTTGCATTAATTGCATTTGCTTAATTTTAATGATATGCCAAATTTATACATTATAGCAGGTTGCAATGGAGCCGGTAAAACCACCGCATCTTTCACGGTTTTGCCTGAGACTCTTAATTGTGGGGAGTTTGTTAATGCTGATGAAATTACCCGGGGCTTATCGCCATTTAATCCTGATAAAGCAGCCATTGAGGCGGGCAGGCTGATGCTGAAAAAGGTTGATGATCTGATAAGTGTTTCTGAAAGTCGTATTTTTGAAAAATTAAATTTCACAAACTCAAAACAAGAAATCTTGTTGTAGAAAACTACTTTGAATTGATTTAAGAATTAAATACTAAATGATTAATGAGCAAACAGCAAATCGCGGCAACGGTTTACCAATACACCTTAATAATAATTCTATTGGTGGCCTTAGCTATTGGAGGAGGCAGGGATTTTTTATTTCACAAAAATGAGGTCGAAGTTACTGTTGGCTTAGAAGATTTACAGGAAATTTATCCCAAGGCAACGTATTATGCTCAAAATAGACTTGGAGCTTATGAAGTTTATGGCAGTAATCGCGATAAAATAGGGTCAGCATTTCTCTCATCCAATTACTCCCAGCAATTTGGTTACGGTGGTACAGTTCCGTTATTGATAGGTGTTGATGGTAATTTGACCATTACCAAAATTATTTTATTGCCGAACCATGAGACCGGTGACTACATCGAAGCCATATATGGCGATAAGTTTATAGGCAAGTGGCAAGGAGTTAACTTGGACGATGCTATGCAGCTCCAGGTTGATGTTGTTTCTGGAGCTACCATTACGAGCAAAGCTGTGATAGCAGGAGTTAGGCATACAGCATCTTCGCTTGTGGGATCCGATGCGTCCCTTATCACGGAAACGGATCTTTGGGCAACGATTAAGGATGTGCTGTTTTTGTTTGTAATGGCGCTATCGCTGGTGATGGTTTACAGAAAAGGAATGGCGAAATACCGCACTATTTATCTTTTATTGGTCTTGCTTATAATGGGTTTAATTATCAATAATGCGCTCTCTGCTCAGTTGCTAAACGGATGGCTGCTGGATGGCTTTTCATGGCGGGCTAATTGGCAAAGTACCGTGATTTTTATCTTAGCATTGATTATTTCTTTTATCGGCAAGCCTAAATTTTACTGTAACTATCTCTGTCCGATGGGGGCATTGCAAGAGCTAACGAATCATTTTACGCCTTTCCAAAAAAGAAAACTACCCACACGATTTAAGGGCATAACTGCACGGGAGATATACTTGACACTTATTGCGGGTGCGTTGTTATTGGGCTTTACGCCCGAGTTATCCTATCTCGAACCCTTCATGTTCTTCTCCTTTCGCATTGTAGGTGTCGGTCTTATCATATTCGGTTTAGCAGTTGTTGTGGCATCATTATTTTTCACCAAACCTTGGTGTTCGGTCTGTCCTACGGGATGTTTGATGGATACTATTTCTTATAAAAAAGCTAAAAATATTGATTCTTAAAATATTAAAATCATGCAAAAAAGTAAATTTTTAAATCTTGTTCTTGCCGCCGCCGTATTGGTGTTGACAATTCTTTTATCCACTAAAAATAACAATTCCGACATGCATACCACAACAACAGTTACATCGGAGAATACTCGATTGCTATCTCCGGATTCTGCAACCGTTCCGTTTAAAAAGAAGTCTTTGGGCGTTAGAACAGAAGTGTATCCCAAACCCGCTTTGGTGATAGGCTCCTATGATAAAGAGGGTAAACCAAATATGATGACTGCTGCATGGGTTGGCATAGCCAACTCTAACCCGCTCAGTATTGCGGTATCTATGCGCCCCGCCACCTATTCGTATGGGAATGTAAGCGAATCAAAATCTTTTACCGTAAATATTCCCTCCGCCGAATTGGCTAAGTATGTGGATTATGCAGGTCGATTTTCGGGGAAAGATGTAGATAAGTTTAAAGAGACAGGGCTCACACCTGTTAAAAGTGAGTTTGTAAATGCCCCTTACATAAAAGAATTCCCCATCGTTTTAGAGTGTGAGCTTACCGAGTTTCATGACCTTGGTTCGCACCGACAGTTTATCGGGAAAGTTTTAGATGTAAAAGCTGATGAGGCAATCTTGGATGCTGATGGCAGGGTTGATGTGAATTTGTTGAATCCGCTTGTTTACGCAGGAGGAAATTATTATGAAACCGGACGTTTGATAGCCAAGGTGGGTGAGTCTTTAAAAGATATAGATGGTAAACCTTATGTTCCTGATTATAGTCAGAGATATCAGAATGAAACATTGGAGGTGATACATAGCCGAAAGAGCGTGCGCCATTTTACCGACCAGCCTGTTTCAAAAGAGCAGATAGAGACCTTGTTAAGGGCGGGCATGGCAGCCCCATCAGCTGTTAATAGGCAGCCTTGGGTATTTTATGTTGTTACTCAACGTGAAACCCTGGATACACTAAGCCAACAGTTGCCTTATGCAAAGATGTTGACGCAGGCGCAAGCTGCAATTGTGGTGTGTGGCGATATGGAGAAAGCTGGCAATTTAAAAGATGAAGGTTATTGGGTGCATGACTGTGCAGCAGCCACAGAGAACATTCTTCTTGCCGCCGAGAGCATGGGTTTAGGAGCCGTTTGGACTGCTTCATATCCTTATGATGACAGAACACAAGTGGTAATAAAAGCACTCAAGCTTCCAGAAAACCATATTCCCTTAAACGTTATTCCCATTGGCTATCCTACCGGCGAAGATCTGCCCAAAAACAAGTGGAAACCTGAAAATATCATTTGGCAATAGATATCGCAAAACACACATGAAGACAAATACATTTTTATATTCCTTTAATTACCACAATACTGAAAGTGCGTTATGCAAGCTCGAATCGAGATATATTTTTAATAAGGAAGATGAGAATAAACTGCTTTTTTCCGATATAAAAGCAGAGCCTTCAAGTAGTGCTTTCATTAAAAACAGACTTGATATTATTTCATTTTCTAAGGATTATTCTGCGCTAATAAACTACATCAAAAAAGAAAATATACGCATTGAAGGTTTTAAAGTTGAGTATATGGTTTTTGATGGTGATACAACTGAATATGCCGAGAGGTTAGAAAAGCTAAAAGATATAGGCTACCGCATTGAAGGTTTTCCTGATTATCACAACCCAACGCGAACTTATGCTTTATGCTATTACGAGGGTATTTGGTATTTTGGTGTTTTGATAAAAAATAAATTCGCGTGGCATAAGCACAAGCAAAAACCTTGTTCATACAGTAACTCAATAAGTTTAAGCGTTGCCAAAGCGCTTGTTAATATTGCAGCAAAGGCGAACAAAGAGGCAAAGCTACTGGATGCATGTTGTGGTGTTGGCACAATAATGTTAGAAGCCTGTTTTGCAGGAAACAACATTGAGGGCTGCGACATTAACAGGAAGATATGTAAGGATGCACGAGAAAATCTTGCTCACTTCAACTATTCTGCAACTGTATATCACTCCGATATAAAAGACATTAGCCTTATGTATGATGCTGCCATTATTGACCTGCCATACAATTTGTTCAGCAATATAACTGATAATGAGATTTTACATATTATCGAGTCGGCAGCCGCAATCACAGATCGACTTGTAATTGTATCTATCTCCGATATTACAAGATTTATCTGCAACACAGAATTTAGAATAACAGATTATTGTAGCACAGGGAAAATAGGAAAGACAAATTTTGCCAGAAAAATATGGGTTTGTGAAAAGAATGGATAGGTAGTGGGGATGAAGCTCCTCCGTTTTTAAATAAATAGCTGCAATAAACTATTCCCACATATACTTGTTAATTTATGGAATCAAAATTCATTCATTATGAAAACTAAATACTTACTTGCCATAATTGGCCTTTT
>Ga0075111_1001502_pt1 | contig 10617 bp, 4 predicted proteins | sample AntAceMetag02UKK_FD_69787 | JGI IMG/M metagenome (GOLD analysis project Ga0075111, IMG submission 69787) | Saline lake microbial communities from Ace Lake, Antarctica - Antarctic Ace Lake Metagenome 02UKK | ecosystem: Environmental > Aquatic > Non-marine Saline and Alkaline > Saline | place... | reverse complement strand
AAACGACAAGGATAAGTCAATGATCTCCATGGAAAAACTCGAGCAGTTAGAGCCCTTTCAGGCCCGGGCCATTATCGAAGAGCTTCGCAAGGGCAGTGTGCCCATTGACTATGTCCCCTTTTTCACAGTGGGGCGGCAAAACTGGCTGACCTTTATTGAGGACGACCTGGAACATTATATCGGGCAGGGCGGCTCCAAAGTCCGGTTTATCAACGGCGATTATGGGGATGGTAAAACCCATTTCATGTCGGTGATCAGACACCTGGCCATGGAAAAGGGGTTTGCGGTCTCTTTTGTGGTCCTAACCCGGGAAGTTCCCATCCATAAATTTGAAACCGTTTACCAGACCATTGTAAATCAGCTCAAGGGAGATTTTCAGGGAACGGGCATTCGAAATATGCTGTTGGCATGGCTGGCAAAACTCAGTCTGACCCCCATTGAAGGCCAGAAGAATAAAGAACAAAAAAATGAGGCCCTGAAAAACAGACGGGTGTTAGCCGATACCCTCAGAAACATCCCGGGCATGGACATTAATTTTGCCAATGCCCTCATAGCCCTTGTGGACACTCAGTTTGCTCCCATGGACAAAGAGGATGAAGAAAAAAGAGATGCGGACCGAGAGGTGCTTTTCCACTGGTTTGAAGGGGGTAAAGTGACCAAAAAGGAACTCAAGCCTTTTCAAATTTATGACTTCCTTAACAAAACCAACAGCAAGCAGTTCATGAATTCGTTAATTTTGTTCCTGCGCCACATGGGCCATAGGGGACTGATCCTGTTCATGGATGAGATGGAAACCGTGGTCGCCCAAAGTTTGTCCATTCGCAATGCCGCCTATGAAAATGTTCGGCTGCTCATTGACAACAGTGAATCCTCCCAATACCTTCATATCTTTTTCTCGATTATTCCCGATGTATTGATATCGGAAAAGGGATTCAAATCCTATGATGCCCTGTGGAGCCGCATACGGTCCATTGGAGAGTCCAAACGACTTAATTATCGGGGGGTGTTGGTGGATATTCACCAGACCCCCCTGGAAACAGAAGAACTGGTTGCCCTGGGCCAATGTTTACGAACCCTCCACGGCATCTCCTACCGCTGGGAGCCAGAGACAATGATTGACGATGCCGTGATGGAAGAGATCTGCTCCAGCCAGAAGCGAATGGGGGTGATCAGCGAGGTTCGATTTTTTATTAAACAATTAATTCACATCCTGGACCTGGCTGAACAGGGACATTCCCCCAAGGGGATGGACATGGACCAGGAGATGGTGGCCACCAGACGGGAAATGGAGGCTGAAAAAGTGAAACAAATGGGACCTAACTGGGATGATTAACAGGATAATGCATACACTGGGTGAAACTGCATGAGAATGGATGATTTAAATTTTCAAGACCTGCTAAACACCACAGATAATTTTAAACTTCGCAAAGCAATAGAAAGATTGCGTGAAGGACTTTTTGATTCTCTGGGCGTGCGGTTACTGACAACGGGTGAAGAAAAACTGACAAGGGCCTTTGACAAGGGCGTCAAGGCCCTTGACGAAAATAGCCCCGCACATCTCTGTGTTTGCGGTGCCTATGGGCAGGGGAAATCCCACAGCCTTAACTATATTAAACAGCGGGCTCTGGATCAGAACTTTGTGGTCAGTTATATAAACCTTGATCCTCGCCAGGTCCCCTTCCACAACTTTAAGGGCGTTTACCAGGCATTGATGAAAGCCATGGAATTTCCCCAAGGGCAAACTTCCTTTGCTTCTGTCTAGAAGAATAGTGCGGCCCAATGGTTGGCCCTTGCGGAAAACCAGGGGCGCTCCTGCTCAGACCTCGTCCCCATGGAAATCCCCCATCGTTTCAGGGCGGTTTTAACGGCTATGGCCCAGAAAAACAGGGTGATTCCCCCCAAAAAAAGAAACTTGAAAAAACATAGGGGATTCAAGCCCAGGGAATTTTCCTGGATCTTGAAAAACGCCTTGATGGGGAAAAACATCCCGGTAGGCCGGTTGGGATCTGTACTTCGGTATCGCCAGGTGCCCTTTTACAAGGAACATTCCCTGGTATGCCGAGGACAAGAACCCTATCTTGCCATGGTTCAAGGCATGGCAAACCTGTTCCAAAAAATTGGCTTCAAGGGATGGCTGGTATTGTTTGATGAAGGCGAATCCATTGTACAGAATCGCATTACCAGCCGCAGTAAAAGTTATGCGCTGCTCAATAGGATTTTTCGCCCGGCGACAAGCCCCCAAGGATTTTATCCTGTTTTTGCCTTTACCCCTGATTTTTTTTCCTTTGTTGAAGATGAGGCCTATGACCGGGTCAAGATCAAAAAAACAGGTCACAATGGGACTTCTCCGGCCATCCCCTATTTTACCCAAAACTACAGCAGGACCTGGGAAAATCTCCATATCCACACCCTGGATGATCTCTGTTCAAAGGAATGGAACACCCTGATCCATAAACTTATTCCGGTCCACGCACGGGCCTACTCCTGGTCCCCTTCTGCCGGGGTAATGGAAAAGGAAATGATTCAGCAATTGTCCAGATTAACTGGGGTTGAAGCCCGCCTGAAACTGAAATTTCTGGTGAATCATCTTGATCTTGAACAGCAACACCAGGTGATGGCATGTGGTAATGGCATGTACGGTTGATAAATCAATGACTGAGATGGCCCCATTGTCTTTAATGCCGGACTCTCTTCTTTTAAAACTTCCCAATACATTTCGTGCTTTTTATGGTGGTTTTACCGAACTGCACAGGGTCCAAAGACAGGCGCTTTCCCCTATCCTTGAGGGCCGGGACCTGGTAATCCAGGCGGCCACGGGGTCCGGCAAGAGCGAGGCGGTGCTGGCCCCCTGCCTTGAGCGGGTGATCCAGTCGGGCCGAAAGACAGCCGTGCTATATATTATCCCCACCCGGGCCCTGGCCATGGATTTAAAAAGGCGGTTTGAATCCATTATCACAGAACGTCTGGGCCTCAACCTTGCCCTGCGAACTGGCGATAGCAAACGGTCTGGCGGGAAATGGCCGGATATCATGTTGACCACCCCGGAATCCCTGGATGTGATGCTGGGTTCCGCCAATGCAGATCTCAGGGGATTTTTATCCCGGGTGGGAACCGTGATCATTGATGAGGTCCATTCTTTTATTTACCAGTACAGGGGCCGTCATCTGGTCTATCTTTTCAACCGGCTTGAGCGGAGAACGGGTCAGCCCCTGCAGAAAATCGCCATGTCTGCCACCATTTCCCGGGTGGGGTCGGTGATTGATTTTTTTAATTTCCAACCAGCGGCACCCTCGGTCATCACCAAGGTTAAAAGAAAGATTAAAGCCCGCCTGCTTCACATAAAACAAGAAAAAACCGAAATCCCGTCCCTGATCAATGATCTCTATGACACCTGGCAGTATCGTAAACTTTTGATCTTTGTCAACAGCCGGGTGGCCTGTGACAGGATCTTTGGTATTGTTAACCAGGCCGGAAGATTTAAAGGGGTATCAGAACTGCACTACTCCAATCTTAAGCCCCGGGAACGAAAAAAGGCTGAAACAAGGTTCCGTACGAGACCCCATGCCCTTTGTATTGCCACCAGCACCCTGGAGCTGGGCATTGATGTGGGGGATGTGGATGCGGTGCTGCTATATCAACCCCCCGGTTCTGTGGCGGCTTTTCTCCAGCGAGTTGGCCGGGCCAATCGCAGAGAACAGGAGATTAATTTCTGGGGCATCTGCACAGGTGAGGGCGCAAGTGATCAGCTTGTGCGGTTTCTTGCCCTCCTTGAATTATCCGAAAGCGGCAGGATAGAATCCTACCCGGGCAGGATATTGCCCAGTGTATTAAGCCAGCAGGTGGTCTCCTGCCTCTATGAGAAAAAAAGACTGACCCTGGCCTCTTTGCAATCTCTTTTCCCAGACCGGAGGGACACACTGCCAGCCATTTTTGCCTCCCTTGAGAAAAACCACTGGCTAAAACCGTCCGAAATCCATGGGCTGTTTGGAGGGGGGTGGCAATATCGGAATCATTTGTTTGAGTATAAAATATGGGGAAATTTTCCCGAGGCAGAGGTAGACTATATCCTGGAGGTTTCGGGAAAACCCATTGCCGATATTCCCCAATCCATTGTTTCCCAGATGGCAGTGGGAGATAAAATTTATCTGGCCGGACGGCTGCTGAGGATTTTAACTATTGATATGGGCGAGCAAAAACGAGTGTTGGCAAGGCCCTCCACTGGCCAGGCGGAAAAACAGCTCGTCTGGATCGGCCTAGGTCCCCCGGTCTCCCATGCGGTGGCAAAAGCCATGGGAAAAATGCTTAATACCGGTGAAATTAAAGATAAAGCCTGCCTTTTTTCCCGGACCCAAAAGCTTTTTAGTGACGCACTTGAGCAAAGTAAAAAAAAAGTGACATTGAAAAATGGCATTGAGATTGTGCAGGGACGAACAATGCCATATCGATATCGCACCTTTTTGGGAACCATGGGCAACCTTTTGCTCGAATGGAGTATAAGGGAACACCTGGCAGACGAGGATTTACTCATCTCATCGGATGAGATGGGGGTGGACTGTTCACATCGGGTCTGGTTTGAGGAGTTAACCCTGCCCGTGGACAGGGAGGATTTTCAAGTTTGGGTAAGAGATCATTTTAAAATTTTGCGATCCCTTGTTTCTCTGAATCTATTTTGCAAAACCCTGCCACGGGAACTGCTTGTGCAGGAATTAATGGAATTTTTGTTTGATCAAAAACTGGCCCGCACCTTTGCCCATTATCTGGCGTCTTCATCCGAGATTGTTTCCGGTGATATGGCAAGGCTTAGCCTTGGGACAAGTGTTCAGGAAAACCAAGCCCCCCGTGTTATCGATCTTCCTTGCAAAGAATCCCTATGGGTACGGGAAAAGGAAAAAATCACTGCCCCGGAAAATAAAATTTATCTGGATTTTTTCCATTCGAACCGCTGGCATCGCCCCTGTCTTGAGGTAACCCCCCGGGTCACCCTCACCGCCACCATGGTGAGTGATTATTTTTTTTATAGCCAGTGCCAGCGTCGATTCTGCTTGAAATTCATAAACCATACGCCCCCGATCCACCATCAGGCAGCCTTGGATGATGACAGGTTGAGAACACTGTTTTTCGACCAGGGAATTTCCCATGAACAAGCGGTACTCCGGGAATTAAAAAACCAGGGTGCAGATATTATTCCCATGGACACAACCGGCACCCAGGAGGTTCGGTTTAAGGCTTTTCTGGATCAGCTAAAGGCTTTTTTGTCGGCCAATCATACCTTGCTGAAACCTGCAATTTTGCCTGCCGGGAAAAAACAGCACATTTTTCTTTCACAATGCCAGCTTATGGTGGATGTTCTGGACCCGGACACACTCAACATCAAGGGGGTCGGCGTTCCAGATCTTCTGATTTTATCCGTCAAAGAAGAACAAGGAAAGAAAACGGCTGTCATTCGAGTAGGGGATATTAAAAGCAGTTCATTTCCGGGCTACCACCATAAATGGCAGGTTGCCTTTTATGCCCTTCTTCTGGAAAAGATTCTGGGCCTTCATGGCATTCCTGCCAGGGTGGCAAAAACCGGTTTTATCATCACCCGCAGTGGAAAAAGCAGACAAAGGCCAGGACAGCGCCATTTGTTTCCCAAACCCTCTTTATACGAAATCCATGAATTTAATCTTAAGGCTTACCTGGCAGCGGTTCCCGTTCTTTTTAAAAACTTTCGCCGCGTTTTGTCCGGCCCTGCAGCCCTTGCAGACCACAGGCTAAAGCCCCATTGTGCGGCATGTGACTGGTTTTTTCCCTGCTATCACAAAGCACTTGAGAGTGAAGATGTACAATTTTTACCCGGATTAACCCCGGGTGAATTATTGAAATTAAGGCAAATGGGTTGTGCAACCATGGCCGGGCTTCATGGCGCCCTTGAACGAACAGCGCCTTTTTTCGAAAATGAACCGGAAAGCAGCAACGAGGCCCCCGGGAGCATGGAAACAGATCTTACCCTGGAACAAAAAAATAAGTTTTTGGGGCAAACAACGGCTGTTCTTGAAAACAAACTCTTCCTGAAAAAGAAAAACACCCGGCTTTTCCCCAATAATATTTCCCATGCCTTTTTTATCACCACAAAAAAAGATCCGTTGAACAAAGGTCTCCTGGCCCTGGGGTATCAGGTGGTGACCGCTTCTGGAAACATTCTGGATGCCTGTGTCTGGATCATGGACAATAACCAGGACCCAACAAAAGTCTGGCAAGCTTTTTTGAATAGGATTTCAACCACATGGGAAAAGAGCATCTCCAATGGCAAGGGGCCTCATATTTTTCATTTTGGTTCCCGGTCCCGGCAGGATATTCTTGACTGGGGAGAGCGGGAAGAGGAAAAAAAGCCCAGTTTTTTATGGCAGACACAACCCAGCCATTGGACAGACCTAGAACGGATTTTTTCCTCCCACTTTTATCTGCCTGCCCCGGGAGTTGTTTCCTTGTATACCCTGGCCCATGTGTTTGGGCTTGTTCTGGAACCCGATCAACCTGATCCTCCCCAAACCCTGTTTCACCGGTACGGAGCCAATTATATAAATGGATCCAAACTTGAATCAACTGTCAACACCGGTCTCGCCATCATGGCCGATCTATACGCAAAGGCCTGTTTTTATCTTAAGCCTCAATGGGTGAAAGAATGGGAGGAGACAGACCCGCAAAGCGACACGGCCACAAGACTTCTGCCCTATCTTCGGTTCATCGAGGAAGAGCAGCGATTACAAGAAGCGGATATATTAACGCTTCAAGAATTGCCCCTTGGGGAACGGATGCTGCGATTCAGAGCCCTTGGACATTTAAGATTTGATCATACACGACTGGATCATGAAGGGCGTTTCCTCTACGAATTCAAGTGTTCCCGAGAAACCCGGACATCAAAATTTCGGCCGGGAGATTTTTTAAGACTTGCTCCCCACGGGGTATCGGATCTTCAAACAGGTCTCCCCGTTATTCTGGCCCAGGTTGACACGACGGCAGAAAGCGTGTCACTTCTTTCCAGATCCGGAAGGCTTGCCCTGGGCAAGCACCTTTTATATTCTCTGGAAGAGGATACCAGTGACTGGAACCAGGAAAAACTGATCCATGTTGCCACCACCCAGTTTAAAGGAATCCATTCCCATCCTTTAACGCAATTGCTCGCAGGAAAGGCCCTTGAGCGGCAACCTTCCAAGGCTTTATCCTGGCTTGAAAAATGGCTCCCCCGTAATGACCACGGCCTGAATGCTTCACAGCAGCGGGCCCTGTCCTTACCATTTCAGTACCGGACCAGTATGATACAGGGTCCTCCTGGAACAGGAAAAACCCATCTGCTGGGGTGGATGTTAATTGCTTTGATCCTAGAGGCCCATGCGACACAACAGCCCCTTCGCATCGGCGTGAGCGCCTTGACCCACCAAGCCATTGACACGATACTCAAAAAGGTGACACAACTGGTAAACCGCTATTTCCCCGAGCGTTTTCCGGGCCGCTGCATCAAATGGGGGAAGGCTCAGGCGCCAGAAGAAAAAAATACCAACACGGGCATGACAATATCCTTCTCAGATGATGCAAAAGAGGTCCTGGATCAGCCCTTGCTAATTCTGGGTGCCACTGGGTATGGATTTTACCAGCTTTTTAACAGCAAGGAAAAGGGGTTCCCCCCGGCCCTGGACTGGGTTATTTTTGATGAAGCCTCCCAGATACCCTTGCCCCAGGCCCTGTTGAGCCTGATTTACAACAGGGGGAATTTTCTATTCCTGGGGGATGTCAATCAACTGCCCCCCATTGTACGGGGTAAGTATGAAGACTATACCGGGGAACACAGATGTTTGAATCAGTCTATTTTGGCCAATTTTCTGGAAATATACCCCCCCTCACACCAGGAAACCCTTAATATTACCTATCGCATGAACAAAGAGATCTGCGCCTTCCCCAGTAAAACCTGGTATAAACGCCTGCTGTGCCCGGCAGAGTCCAATGCCCATGGAAGGCTTACCCTGAAAAAGCCTTTATCCCAAACATCTTTTGATTTCTACGACCAGATCCTTGATCCGGAAAAGCCGGTTGTACTGGTGATGGCCGAGCACCAGGGGTGCTCTCAGAAATCGGATATGGAAGCCGATTTAATGGCGGCCCTGGCCCACAGGTTAATGAGCCGGCATGGGGTTTTGCCGGATCAAATGGCCTTGATTTCACCCCACCGGGCACAGAACAATGCCATTCTTAAAACACTTGGAGACCTGTTGGACAAGACCCCTTGCGGTATCCCAGGAGATTTGGATTTTCCCTGTGTGGATACGGTTGAACGGGTCCAGGGAGCAGAACGGGATATTATTATTTTTGGCATCACCTCTTCTGATCCAGACCATCTTTTCAGTGATTTTTTAAACAGCCCCAACCGCCTGAATGTGGCCATGACCCGGGCAAAAACCAAATTAATTGTCATTGGCAGCCAGGCCTTTTTCTCGGGGATTCCTGATTCAGAAACCCTGCTTGTGAAAAATGCCTGTTTTAAGACCTTCCTGCACCATTGCCAAGCCCGGGATGCTGTTTTCAATTTAGGTGTTTAGTACCTTACAGCTTTTTGGAGAGCGGTCCCTATTGTTCCAAAAGCTTCCGGGATAAAGCATGCAATTCTGAATTTACGACTTCTGCCAGTGTTTCATTTGCGTCCGGATCTTCGTTTGGTTTGAAAAATCGATTAAAATATCAAACTTGGAAAAAATAGGTACTGCTTCCTCCACACTGTTTATATTTTTCGACATTTGTTGTATTTTTTCAACAAACCATATATGCTATACAACCATATTTAATTTTCAAATGATATGTCTTGAAAATTTTACCACTATTATTATTTGGTTACAGGATACGCAACCATGATCCACCACAGCCTGATCAGGTTTATATCCCTGAATTGATTTACGATGATTCAGACTCCCAGATTCCAGCCTTTGACTATTGGAGTTGAGGCCTTACCTATAGGATGTATTTTAAAAATTGACTTATGTGACTTGCGGAGTTACTGGTGAGCTATGCTCAAAATCAGCAAAAATTTGATAGTTTTCGATTTTTTCATATAAACATCCAGATTATTTCCATCACTTCACTGTAATGCCTATATTTTATTTCAAGAATATGCACCCAGTCGGGATCGGGCTCAACATGTTGTGCCCGATCCCGACTGGGTGCATATTTCAGCTTTTGGAATCTATTTCATACTTCTATTAACAAAAAGCGTCTTCCTATCTATATAATTCCTGCTGAGGATTATTTTTTTTCTGATCATTTTTTTTATTTGTTTTTTCCAGATCTTCTGCAAACGTCTGGATTTCTCTTGCACTGAGTTCATTTAGCGCAAGTATTGGCAAAAGATTATTCTTCTGCTCTTTAAACGGGATGGAACCTTTTTGGGTGACCTCGTGAAAAACCTTGTCAGATACCTGTTCAAGCCTTGCCAGTGCTTTTGTTTGCGCTTTGTTCAGGCCGTGTCTTACAGAAGCGGTTTGAACTATTAAGGGAATGTCGGTTAATAAATGCAGATCATTCATCAAAAAAGACTGCCATTTCAATGACTTAGGCATATTATTAAAGATTGCATCTACCTGTTGAATAAATTTATTCAACAATACCTCTGCTTCCTTGGAAACCAGGGAGCCTCTATCCTTTCTAACCCTTATAGAATGTAGCTTTGACAGTAATTTGTGCACCCTTTCAAGAGGTGTTTTACCACCCGTCAAATACTCAGGCTCTTTACCCATTTCCACATCAATGATTCCAATGGTTGCTTCAATTGACTCAATGGCTGATAAATCTTGTCTTAAAATATTTTCTGCATCGCTTATCCTTCTTGCCTGAAGATCGTTCACATCTGCGATTTTTGCCTGGATCATCGTCATGTTCGTGTATTCTTTAATGGCTCTGAGTCTTCGTTCGCCTGCAATCAGCTGGTATCGGCCTTTTTTTTGAGGGCGAAGGATAATGGGTTCAATCAATCCATCCTGCACAATACTTGCGCCAAGTTCTCTTAAACCGGTTTCATCAAAAAATTTGCGGTGTTGATAGGGTGAAGGGTCAATCTTTTGAATGCCTATCATACTGAACGAATAAGAATAATTTTTAGGGTCTGTTTTGCGCATGATCCCATATCCTGCACCGGGTTAAATTGGAAATCTGGACGATGGACGGTCTTTTATGCAAAAGTTAAATGGGAACTGTGTTTTTTATATATCAACTGTAATCTGGAAGAATGCCCTGCCATGAAGTCTTTGGCTCATATAATTGAATAAAAAACTCAAGGCTGGAAAACACCTATATACCATATGTGGGGGTGCCCAAATTTCTTCAGGATTGAGCCCTATTAATAATAGCGTCCTCCTCTGAATGCGGCTCTGGAGGAATTACATAATAAACATAGTCAACACTTTGAATTTTTCAATATCCCGATGCAAATCAAAACAATTTTCTTTTAAAAATCGAAGCCAATCATGCAAGCAATCTTGAGATGGACTTAGCGCGCTAACGCGCGGGCTTTTTAATCTCTCACAAATTCCATGGTGTCTTGATTACAACCAGGACACCCCAAGACAGGCATAAAGCCTTCATAATATCTGCCTT
>Ga0075111_1001499_pt1 | contig 10625 bp, 7 predicted proteins | sample AntAceMetag02UKK_FD_69787 | JGI IMG/M metagenome (GOLD analysis project Ga0075111, IMG submission 69787) | Saline lake microbial communities from Ace Lake, Antarctica - Antarctic Ace Lake Metagenome 02UKK | ecosystem: Environmental > Aquatic > Non-marine Saline and Alkaline > Saline | place... | reverse complement strand
TATCCAACACATCCCCCGATGCAGACAAAAATATCCTTTGAACTAACGGCATAACGTCCAGATAAAAAGAAAAAATAAAAGGTGAAACCGATGTTGTCAGAGCAAAAATTATCAAATCCCCCCCCTCCAAGTGTATCTGCTACAGGGACAAAAAGTCGCCCTCTGCGGCTCTGGAAAGCCGTTGTTTTTCGTGGACTTCTGCCCTTGGTGATAATTGCAGCAGGTGGCTTCCTCTCCGTATGGATGATGGAAACCGGCCCCCAGGCAAAACCGCGTCCCCGGGAACGTAATGTGACCCTGGTGGAGGTTAGAGCCGTTGATTACAGTTCCCAACAAACGACTATTTCCGGCATGGGAACCGTTTCCGTGGCCTGTAGTGTGGAACTTCAACCCCAGGTCAGCGGAGAGATTATCTCATTAAATCCCAACCTGGTGCCTGGCGGCCATTTTCAAAAAGGGGAGACCCTATTCAATATCGACCCCACAGATTACCGTTTGACGGTTCGGGAGCGGGCCACGGATGTGGCCAAAGCCAAGTCAGACCTTCAGCTTGAGCAGGGTAACCAGCTCATCGCCAAAAAAGAGTACAAGCTGTTGGGAGAAAGGGTCAGCGACCAAGAAAAGGAGTTGATGCTGCGCCAGCCCCAACTAAAAAACCTACAAGCTACCCTTGAAGCGGCCCGGGCTAAGTTTGACAAGGCCCAGGTTGATCTTGGGCGCACCGAAATCAAGGCCCCCTTTAATGCAGTGATTTTGTCCCGGGATGTCAACATCGGCACCCGGGCCAACGAATCCTCTGTACTGGCAACCCTGGTGGGCACGGATGCCTACTGGGTTGAAGTTTCTGTGCCGGTCAGCCAATTGCGCTGGATTCAAATTCCCCATACCCGGAAAGATCCGGGAGCCCTGGTTCGGATTTACGACACGGCTGCCTGGGGTGACAATATTTTTCGGCAGGGCCGGGTGATTCGGCTGAAATCGGATCTGGAGTCCCAGGGGCGTATGGCGCGGCTGCTGATCCAGGTGGAAGATCCTTTGAGCCTTCAGCCAGATCATTCAGATCAGCCCCGGCTGCTGATTGGTTCTTATGTGCGGGTGGAAATAGAGGGGAATGCAGTGGCCTCGGCTGCGGCCATCGAGCGCGAGTTCATCCGGAATGGCAACAACGTCTGGGTCATGACAGATAGAGGAAACCTTGCCATCCGCCCGGTGGAGATTGCCTTCCGGGGAGCTGATCGGTTGTTGGTTACTGGCGGCATAACTTCAGGGGAACAACTGATCACCACAGACATTGCCACCCCCGTTGAAGGGATGCCCCTGAGAACGGTGGACGACACCACCAGCCAAACGGCAACAAGAGAACCGGACACCCAGGGAGGCCAGTCATGATCGGTAATGTGTCAGAGGCGCGTGGCCCCATCTCCTGGATGGTCCATAACCGGGTAACCCCCAACCTGCTCATGATTTTTCTGGTATTGGGCGGACTGTTCATGACCACCCGCATCAAACAGGAGGTTTTTCCCGAGTTCGACCTGGACATTGTGACGGTGAGTGTCAGCTATTCCGGGGCCAGCCCCGAGGAGGTGGAACAGGGGATTATCCTGGTTCTGGAAGAGGCCATTCGCTCCATCGACGGGGTCAAAGAGTTGACTGCCACCGCCATCGAGGGCAACGGGAAGGTGGCGGCCGAGCTTACTGAGGGCGCGGACAAACAGAAAATTTATCAGGAGATCAAACAGGAGATCGATCGGATCACCACGTTTCCCGAAGATGCCGATGAGCCTGAAGTCTCCCTCACCACCCATCTGCGAGAAGTGCTCGGCATTGAACTTTACGGTGATGTGCCGGAAATGGTGTTGCGCAAGACGGCCGATCAGGTGCGGGATCGGTTGCTACAGAATTCTGAGATCACCCAGGTGGAGCTGGCCGGGGCCCGGGATTACGAAATTCTGGTTGAAGTGCCCCAGAAGGTGTTGCGGGCCTACGGCCTGACCCTGGCCGGGATCGCCCAGACGATTGATAGCGCCTCCACCGATATTCCCGGTGGATCGGTGGATACGGCTGGTGGGGACATCCTGTTACGGATAAAAGACCGCCGGGACTGGGCCGATGAATTTGCCAGGATTCCCATTGTAACCACCTCCGGCGGCAGCGTGGTGTATCTGGAAGACATCGCAACCGTACGTGACGGGTTCGAAGACACGGACGAGTCCGTCACCTATGACGGGTACCGTGGCATCGGTCTTAAGGTGTATCGTGTCGGGGATCAGACCCCCACGGGGGTCTCCGGGGCCGTGCGTACGGCTATGGATGAGATAGATCTGAATATTCCATCCGGAATCACGTGGGATATCAGCCATGACATGTCGGAAGTCTACCAGCAGCGCCTGGAACTCCTGCTGAAAAATGCTTGCATGGGGTTGATGCTGGTACTGGTGGTACTCGGGTTGTTTCTGGAATTTAAATTGGCCTTATGGGTCACCATGGGGATTCCCACTGCCTTTCTCGGCAGCCTGCTCTTTCTGCCGCTTGTGGGCGTGTCCATCAACATGATCTCCATGTTTGCCTTTATTATTGCCCTGGGGATCGTGGTGGACGACGCCATTGTTGCGGGTGAAAATATCTACGAGTACCAGCAGCAGGGCATGGGGTTTGCCCAGGCTGCAGTTCAGGGTGCCCGGGATGTGGCCATCCCCATCACGTTTTCCATCCTTACCAATGTGGTGGCTTTTTTGCCCCTCTCCTTTATTCCCGGGACCATGGGAAAAATTTGGAAGGTCATTCCCCTGGTGGTCATCACGGTTTTTCTCATCTCCTGGGTGGAATCGTTGCTGATCCTGCCGGGCCATCTGGCCCACATCAAACGCCGTCCGGCTGGCAGTTCCACTTCCCGGCTGCAAGGTTGGCAGCAGGCGTTCACAAGGCGGGTGACCCAATTCATCAACCAAGTCTACGGCCCTTTTTTGAACCTGTGCATCCGTTGGCGGACTCTGACCGTGGCCCTTTGCCTGACTATGCTGGTCGTTGTGCTCAGCTATGCCCTCAGCGGTCGCATCGGCATAATTTTGATGCCCCGGGTTGAGTCAGACCAGGCCGATGTAACGGCCGTCCTCCCCGTGGGCAGTCCCATGGACAAGGTCAAGGCCGTTCAGGACAAACTGTGCGTTGCCATGACAGCAGTGGCAGCCGAAAACGGAGGAGACCGTCTGCTTACTGGGGTTTTTTCCAAAATCTCCGAAAACCAGGTGGAAGTAAGCGCCTACCTGACCGATGCTGGGGTGCGACCCTTGAACACCGCTGAAGTGACCCGATTGTGGCGGGAAAAACTTGGCCCGGTGGTCGGCCTGGAGTCTTTGCGCTTTGAGTCGGACGGGGGTGGGCCCGGCTCTGGAGCTGCCTTGACCGTTGAACTCTCCCATTCTGATATCCACGTGCTCGACCAGGCCAGTGCTGACCTGGCCGAAGGTCTGGCCGGGTTTTCCAACGTTAAGGATATTGACGATGGGTATACGCCGGGAAAACAGCAGCTTGATTTTTCCATTAAGGCCGAGGGGCAGAGCCTGGGCCTGACATCTGCCGAGGTGGCCCGTCAGGTGCGCAACGCCTTTTCCGGCGCTGAAGCCCTCAGCCAGCAGCGGGGTCGTAACGAAGTGACTGTCCGCGTGCGATTGCCCGAAAACGAACGCACCAGCGAATACCATGTGGAGCATCTGATGATCCACACCCCGGCGGGAATCTTTGTGCCGCTGGCCGAGATTGCCACCGTTGAAAGGGGCCGGGCTTACACCAGCATCAGCCGCCGGGACGCCCGGCGCACGGTGACGGTGAGCGCCGACGTGGAACCCATGGGGGAGACTGGCCAGGTGCAGGCAGCCCTCAACAGCAGCCTCCTGCCGGAACTGGCCCGCAAATATCCCGGTCTTAGCTATGGCTACCAGGGGCGGCAGGCTGATATGAAAGAGAGCATGCAGAGCCTGATCGGTGGATTTGTACTGTCCATGCTGGCCATCTACTTTCTGCTGGCGATTCCCTTCCGCAGCTACAGCCAGCCCTTGATTGTCATGATTGCCATTCCCTTCGGCATTGTCGGGGCGGTGTTCGGCCATCTGCTCATGGGATACAATTTAAGCCTGATGAGTATGATGGGGATCGTGGCACTGGCCGGGGTGGTGGTCAATGACTCCCTGGTACTCATTGATTACGCCAACCGGCAACAGCAGGAAGGCGCGAGTCCAGCCGATGCGATCCGTATTTCCGGTCTACGCCGTTTCCGCCCCATTATCCTGACCACCCTGACCACCTTTGGGGGCCTGGCACCGATGATTTTTGAGACCTCCCGCCAGGCCCGGTTCATGATTCCCATGGCCCTGTCACTGGGTTTCGGTATTCTTTTCGCCACGGTGATTACCCTGGTTTTGGTGCCCTGCCTGTATCTGCTCATCGAAGATGTCCATCAATTGATGGGGCCGGGCGAGTTGCGGGCGCCATATCCTGATATCATGCCCGTTAAGGAATGAGTCCGAAATAACTTTTCCATTTCGGAGGCGGGGACAGATTTTTAAATCTGTCCCCTATAGTATGACCCTTTTGATTAACTCGCTTTTTGCAAAATGCCTACACAACATCTTGATATCGGATGATTCAAGATCCATTATATTCTATCTACAATCCAGAGAACTGTACTAAAAACAAGGTCATAGTATAGCGATCAGGATATACAGTTTTCGGCATTGCCCTGGCAGATTTTTGGCATCCTTCATATGACATCAAAAGTACTTTACAGTCTTTTGGGAAAAGTCCCTGCCTATGGGGACTGATCTAAAAAAAGTGTAAAGTAGTTTTGAAGGATGCCAGCTTTTCAAAAAGACATTATTATTTCACAAACTGTAAAGCGGGAAATGAAGGATGCCAATAATTTTCTACTTTTCCAGATGATAAAATTACAAAAATCTGTTTTTTATCAGTGGTGTCCGATTAGGTTTTTGCGGGCTTCAGCTTTTTTTCTTGGGATTTTTTAAAATTTGATTGTTTAATGTTTTCGTGCAGTAAGGGTATTGAAGTTCATGCTGTATATCATTCCTAAGCTGGCGGATTCTTCTGATAGAAATTTTTTCATTAAAGTTGTCATGGCAGTATCTGCGCATAAGTAGGTATGAAATCAATCCTCCAAGAATTTGTACCATAACGCCATACTCACTGCGGGCAATCAAGTGATACACTTTGAGATGTTTTTCCCACCACTTAAAAAATGATTCAATCTCCCATCTGAGTTTGTAGATCTTGGCCACTTCTTCAGCAGTCAGGTCATGGCGATCTGTTGCCACGTAAAACGTTGAATTTGCAATTTTATATCCAACGACCCGAACTGACGTTTTTGACTGGTTCACCCCCGGAGTCCCAAGGAGGACTTTTGCGTCATAGAAAATGTGATTGTCCTCCGGTACGCGATTCTGTTTGATAATGGTTCGCGTGGTTTCGATTTTGATTCGGCATACAAAATGTTTGTTCTCAGCCTGTAAAAAATCAAAATTTTTATGGCACTGGTAATCAAGATCCATTATTCCAGTTTGTCCCTCTATGAGTATGGAACTTACAAACGGGCGCTCTGCGCCATTGCCATCTGTCAGATAGACTTTCAAAGGGATTTGGCGGTTAACATCAAAACCGAAATGACCCTTGGCTTTTTTTGAGCCAGTCCTGTAGCCAGCCCAATACATTGTAAGGACAGCATTTATCAATGATCCATCAATAGAAACAAGGTCACCAAGATCTGAATATTGGGCTGGCAGAACCTTGCGGGCTTTTTTACAAAGTTGCTCAAAGACACACTGAAGCAGTTCGAGGCCTCCTGCATTAATGTCTTCACAAAAAGTGCTGAGACAGATACCATCATCAGACGCTATGTTGTTTTTGGCAAAATCATTTTTTTTCATGCACTGGACAAGATCCCTTGCAGACTCATGCTCCTGAAGGTGATAGAAGAATAAAGCATTGAGCTGGTTGAGCTGGTCTTTAAACGTCATTTTCGATGACGGCAGCCCCCTTGAGTAAAACACAGGGACCAACAGGATTTCTTCTAAAGGCAGCAAATATTGTATAAATGATTGAGTATTTAATTTGATATCTACTGTTTTACATTGAGGTGTGGGCATAAATTTCTCCTGATTATAAAACAAATCATAAATTTCTGTTTCTATCTGATTGATTTTTTGTATCATGTCATGATACCGTTCCATTAAACGAAACGATTATATAGTTTTTTCAAAAAGGACAGAAAATATGCCCAGAAAAAAGAATCCATCTAAAACTTATGGCCAGAAAATAATTCACCTCTTTGCCGAAATGCTGTTCTCTAATGAAAAAAGGTCACTCAGTGAGCTTGCTAAAATGCTTGATTGTTCAAAACAGACCGTGTCAAGAATTATCGATGATATTACTCTCGCTTACAGTATTCAGATAGAAGTGTCGTTCCAAGGACAACAAAAATATTTTAGAGTTAAACGTCCAAAATCTGTTCTTCCGGTCAATCTCTCTGAATCTGAATTAAGTATTCTCCAGATGTGCCATGCGTTCACAGAACACCTGTTGGGAAAACAGCTTTTTGATCAAGCGGCAAGGGCAATTGAAAAAAACAAGTCCCAGTTACCAGAGGGCAGTATTATTTCATCAAAGCATTTTGCCAACAAGATACCCGGAAATATTGATTACGCAGGGTACCATCAGATCATACTGGATCTGATATCTGCCATGGAGGCCAGGAAAGTGTGCAGGGTAAGATATAAAAAAATATCGGTGTCAAAAGCTAAATCATTCTACATTAAGCCGTTAAAGATTTTTTCTCACAAGGATACCATTTATCTGCATGCAAAAATGGCTATGTATCCCGGTGGGCGATACAAGGAACCACAGTTTGATCCACTCCTTGCGATTCATAGAATAGAAGGTCTCGAAATTACAAACACATCATATGAGTTCCCTGATAATTACAACTTTGAGAAAGCGTTCAATCAACATTTTGGAGTGATGAATGAAGGTGTTCAAAAGGTGACAATTGAATTCAGCGGGTGGGCAGCCGGATATGTATCTGAACGAAACTGGAGCACGGATCAAGAGATAATTAATAAAAAGGATGGAAATGTGATTTTGACATTCACCACTTCCTCAGAGCCAGAATTAATTACTTGGATATTATCCTTTGGAAGTGAGGCAAAGGTGCTGGAGCCTGCACGATTGATTAAAGAGATTAAAAAAAATATTACAGCTATGCAGGCCATCTATGAATAGTTTGCATGTCTTCTGATCTATATCTTCATTGGCTACCCACTATAAGGCAGGATACTTTTTTATAAGAACTCATAAATGAGAGCAGACTAAAAGTCTTTCGCCAAAATGAGCGACAGTTTAAAGGGGCATTTTACAAAAGGTATGGGGTTTTAAGCTGTCAGCTTGACTTTTTTGTCATTTTAACTACTTCGTTAATTTTATTATCATTATAATGCACTTTTTTTCTACTATCATAAGCATTTTACTTTTTATGCTATTTGATAATGTGCTTTCTTTTGAAGGTCTATTGTTGCGGGTGACTAAATGAGTGCAATATAATTGTAGTCCTGATAAACCTGAATTATTGCTTGCAATTACAATATCTTTTTTTAAACCGATACGTTCTGCTGTACATCCTTGGCTGAGTAATAGGTTTACCACATGATCTAAATCAGTGTCATTTGAAATGATTACAAAATGTACTTTTTTTGAAATTGCTGCATTTCAATAAGTTATAGCTCCTAAATTCTAAAGCGCCGGACAATTGATGACTGGTGATTGTAATATATAAATAGTAATTTGTATTTTATCATTCATAGAGGGATCATTAATGGTTTTCCACATAATCTCTATATTTTCAGATAGCTGTTCGCCTAAATTATTCAGAGAATCTATTGTATCTAATCTAAAATCTATAGCACTATGATCAAATCTTATGATGATCAAAATAACTTTTACATCACTTAAATTGATTTGTTCTAAATGAAAATCAAATAACATTCTTTTAGCATCGTTAAAGATCATATCCAAGCTTGAAATTTCAATTACCTCTGCAATGAGAGTACCCGAAAGTAATAATTTGATATCCTCAAAATCAAGACATACGTACCCTTCTTTTGAAAAAATTTCTATAATATTTTTAATACAAGTAAATATTTTATAATATGTTTTTCTGTTTTCTATAATTAGTTTATTTTTATGAAAATGTTTACAATTGAAGCTTTCTTGACTTTTATTTTTTCTTATTTCAGGAATACTGAAATCACCGTTATTCAAAAAAATAATAAACTCCGCTTCATTTTTTAAAGTATTCAAGCTTTCTTCAAAAGGATAAAAAAAAGAAGGTAAGGGTATTGGAATAATGCCAATAATCAGGTTAGAAGAATTTTTTTTGCATAAAGATATTATTTGGTTTAGAAGCAAGTAATCAATTTTATTGTTAAGAGCTGAAATAATAAAACCCAAGTGACTTTTTGAAATAATCTCTTTAATTGACTCTAAGTTTTTACTGACTAATTTTTCTGCTTTAAGATCAACTTTGATATGGTTTTGTTTTTTTACTTCCGATTTTTGTAAGTTTGAAAAATTAATATCTGCTACAATTAAATTTACATCGTCCGACTCAGAAAAAAGCATATTATTGGTTGCATCGATGCCTATTTTTCCAATCCCAAAAATAACTGTTTTTAATGTACTCATCTCTTATCTCTCATCTTGGCGTTGGTCATAACATGGGTATCTTTGAAAGCATTTTTTTGATTAAAAATAAAGTCAGTGATTATAGCTAATTGACAATAACATATATTCAGTTCCCATATAGTGGCCCATGTTATGACCACCCCCTTCAATTTCAACCCCACCCCTATATTCCATTTTTTTGGATTCAAAATTGCTCAATTTTATTTTTATGTCAATTCATGATGACTTTCTGAGATGTATTGAATAATTAAGTAAGTGACCCAGGAATCCCGAAATCCTATTCCTATTTCATGCTACCTGATTTTATGGTGTTTCATTCCGCATAGGTCTGAAAATGATGATTTTAAACACAATAATCTTCTTTTGAAATATCATAGAGTGCTTTAATGCTTTTTAATCCAAATATTCTATCATAAGGATTCTGTGAATCAGGCTCACTGGTATTATATATAAACGCACCTATTCTTTCGATAAATAACAAACCAGCCATTACAGTACCGACCTGCCGATATCGTTTAGCTTCTTTCGGTGCAGCACTTGGCAACTTGCCATGCAAATAATTCAACATGGCCAATATGCCTAACGCTTCCTTCACTAAACAATCCGCTTAAATAATACCCTTTCACCCACTTTTCTTTGGAGTTGATCAAATGATCTATATGCTCAATTTTTGACTGAAATTCATCTATTTCATTAACTATTCTATTTTGATATTCCATCCAAAAATTAGTTATATTTAAAACTTCTTCTTCCAACGCTACAGGTAAAGAATCCACATGCTTCATTTTTTCTTGATAATGTATTTTGGGGTCTTGTGTCCATGCATTTGCTTCATCGGATGACTTAGCAGCTGGTGAATGACATAATTTATCTATTTTTGTGATCAGTAAATCAATTTCCCTGTGAATTTCTGCAAGTTTCATTTATTTCTCCTTTAACTCGATAATTTAATTAGATTTTTGTAAAGTGAACGAAATTACTTGCCCTTTAACTCATCTACTACGTTGCACCAAAAGCCTAATAGGCCTGCTATTAAGCCTTTGATGCGCCTTCTTGTATATGAGTCACTTTATTTTATCTGCGGTCCTAAGAAGGTTTAAATTTTGCACCATGAAAAACTCTAATAGAATTACCCCGTTCTAAATCATTGTGCGTTTTCCAGCGGTTCTGTTGCATTTCTTTTTTAGTATCGCATTGTTTTTGTTCTATTAATTTTAACACCCGTGTTAAAGCCAACTTTTTATTCATGTACTGAGACCGTTCCTCTTGTGCAATTGAAACTAATCCTGTTGGCTTGTGTGTTATTCGCACAGCCGTATTGGTTGTGTTAACATGTTGCCCTCCAGGGCCTGATGCTTTCATTGTGTTAAATATGAAATCTTTGTTCAAGAGAATATCATCTTCCGGGGGCTCAAACTTACTTATACCTATAAACCAATTTCTTCTCTTATGCATAGGACGAAATGGACTTTTCGAGACCCATTGAATAGTACCTTCCCATGATTTTATAAAATTCTGGATATTATTTCCATAAATAGCCAATAAAGCTGATTTGATCGTGTCGGGATATTTGCCTTCGATCACATCAAGAGTCTCTACATCGAGATTGTTTTTCTTTGCTTCCTTAATAAATATATGCATGACATGATATGCTGCCCGGCAACATTCAGCAGGACCTCTTCCAGACGTAATTTGTAACCAAATAGACATATTATCGCCTCCGTGTTTTATAAGTGAGAAGAGGCTTTAATATTGCAAGTACACTTATTAAACCTGCATTCTTCAAATCATTTATCACAACAGAAATGTTTTTGTAATTTTGAGGCGCTTCTTCGTAGAGCAGATTTTTGTCATTACAAATGACTTTACTGCCAAGTTCTGTT